>Ga0209254_10005280_pt1 | contig 11886 bp, 12 predicted proteins | sample FrelakmetDIP11DI_FD_187148 | JGI IMG/M metagenome (GOLD analysis project Ga0209254, IMG submission 187148) | Freshwater lake sediment microbial communities from the University of Notre Dame, USA, for methane emissions studies - DIP11 DI (SPAdes)... | ecosystem: Environmental > Aquatic >... | reverse complement strand
AGGGGTCAGCGGTTTTCCGGCCGCGCTCTTCGGCACCGGCTTGGCTGTCGCCTGGGCCTTGAGCCGACTCTTCTCGTCCTCGGGCAATTCCTTGTACTCCTGCCATTTCTGCTTGAGTACTTCCTTTTGCTCGGGTGTTGCCTTCCTGACGTCCTTGTATTGCTCGCGCACGGCCTTGCGCTGGTCCGGCGTGAGCTTGATCCATTCATTCATGCGGCGCTGTATTCGTGCCTGCTCCTCGGGGTTCATGGCGGGGTAGCGCTGGGCGATGCCGACCCACTTCTTGCGGCGCCATGGCTCGAGCTGATCCCATTCTGCGGAGAGCGGCGCGAGGATCTGCTTTTGCTGTGGCGTCAGTTCGACCCATGAAGGCTGGGTCAGCGGCGGGACGACCGCGAAGACGGGGGACGGCAGCAGCAGGCAGAGCGTTACTGAGACGAGTGCGAGGAACGCTCTAGCCATGCGCGAAATCCGTGATCGAGATAGGCGGCGGGGGGGAGGTCGTCGGACAGAAGGGCGCTGTCGATCTCCTCGTTTTCTGCCGCCTGTTCAAATTCATTCCAGATGTAGCTGCCGGTGGCGCCGATGAGCAGGGCGACGGCGGCAAGAATGACTCGGCTATGACCAAGCACGACATCCGCGAAAAAGTGACCGGCTCCAGCCAGTTGCATGCCCCGCACAGCCACGCGCTGATGCCCGAGTGCTTCCTGCCGGGCCGCGTGCAGACGCTTCGCGATGTCGCGGTCGAAATTCTCGGTGCCATGGTTGAGAACCTGGCGGAGCTTGTAGCCGAATTCGGTTTCCTGATCCATGATGTGATGCCTATAAAGTAACGCCCTTCGCCTTCAGGGCGGCGGCCAATGTATGCGTGGCCCGGGAGCAATGCGTTTTCACGCTGCCTTCCGAGCATCCCATTGCCGCCGCCGTTTCGGCGATGTCCATTTCCTCCCAGTAACGCATCAGGAAGGCCTCGCGTTGACGCGGCGGCAGTTTTTCGATTTCTTTCTCAATCAGGCCAAGGAGTTGTGACTGCTCGAGGAATCCCTGGGGTGTTTGCCTGACTTTCGACCCTTCTTCATGCTGCAAAGTTTCCAGGGGATCGGCATCTTCGTCGTCGGCGGGGGTCAGAGAAGAAAACAGGGTGGTCCAGGTCGAACGTACCTTCTGCCGTCGGTAAAAGTCGCGGATGGTGTTCTGCAGTATGCGCTGAAACAGCATCGGCAGCTCGGTTACGGGCTTGTCGCCGTATTTCTCGGCCAGCTTCATCATCGCATCCTGCACGATGTCGAGCGCCACGTCCTCGTCGCGAACGGCGTAAAGCGCCTGCTTGAAGGCGCGCCGTTCGACTTCGGCGAGAAAGTCGGAGAGTTCGGTGCGGGAGGCCAGCGGTGAAAGTCCTCTTGTCAATAAGGGCTTACGCCCGGCCTACAAGCTGCGGATGCACTGCGAACGCCTTGACCTGAGACGGTCGAGACAGTATGGTTACGAGTTTTCGGGCAGTGCCCGGTGTCTTCGGAAATAACCATGCAGTTAACTGGCGCAGAAATTGTAATCAGGTGCCTCCAGGAAGAAAAGGTCGAATTCGTTTTCGGCTATCCCGGCGGCTCGGTGTTGTATATCTACGACGAGTTGTTCAAGCAGGACCAGTTCAAGCACATCCTGGTTCGCCATGAGCAGGCGGCGGTCCATGCGGCCGATGCCTACTCGCGCTCATCGCAGAAGGTGGGCGTGTGCATGGTCACTTCCGGTCCCGGCGTGACCAACGCCGTGACCGGCATTGCCACCGCCTACATGGACTCGATTCCGCTGGTGGTGATCACCGGCCAGGTGCCCACGGCCTATATCGGCCAGGACGCCTTCCAGGAAGCGGATACCGTCGGCATCACGCGCCCCTGCGTCAAGCACAACTTCCTGGTCAAGGACGTCAAGGATCTCGCCGTCACCCTCAAGAAGGCCTTTTACCTGGCCAGGACAGGTCGGCCGGGCCCGGTGCTGGTCGATATTCCCAAGGACATCACCACCCACAAGTGCGACTTCCACTATCCGAAGTCGATCGCGATGCGCTCCTACAATCCCGTGGTCAAGGGACACTCGGGGCAGATCAAGAAGGCCGTGCAGCTCCTGCTCGAGGCCAAGCGGCCGATGATATACGCCGGCGGCGGCGTGATCCTCTCCGATGCGGCGGACAAGCTGACCAAGGTCACGCGCATGTTGGGCTTCCCCATCACCCAGACGCTGATGGGCCTCGGCGGCTATCCGGCGACCGATGGTCAGTCGCTCGGCATGCTCGGCATGCACGGCACCTATGAGGCCAACATGGCGATGCAGCACTGCGACGTGCTGCTGGCGGTGGGCGCGCGTTTCGACGACCGTGTCATTGGCAACCCCGCGCATTTCGGCCAGGTGGCGCGCAAGATCATCCACATCGACATCGACCCCTCGTCGATTTCCAAGCGGGTAAAGGTGGATGTGCCGATCGTCGGCAATGTGCCCGACGTGCTCGATGAAATCATCAAGCTGCTCGAAGCGGCGGACGGCAAGCCGGACGCCAAGGGCTTGGCATCCTGGTGGAAGCAGATCGACGAGTGGCGCGGCAAGAACTCGCTGCAGTACAAGCAGGGCAGCGATCTCATCATGCCCCAGTACGTGGTCGAAAAGCTCTACGAAGTGACGGGCGGCGACGCCTTCGTCACGTCGGACGTCGGCCAGCACCAGATGTGGGCGGCCCAGTATTACAAGTTCGACAAGCCGCGGCGCTGGATCAATTCGGGCGGACTCGGCACCATGGGCTTCGGCCTACCGGCCGCGATGGGCGTGCGTTTTGCCAATCCGAAGGCGACCGTCGCGTGCGTAACGGGCGAGGCTTCGATCCAGATGTGCATCCAGGAATTGTCGACCTGCAAGCAGTATCGTTTGCCGATCAAGATCGTCAACCTCAACAATGGCTATCTCGGCATGGTTCGTCAGTGGCAGCAGATGTTCCACGGCAACCGCTACTCGGAATCCTATGTCGACGCACTGCCGGACTTCGTCAAGCTGGCCGAGGCCTACGGCCACGTCGGCCTGAAAGTCGAGAAGCCGGCAGACGTGGAGCCGGCTCTGCGCGAAGCCTTCGTCAAACACAAGAACGAACTCGTCTTCCTCGACATCCTGACCGACCCGACTGCCAACGTCTTCCCCATGGTTGCCGGCGGCAAGGGCCTGTCGGAAATGATCCTGGCGGAGGATCTGTAATCATGCGACATATCATTTCCATTCTCATCGAAAACGAAGCCGGCGCGCTGTCGCGTGTGTCGGGCCTGTTCTCGGCCCGCGGCTACAACATCGAGTCGCTGACAGTGGCGCCGACCGAAGACGCCTCGCTGTCGCGCATGACCATCGTCAGCATCGGTTCCGACGAAGTCATCGAACAGATCACCAAGCAGCTCAACAAGCTGATCGACGTGGTCAAGGTGGTCGAGCTGTCGGAGGCGCCGCATATCGAGCGCGAGCTGATGCTGGTCAAGGTGCGCGCCACCGGCAAGGACCGCGAGGAGATGAAGCGCGTCGCCGACATCTTCCGTGGCCGCATCATCGATGTCACCGAGTCGTCCTACGTCATCGAACTGACCGGTAACGGCGCCAAGCTCGACGCCTTCCTCGCGGCCATCGACGCCTCGCTGGTGCTGGAGACCGTGCGTACCGGTGTTTGCGGCGTCGGCCGCGGCGACCGCATTCTCAAAGCCTGATTCTTTATTTGCCGCCAGCCCGAAAAGTCGGCGCTGGCGGCACGCCAATTCCATTAAGGGGAACACTCATGAAAGTCTATTACGACAAGGACGCCGACCTGTCGCTGATCAAGGGCAAAAAGGTCACCATCGTCGGTTACGGCTCGCAGGGCCACGCCCACGCCCAGAACCTCAAGGACTCCGGTGTCAAGGTCACGGTCGGCCTGCGCAAGGACGGCGCCTCCTGGTCCAAGGCCCAAAAGGCCGGTCTCAAGGTCGAGGAAGTCGGCAAGGCGGTCAAGGGCGCCGATGTCGTCATGATCCTGCTGCCCGACGAAAATATCGCCGCCGTCTATTACGGCGAGGTCGAACCCAACCTCAAGAAGGGCGCGGCGCTGGCCTTTGCCCATGGCTTCAATGTCCATTACAACCAGGTGATGCCGCGCGAGGACGTCGACGTCATCATGATCGCGCCCAAGGGTCCGGGCCACACCGTGCGTTCCGAATACCAGCGTGGCGGCGGCGTGCCCTCGTTGATTGCCGTCTACCAGGACAAATCGGGCAAGGCCAAGGACATCGCGCTGTCGTACGCCGCGGCCAACGGCGGCACCAAGGGCGGCGTGATCGAGACCAGCTTCCGCGAAGAAACCGAGACCGACCTCTTCGGCGAACAGGCCGTCCTCTGCGGCGGCCTGGTCGAACTGATCAAGGCCGGCTACGAGACGCTGACCGACGCCGGCTATGCGCCCGAGATGGCCTATTTCGAGTGCCTGCACGAGGTCAAGTTGATCGTCGACCTCATCTTCCAGGGTGGCATCGCCAACATGAATTACTCGATCTCCAACAACGCGGAGTACGGCGAGTACGTCACCGGCCCGCGCGTCATCGGCCCCGAGGCGCGCGCCGCGATGAAGGAGGCCCTGGCCAACATCCAGAACGGCGACTATGCCAAGCGCTTCATCCTCGAGGGCCGTACCAACTACCCCGAGATGACTGCCCGCCGCCGCTTGACGGCCGAGCATTCGATCGAGCAGGTTGGCGGCAAGCTGCGCGACATGATGCCGTGGATCAATGCCAAGGCACTCGTCGACAAATCGAAGAACTGATTTGAGCAACTATCCCCACCCCATCATCGCCCGGGAAGGCTGGCCCTTCCTCGGCGGTGCGGCCGCTGCTGCCGTCCTTGTGCATGCCCTGGCGGGATTCGCCTGGGCGTTGCCGCTGTGGATCATCGCGCTGTTCGTGCTGCAGTTCTTCCGCGATCCGCCGCGCGAGGTACCGGGCGACGCCAAGAGCGTACTGTCGCCCGCCGACGGTCGCATCGTCGCCATCGAACCGGTGCGCGACCCGTGGCTGGAGCGCGACTGTCTCAAGATCAGCGTGTTCATGAACGTGTTCAATGTCCATTCGAACCGCAGTCCGGTCGATGGCGAGGTCAGGCAGCGCTGGTATCACCCGGGCAAGTTCGTCAATGCCGACCTCGACAAGGCCTCGACCGAGAACGAGCGCAACGCGCTGCATATCCGGGCGAACACCGGCCATGACATCACCTGCGTGCAGGTCGCGGGCCTGATCGCGCGGCGCATCCTCTGCTACGTCGAGGCTGGTGCGCAGTTGGCGCGGGGCCAGCGCTACGGCTTCATCCGCTTCGGTTCCCGGGTCGATCTCTATCTGCCGACCGACGTGCGGGTCAAGGTGGCCATCGGCGAGAAGGTCAGCGCCACCAGCACCATTCTCGCCGAACTGCCCTGATCGTCCCGCTGCGTCCGGCGGCGGCTACAATAGGCAGGTCGTCCACTCTATTTCGCAAGCCATGTCGGCACTCCGACCCCGCAAGGCGCTGATGAACCCGGATCTGCGCCGGCGCGGAATCTACATCCTGCCCAACCTGCTGACGACGGCCGCGCTGTTTGCCGGTTTCTTCGCCATCGTCCAGGCCATGAACCAGCGCTTCGAACTCGCGGCGGTGGCGATTTTCATCGCTATGGTGTTCGACGGCCTCGACGGCCGCGTGGCGCGACTGACGCGCACGCAGAGCGCCTTCGGCGCCGAATACGATTCCCTCTCCGACATGGTCTCGTTCGGCGCTGCCCCGGCGCTGGTCATCTACGAGTGGGCGCTGCGCGGCATGGGCAAGCTGGGCTGGGCTGCGGCTTTCATCTATTGTGCCGGAGCCGCTCTGCGGCTGGCGCGCTTCAACACCAATCTCGAAGTCGTAGACAAGCGCTACTTCCAGGGCATGCCGAGCCCTGCCGCTGCTGCGCTGATCGCCGGTCTGGTCTGGGTGACACTCGATGCGGGTTACTCAGGCGAGGAAATTCGCTGGTATGCCTGCGTGCTGACCATTTTTGCTGGCCTGACCATGGTCAGCAACATCCGCTACTGGTCGGGCAAGGACATCAACCTGCGCAAGAGCGTGCCCTTCGTCATGGTGGCCGCGGTGGCGCTGGGCTTCGCGCTGATTTCGAGCTATCCGCCCGGGGTGCTGTTCGCCCTGTTTCTTGCCTATGCCATGTCCGGCTATGTCATAGCTTTTGTCGATTGGCTCAATAGGCGCAAGAGACTTGCGCGCACCGAATAGTCTGATATAGTCGAGCCATGATTGCGATAACGGCCCTCTCTGCTGCGTTTCTGATCCTCTCCGGCCTGCTGCTCAAGCGCGCGCTACGCGCCAAGGCACAGCCGCTGCTGCGCCGCGCGCGCTAGCACACCCTTCCCCCACAATTCGAGCAGCATGCGCCGGGCGGCACCAGCCCCCGGAAGGCACAACCGTATCCATCCCCTCGGGAGACGATGATGGCAAAAGAACACTTGGTGATTTTCGACACGACCTTGCGCGACGGCGAACAGAGCCCCGGCGCGTCGATGACAAAGGAAGAGAAGGTGCGCATCGCGCGCCAGCTGGAGCGCATGCGTGTCGACGTGATCGAAGCCGGCTTTCCTGCCGCATCCCCGGGCGACTTTGACGCCGTCAAGGCTGTCGCCGAGGCGATCAAGGACTCTACCGTCTGCGGCCTGGCCCGAGCCAACGAGAACGACATCCGTCGCGCCGGCGAGGCGATCAAGCCCGCCAGTTCCGGCCGCATCCATACCTTCATCGCCACCAGCCCCATCCACATGAAGATGAAGCTGCGCATGGAGCCCGACCAGGTGCTGGAGCAGGCGGTGAAGGCCGTGCAATGGGCGCGGCAATACACCGACAACGTCGAGTTCTCTCCCGAGGACGGCGGCCGCTCCGATGTCGATTTTCTCTGCCGCGTGCTCGAGGCGGTGATCAACGCCGGTGCCCGCACGCTCAACATTCCCGACACCGTCGGCTACAACCTGCCTTCGGTCTGGGGCGGCCTGTTCAAGACCTTGCGTGAGCGCGTGCCCAACGCCGACAAGGCAATCTGGTCCACCCACTGCCACAACGACCTGGGCATGGCCGTCGCAAACTCCCTCGCCGCCGTGCAGAACGGAGCGCGCCAGGTCGAATGCACCATCAATGGCTTGGGCGAGCGTGCCGGCAACGCGGCGCTTGAAGAAATCGTCATGGCGGTCCGCACCCGCGGCGACCTTTTCACCTGCGATACGCGCATCGACGCGACGCAGATCGTGCCCGCATCGAAACTAGTGTCGCAGATCACCGGTTACCCGGTGCAGCCGAACAAGGCCGTCGTCGGTGCCAACGCCTTCGCCCACGAGTCTGGCATCCACCAGGACGGAGTGCTCAAGCACCGCGAGACCTACGAGATCATGCGCGCCGAGGACGTGGGCTGGACCACCAACAGGCTGACATTGGGCAAGCTTTCGGGCCGCAACGCCTTCAAGAGTCGGCTTAAGGAACTCGGCATCGAGATGGCGAGTGAGGATGCGCTGAATGCCGCCTTCGCCCGCTTCAAGGACCTTGCCGACAAGAAGCGGGAGATTTTCGACGAGGATATCTATGCTTTGGTCGGCGACGACGGTGTTCCACCCGAATACATCCGGCTGGTGTCGTCCATGTTCCATTCGGAAACCGGCGAAGCACCCCAGGCCAAGCTCACATTGTCGGTCGGCGGCGAGGAACGTGGGTCCGCGTCGTCCGGTAGCGGACCGGTCGATGCCACCTTCAAGGCCATCGAAAGCGTTATTCCCAGCGGTGCCGAGCTGCTGCTCTATTCCGTCAATGCCATCACCACCGGTACCGACGCGCAGGGCGAGGTGACCGTGCGGCTATCCAAGGAGGGACGGATTGTGAACGGGCAGGGCGCCGACACCGACATCGTCGTGGCCTCGGCCAAGGCCTACATCAACGCGCTCAACAAGCTGCACGCCGGCGGCGAGAGGCTCAATCCGCAGCTGTAGTGCCGGCTGACGGACGGGTAACGCGGGCATAGAAGACGGTGGCGACGAAAAATGCTGTCGCCAGCAGCACTTCAATGCCCGCCATCACGCGCATCGGTCCGCTGTCCGTCGTCGCGCGGACGAGGCCTTCGGCCAGATAGGCGAGGATCAGCAGCGATGCCCACTGGTGGGTATAGCGCCGGCCATGCAGAATGCCGAAGAGCGGGGCCAGCAGCGGCAGCGTCTTCAGCACCAGCCACGAGCCGCCCGGCTTGAGCGGTGCCAGCCGCAATTCCCAGGCCAGGCACAGGGCGATCAGGGCGATCAGGCTGATGCTGGCGGCGAGGTTGGCGAGCTTGGCACGGCGGGGGAGGGCAGAAAAGTCGGCGCTGGCGGTACGGCGATCGGACATCACATTCGAGCCTTCGATACAATGCGGTCGATTATATGGCCCCCCACGCTCGCAAACCCGGCTCGCTGCCCCCCCACTGGGGGCACATGCCTCCTTGCGACGGCCCGGCGGAGGCATGATGCGCTGGATTCTCGCCCCCTTCCGCCTGGTCGCCAGCGTCGTGCGCCGCTTTAGCGCTGAACGCTGCGCGCAGACTGCCGCAGCCCTGTCCTTTGCCACCCTGCTCGGGCTGGTGCCGATGTTCGCGGTCGGCGCCGTCCTCATCTCCAACCTGCCGTTCGGCAGCGGGCTGGGCACCGCGCTGGAAAAATTCCTGCTCACCAACCTGCTGCCGGACAAGGCCGGCGCGGTGATCGCCAAGTATGTCGGACAGTTCGCCCATCGTGCCGAACGCGTCACGCTGATTGGTGGTCTGTTTCTCGGCATCACGGCGCTGATCCAGATGCTCACCATCGAGCATGCCTTCAACGCCATCTGGAAGGTGAAGGCGGCGCGGCCCTTCCTGCGGCGCCTGATCATGCACCTCGCGGCGTTGCTGGTAGGGCCGCTGGTTTTCGGCGGCAGCCTCGTCGCCATCACCTATCTCGCCAGCGTTTCGTTCGGCCTGGTGGACGAACCCCGGTGGGTCAACGCCCTGTTCTTCAAGGTCGTCCCATTCCTGGTCATGGCGGTATTGTTCGCGCTGGTGTATTGGGCCGTGCCCAACCGGTCGATACGCCCTGCCCATGCAGCAACGGGCGGATTGCTCGCCGCCGCCGGCTTTACCCTGATGCAGCGCCTGTTCAGCCTTTATGTGGCGAAGCTGCCGACTTACACGGTGGTCTACGGCGCTTTTGCGGCGATGCCGGTCTTCCTGGTCTGGCTTTCCGCCTCATGGGGCATCATTCTCATCGGTGCCCTGGTCACGGCAGAACTACCCCATGTCCTGGCAGGGACTAGAGGCCCGAAGGCGAAAAGTCGCGGGTGAACTCGAATAGTTCGATACTCGAAGTCTGCAATATCAGGGCGCCGGGAGTGCAATCGGTGAGCTGAATCCGCCCGGCATTTTCGCTGACCAGGGTGAAGGTTTCAGCCTGATGTGTGCCTGATGCGGCCAGCAGCGCTTCGCCGCGTTGTGCAGCAACAAGGGGCGGCAGGCGGAAAGCCTCGGTTGCCGCATCTTCCGACAAGTTCTCGCCGCCGCCGTGGCGCACCAGTCGCACGGCTTCTGCTGCAGGCGCCAGCAATTCCAGCCCAAGTTCGAGGTGTTCCGGATTGTCGCTGCGTGCCCAGCGCACTACGCAGAGCCCCCAAGGCTGATCGGCGGCGGGCTGCACCGCAAGCGCAGCACCGGCCATGATGCCGTGGGTATGGCCGGACACATGCATGATGGCGAGCCCGCCGGGGCTGTCATTGAGCATCATCCAGTCGGTCGCAGTGATGCCGGTGGCGCTGACGACGGGGGCCGCGTCGCCGCGCTGGTGATGCCACAAAGCCTGCAGGTCGGTGCAGACCTGAACGCGGCTGCTACTGCCGCGGCGCGGCATATGACGCATAGGCGGCGATACCCAGCGGCTGGCCGCGCGGTGCAGCGCCTGGCGCAGGGCAGGCGTGGCGGCGTGCTCGTCCAGTCCCAGTGCTTGGGGACTTTCACCGGCGACGAACTGCTCGATGTGCTCGAGTGCCGACCGCCCCAATTCGCGGCAGGAAAAACACACGTTCTGTCCGTTGGCCAGCGGCGGGCGACGCACCGCAGCACAGGGCGCCTGGTCGCGGCTATCGTTGATCCAGTACCAGGTTTCCGTCTGATTGCTGGCCGGCAGGGCATCGGCAAATTCGATCTGGCCGGCGAACTCGCGCAGATAATCCAGCAGAAAGCCGAGTTCCGCCGGGGTGAAGCTCTGTGGCTGTGCGGCCGAGAGTGCCAGCATGGTCTTGAACTGGGTGACGACGGTGTTGGCGCCAGCTGGCAGCGTACTGTCATGCGGCGTTGCGGCCATGGTCCAGTGATAGATTACCTGGGCCGTGCGCCACATGTCCGGCGGGGCAGGGGCGGAAATCAGCAGCGCCACCTCCATCTGCTGGGTGAGATTGCCCATGGCCAGTGCACACAGCGATGTCGGGTTGAGGTGCAGGCTCTGCAGGCGCGCGCCGTCGGCTTCGCGCATGACCTTGCTGTAGGCTGCGGCAATGCCGCCGTGGACATCGAGCAGTCCCTGCGAGATCGTTCGCAGCCGCCGGTCCACGGGTAGCGATGTCTCGCGCAGCAATGGCTTGAGAGCGGCATTGACGGAATTTACGCGCGGCTGGAAGAGCTTCAGGATGCGCAGCAACTGCAGCGGTGCAACGCCCATGTCCTCTATCGCGGCCAGATGGTTGCGCAAGGGAACCAGGTCGCGCAGCGAATCATCCGCCGGCGGCTGGGCAAGCCAGGCTAGCGCACTATCGAGGGCTGGCGATGAAACGGTAGGGTCGATCGATTGGGTCATCGCGCGAGTACTAACGTCAACTGCTGAAAGGTCCACCGTGACCGGATTTCTGCCGCGGACTCCCGGTCGGGAAGCGCGGTTGATTCTAGTAGAATTCAAGTCTTCAAACATCAGGAAATTTCATGCGGGGAACGCGACAGGCGATCCGGCGCTTCATTCTCCCGGTTTTTCTGGCCGCGTTGTCCTGGGCATTGGCACCGGCCGCCGCTGCCGATGCCAGCAGCTTCTTCGACCCGTCACTCGGCGACTTCAAGGCCGAGCTGGCGACGGCGTCGAAGGAGGGCAAGCAGGGTGTGCTGCTGATGTTCGAGGCCGCGGGCTGCCCCTACTGTCGCAAGATGAAGGAACAGGTGCTGATCCGTCCCGAGGTCCAGGCCTACTACCGCAAGCATTTCGCGAATTTTACCGTCGATGTGCTCGGCAGCGTCACGGTGACCGACTTCGCCGGCCGCAGCGCCACCGAAAAGAGCTTCGCAAGGGAGCAGCGGGTTCGCGGCACGCCGACATTCATTTTTGTCGGCGCCGACGGCAAGGAAATGACGCGTTACTCCGGTGCCACCCGTGACGTGCGCGAATTCATGGAACTGGGCCGCTTCGTTGCCGAGGGGCACTGGCGCAAGCAGGATTTCCAGCAGTTCTACCGCAACCCCCAACCCGAAGGCAGAAGGCCGTGAGTGAATTTTTGTCGGACAAACCCATTCCGGTGCATGATCGGCTGATCGTCGCGCTCGATGTCGCCGATGCTGCGGCGGCACGTGCCTTGGTGATGCAGCTAGGCGATGCCGTCGGTTTCTACAAGATCGGCCTCGAACTCTTCATGGCCGGCGGCTATTTCGAGTTGCTGCAGTGGCTGACGGCGCAGGGCAAGAAGGTTTTCGTCGACCTCAAGTTCTTCGACGTGCCTGAAACCGTGCGTTCCGCCGTGCGCGCACTGGCCGGCAGCGGCGCGACCTTCGCCACCGTCCACGGCAACCAGGCGATCATGGAGGCG
>Ga0209254_10005279_pt1 | contig 11886 bp, 9 predicted proteins | sample FrelakmetDIP11DI_FD_187148 | JGI IMG/M metagenome (GOLD analysis project Ga0209254, IMG submission 187148) | Freshwater lake sediment microbial communities from the University of Notre Dame, USA, for methane emissions studies - DIP11 DI (SPAdes)... | ecosystem: Environmental > Aquatic >... | reverse complement strand
CAGCACAGGGGCAACATCATATTCGTCAAGATAGGCTTGCATCATCTGCACAATTTCGGCCTCGGTAGCCCCGTTCACTGCCCTAACCAAATCTCCCACACCATAACCGTATACATCGTATCCGAGTTGGATCTGTGCCTCAACCTTGTCGCCCTCGGTGACAGCCACCTCGCGCATGTTATCTCCAAAGCGGGCGATCTTGGCTCCCTGCCAGTCCGCCCAGGCTGCGGTAGCGCGCGCCCAGACACCCAACTCACGCTGGACATCCTCATCCTGCCAATGCCCGACGACGACCTTGCGCTCCAGACGCAGGCGACTGCCGATAAAACCAAACTCACGGTCACCGTGTGCAGCCTGGTTCAGGTTCATGAAATTCATATCGATCTCAGCCCAGGGAATCTCCCGGTTGTATTGGGTGTGCAGGTGAGCGAAAGGCTTCTTGAGCATGGTTAGTCCGCCGATCCACATCTTGGCAGGCGAGAAGGTGTGCATCCAGGTGATCAGGCCAATGCAGTTTTTGGCCGAGTTGGCTTCAAGGCACAACTCACGGATGGACTCGGGGGTGGTCAGGACGGGTTTGAACACTACATTGACCGGCATATGAGCAGACGCGTCCAGCGCAGACGCAATCTCAAGCGAATGCTGGGCAACAGTCTCAAGCGTTTTGGGACCATACAAGTATTGGCTGCCGGTAACAAACCAGATTTCAAATTGTTTCAGATCTATCATGATTGCATCTCCTTTGAATGGACCACCGATTCGGGCGGGGTAATCCCGCCTGATAGTTTTTTATTGTCCATACACATGGGTGTACCGATCGTGCAACTTATCCACATCATCCTGGGGAATGACGTCCGGTGTGCCAATTTGCAGCGCCAACCAGACGGTAGCTGCAACATCTTCCGTCATCACGGCTGCCTTGACCGCCGCTGTAGCATTCTTGCCGATAGTGAACACGCCATGGTTCTTAAGCAGCACCGCCGGCGATTTGCCAATACTTTCAACCACAACTTTCCCGATCGCATCATCGCCGATCAGAGCAAATCCACCGCATGGGATAGGACCGCCGAACTCATCCGCTATAGCCGTTAGCACACACGGGATGGGCTTGCCCACCGCCGCAAAGGCCGTGGCATAGCGTGAATGCGTATGCACCACGCCGAATACATCCGATCGATGTTTGTAGATATATAAATGGCTGTGCACATCGGACGAAGGTTTGAAATCGCCTTCCACAACTTTAGCGTCCATGTCCATGACTAGCATGTGTTCAGGTCCCATGACCTCATAACGGATTCCGCTGGCTTTGATAACCACCAGTCCTGTTTCCGGATCCCGAGTGCTGACATTACCCCCGGTCCACATCACCAGGTTATTTTTTGGCAGTTCAAGGTGCAATTGCACCAGTTCTTCTTTTAGTTTTTCAAGCATGTCTCCACCTCGTTTACTTCAGCGCATCCACGGCGGCTCTTTCGATGACCAGTCCCTTTTTGTAGCGTTCCATGAAGGCTGTAAAGCCAACTACATCCCTTGGATCGGGAGCGATCGTCGTACCGTTTTTACCTGCAAAGACCTTGTTGGAGAGATAGCCTTCGAGAGATTCATTCCTTTGTTTCTGAAGCATGTAAGCAGCCAGCAACGCGATCCCCCATGCGCCGCCCTCGCCGGCAGTCTCCATCACGGAAACAGGGACATTCATCACCGCTGCCATGATCTTTTGACCCACTTCCTGGGTCTTGAAGAAGCCACCGTGACCGAGTACCTGGTCGATCTTCACTTGCTCCTGTTCAAACAGGATATCCAATCCAATCTTCAATGCGCCGAGCGCCGAGAACAGATGCACCCGCATGAAGTTCGCAAGGGTGAACCGACTTTCAGGGGTACGGACAAATAGCGGACGTCCCTCCTCAATTTGCAGGATGTGCTCCCCCGAAAGATAATTGTATGCCAGCAGCCCGCCGCCATCCGCCTCACCCATGAGCGCTTTTTGATACAGCATATCAAACAACCTGGATGGACTGATCTCCACGCCAAGCGCCTGGGTGAATTCCTGGAACAATTCCACCCATGCGTTGAGATCGGATGTGCAGTTATTGCAATGCACCATGGCGACAGGCTTGCCCGAAGGCGTTGTCACCATGTCGATCTCGGGGTATACCTTCGACAGTGCCTTTTCCAGCACGATCATGGCGAAGACGGAGGTCCCTGCGGACACATTGCCCGTTCGTTCTGCCACGCTATTGGTTGCAACCATGCCTGTGCCTGCGTCACCCTCGGGTGGGCAGAGTGGGATGCCCGTTTGAAGCTGCCCCGTAGGATCGAGCAATCTCGCGCCTTTCTGGGTAAGAACGCCTGCAGCATCTCCTGCCATGTGTACTTTGGGCAGGAGGTCCTGGAGCTTCCAAGGGAAGTTGTCCGCTTCGATCCGCTCGTTGAACATCTTGAACATGCGTGCGTCGTAGTCATTGGTATTACTGTCTATGGGGAACATGCCCGAGGCTTCGCCAATGCCCAACACTTTTTGGCCCGTCAGCTTCCAATGGACATAGCCTGCCAATGTTGTCTGAAAGTGAATGTCCTTGACATGGGATTCCTTGTTCAATATCGCCTGGTAGAGATGGGCGATGCTCCAACGCTGGGGGATGTTGAATTGAAATAGATCTGTGAGGATCTCGGATGCCTGTCCGGTCATGGTGTTCCGCCAGGTACGAAACGGAACGAGCAGGTTCCCGTCCTTATCGAATGCCAGGTAGCCATGCATCATGGCGCTGAAGCCGATGACACCAATGTTCTGGAGCGGGGCGTTGTACTTTTCAAGAACATCACTCTTCAGTTTCCGATAGCTGTCCTGCAGGCCTGTCCATATGTCATCGAGGCTATATGTCCAGATGCCATTTTCATATTGGTTTTCCCAATCATGGCTTCCCGAGGCGATCGCTGTATGATCCTCGCCGATCAGAACCGCCTTGATGCGCGTCGAGCCGAACTCAATGCCAAGGGCGGTCTTTCCGCTCTCAATTGCTTTTCGGGTATCGTTCTGATTCATGTTCCGCTCCCATGATTTGAATTCGTTATTTCAAACTTCGGTGGTTTGAGCAATCAGCATTCCACGATCACCTTCAAGCCTTCCCGTCGCTCAGCCACAGCAAATGCCTCAGCAGCCTGAGCAAGGGGGAATCGATGGGTTACGAGCGTACTCACATCCACCAGCCGTTGTGAGACCAGCGCTATTGCGCGTGGGTAGGTGTGTTTCATTCGATGCACCAGCTTGATGGTGAGACCCTTGTGTCGAGCCAAAGATGCCGTAAATGATGTGTTGTCATTGCCAGGAATCCCTACCAGGATCACCTTCCCACCAGGGATGACAGTAGTAAGAGCATCATCCACTGCGCCTTGATCGCCAGCGACCTCAAATGCCACATCGACGCCTCGCCCCCCGGTTGCTGCCAGGAGCTCTCCACGCTCGTAGAGGTCTCCCGCTAACAGAGCCTGGTTCGCTCCGAAGGCTTTTGCCGCTTCCACTCGGTGGGTGAGTTTATCCGTGGCGATGATTTGTTTCACACCCGTAAGCTTCGCAAGTTGGACGATGAGCAGGCCGATCGGACCACATCCGAATACCCCGACAGTCATCCCGACCCTGAGATGTGCAAGGTCAACCGCATGAAGCGCCACCCCGAGTGGCTCCAACATGGCTCCGTCAGCATATGTCAAAGAATCAGGAATGGGGAACAGGCATTTCATGTTCCATGCCATAACCTCGCGCAGGGCACCATCAATATCGCCGTGCCCGGCAAAACGAACTGTGGGACACAGGTTTGGGTGACCGTGCAGGCAGAATTCACACTGCCTGCAGGGGATGGCTGGGTCGACCGCCACCCTCTGACCATCTTTAAGTTCTGCAGCAAATTCATGTCCTAGCACAAGAGGGTGTTCCAACACCGCATTACCAATCCCGCCTTCTGCGAACCAGTGAATGTCCGACCCGCAGATACCGACAGCTTTGATGCGCAATAATGTTTCACCTTCAGCTAACTCCGGCTTTGGTTCATTGTGTAAACGGAGCTTCCCATGAGCATGCAGACGTACAGTATTCATATAAAATCCTTTGCTAAGGGTCTATTTGTCCGTGATATCAAGAACGTAATTCGAATAGGTTCTTGGTTTTTTTGACTCAACACTGAGTAAAATATATAAACCTCCAACATCTTCTGGAACAGCAACTCCAGTGGTCCATTCGATGCTATTCTCGGCGGGGGTCAGTGGTACCGCGGGAATATCCAGGGTTTCATATATCCCATAAAGGATGCCATCATTCCCAATAACTGGTGGAATTCCAATGTGTGTCTTCAGTGCAAATTTGGAGGGGTTATAGTTTTGCCAGGTGAATTGAAGGTCCATCGCCGAGCGTTGAACGTCAAGCAGGCGAATAACATTATCGCTGAGTGCTGTGATTTCAACTCCTGCATCTTGGATCATCCCCTCCATGGGTGTTGCGATAGGATAGGTCAGGTCTGTGACCACTTCGTCGAGATTTAGGAGCATCTGCCCTTCCACCTTATTCGATTCCTCAATTTCGATATAATAATCAAGTTCTCCGCTAAAGTTAATATAGTCGATCAAGAGTGTGGATCCAGGGGCAGCAGTGGCCCCTGCACATTCAACGAAAAGAGGCTGGAGCTGCGGTTTTCCATCCACTTTACTGATATATCCGCGCATTTGAAAACCTGGAGGTACCCGATGACCACCTGTACCGATATATACAGTATCACAATCGATGGTCTTGCCATCACTGGTGGTTAACACAGCAGGTTTTCCATCCATGGCGCGCATGGTATTCCAATCACCAGTATCATTCCGGATCGTAATATCGATGAGCATTCCCCCGGTCTCGGATTCTCCCACATTGGTCACGATGCCAGTCCAGCTTAAGGTTTCAGATTTTTCACCCTGTGGTTCCTCCAATCCCTCCGGTAACACAATATAGACACAGGCGGAAATCAATAATACATAAACCAAAAGGGCAGGAATTAATATCTTCTTAAAAATCATCTTTCCTTCTCCTTGTGAAGTAATCCACCATGGGTGGGGATGGTCACCTCAGCTACATGGGCTTGTTGTAAATATGCCATAAGTCCCATTGACCTGTGAGGTATCCAAACCTCTAAGGGGAGGGGTTGAATTCTGGAAGTAAAGGTCGGATAACTGACAGGGTGAACCCGTATTCGGGTGGCATATTTACGCCACCATCCACTGCAGTTGTTCCTTTTACCATATCATCATGGGCAACAATAACGTAATGGGCAAAACATTGCCGGCATGGAACATGGTAAGTATCCCGAATTTCATTTCCGTACCATTTATAATCTTCGGTGATCGTTTTGAGCAGCATCTCCACATCCACAGGGGTGACCATTTTTTCTAATTTACTTTCGCCATTATCACCCAGCACCAATCCATCAGGATAGATAGCATACATCTCATCCACGCATTTGGGTCCTGAAAGACGGTGGTAAGCGATCACTGCACCGCCCTCTATCAGGCTTGATGCATCATCTTTACGGAATGGCTTGACTTCACATTGCTGAATTTCTGCGGTGCTGTCAGGTGAAAATAAGCCAAGTTTTGGGGTAATAAGGATTCCTAAAATCACCACAATCGCGACTGCGCTAAATCCAATCGCCAACTTTTTTCTGTTTTGGCGAACTGCTTGTGCATCCAGCGCTTTTATACCCACTTTTCGGTTAGCCAACACAGCTTGCACGCCAATAAATGAGAGCATCAGCACACCAATGACAATTTTTGTCCACCATGAACTCAAAGAGCCAATAAATTGGATCAAAGCTTGGGTGATGGCGAGAACCATTACACCAAATAAAGTTCCAACCACATATCCCGAGCCACCACTTAGTAATGTTCCACCTATCACTACCGAAGCAATAACATCCAGCTCAAAGCCCGGTGCATATAAGCCATGTCCAGAAGAGACGAAAAGGCAAAACGAGAGACCTGCCATAGCTGAACAAAAACCGTTAAAGGTATATACCTGCAATAAAGTCCTGTTTACCGGCAATCCCATCAGGCGGGCAGATTGTTGGTTTCCACCAATGGCATATATGGTGCGACCGAAGCGGGTAAAGTGGGCGAGATAGAATGCTAGCAAAAAAACCAGAAAAGCAACCAGTACGGGAATCGATATATATGGGGCAGGTATGCCTTGTTTATCGGCCAGTTCCTTCAATCCCGGGATCAAAATTCTTGTCTGTCCAATAATCTTGAAGGTTCGGTCATTAATATTGATCGCATTGTCACTGATAAAGAAACATAAACCCCTGGCGAACCACATGCCGGCTAATGTGGCGATAAATGGTTGGACCTTCAAATAAACAATGAAGCTGCCCATGATGGCACCCAGAGACATGCCCATGACCAACACAAACAGGATCACCAACCAAGGATTCCAGTTTTCCTGCAGTAACGCAGCAGAGACCACTGTAGTTAGCACAACTATGCCACTTACCGAAAGGTCAATGCCTCCGGATATAATGACTAATGTCATCCCTACAGCACTGATCAGAAGAAACGAGCTGTTTCGGAATAAATTCAAAAAAACTTGTGGATTCCTCATGCCCACAAAAAATATCGCCCCAAGCCCATAAGCAATAATCGCCAGCAGGATTGTTGCGGAAAGCGGAATAAACCTGCGATTATTTGAAATGAAATTGCTGATGCTTCGTATCATGGCTTAACCTCTTTTTTCTTCGACCCGAGGTTTCTGACAAATCCTTTAAATTGTTCAGAAAAAAGCATGATAACGATGATTACTACCACAGCCTTAATGGCCTGTAGGGCAAAAGCCGGTACACCGATGGCATACATGGATTGGGTTACAGCCTGCATGACCAGAGCGCCTACGATACTCGCCACCAAAGAAAACCGCCCCCCCGACATGGAAGTCCCTCCAATCACAACCGCAAGAATGGCATCTAATTCATTGAAGAGACCGATGTTATTGGCGTCCGATGTTTTGACATTCGAGCAGGCTACCAGGCCAGCAATTCCAGCACACAATCCGCATATCGCATAGACCGAAAATTTGATATTTTTTTCCTTGATGCCGCTGAAAAAACTGGAGCGAAAATTAATCCCTACTGATTCGATGAATAAACCGAAGGCAGTTTTACGGGTAAATATCGAAGTAATGATCAAGACAAAGACAACAATGTACAGAGAAAAAGGCAGGATGATCCAACCCTGTCCAATATATGAAAACGGTTTATAAGTGATCTGAACCCGAAGCCCATTTGTGATCAATTGGGCAATACCACGGCCGGCAATCATCAATACCAGGGTAGCCACCATGGGTTGAATTTTCATGAAAGCCACCAAAAATCCGTTCCACATTCCGCAGAATAGGGCAACGATTAGAGCAACACCAATCACAATCCAAAGTGGCTGAAAGGTATAGGTGGGATCAGTAACAAAAAATACTTCGCTCTTAAGCGCAGACGGGTTCATTAAGATTCCGGCAACCGAGGCAGAAATTGCCATGACTGCCCCAACGGAGAGATCAATCCCACCGGTGGCAATAACAAGTGTCATCCCAATGGCCAATAAGGAAACCGTGGATCCATTTCTCATGATATCGATCAGGCTTCCATATAAATTACCATCCCTATTTTCAATGGCAAAAAACCCGGGTATAAATATGAAATCAAATAGCAGGATTAGAAACAAAGCCACTAATGGGAAAAACAGTCTATTCTCCGTTATTTTTCGCCAGGTAAGGGGAGTTTTTTTATACATCATATTTCGCTCCCTGCAATTGAATGCATAATCGTATTCTCATCCACTTCACCACTAAACTCAGCCACCTTCTCTCTTTCCCGGAGAACAGCGATCCGGTGACTGGTGCGTAATACTTCTTCTAATTCTGATGAGATAAATAAACATGCCATGCCTTCTTCTGCCAATTTGAGAACCAGCTTTTGGATCTCAGCTTTGGTACCCACATCAATCCCCCGCGTTGGTTCATCCAGGATCAAGACTTGTGGGTTGGTTGCCAACCAGCGAGCAAGGATCACTTTTTGTTGATTACCGCCGCTCAGATTTTTTAGGGGTTGATCGGCTGTAGGCGTGGCAATATTTAACATCTTGATGTACATGTCAGCAATTTCGTATTGTTCCTGGGTGCTCAAATACCTGAACCAGCCTTTATTGGCTTGAACAGCCAGAATAATATTTTCCCGAACGGTTAGATCGTCTACAATTCCTTCAGCCTTACGATCTTCTGGGCAGAGTGCTATCCCGCGTTTAATAGCTCCGAGAGGGGAAAAATCCGTGACCGTTTTCCCCTTGAATTCTATCTCTCCTGTGTCTGGTTTATCCGCACCGAAGAGTATTTTGGCAGTCTCCGTTCGTCCAGAACCAAGCAACCCGGCAAGGCCGAGTACCTCTCCAGAATGTAATTCCAGGTCAAATGGTTTAATAGAGCCTGCACGGCCCAAACTTTTAGCTTTTAAAATAGCATCCACGGCTATTCGTTTGCTGCTCTCTAATTTAGTACTCGACATTTCGTCAAGATCAGCCAGGCTACGTCCGATCATCTTCGCGATCAACTCAACCCGTGGTAGTGTTTCTGTTTCAAAGGTTCCAACTAAAATTCCATTTCTCAGAACTGTGATTCGATCGGAAATTTCGTAAACCTGTCCAATAAAATGGGTGATGAAGATGATACCGACCCCATCTGCCTTAAGTTTTCTCATCACCTTGAAGAGCAGCTGGGTTTCATTCACATCCAGACTGGAGGTCGGCTCATCAAGGATCAATATTTTTGCAGAGGTGATATCAAGCGCACGGGCGATAGCAACCATTTGTTGAATGGCTACTGTGTAAGCGCTTAAAGGCTTGGTGACATCAATGTCAATGTCCAAAAGACGATGAAGGATTTCTATTGCAGCAGCATTCATCGCCTTCCAGTCAATGCTGTGAAATTTAAGTGGTTCCCGACCAATTAAAATATTTTCTGCAACAGTTAAATTGGGGCACAAATTGATCTCTTGATACACTGTGCTGATTCCCAGAGCTTGAGCGTGCTGCGGAGAGCGCGCCTGGATCTCTTCGTCATCCAGGATGATCCGGCCTGATTCTGGCTTGTCAACCCCGGTTAATACTTTTATCAAGGTAGATTTACCAGCGCCATTTTCACCTACCAAACAATGAATTTCTCCTCTTTGTAGAGTAAAGTCCACGTTTTCAAGCGCTTGTACGCCTGGGAAAGCCTTACAGATTCTTTCCATCCTCAATATGAAATCATTCGCAGTGGACATAATTGCCTACCTCTTCAAGACAATCATTTTATTTTGGAAGCGGTGCTTTGAAAAAGCACCGCTTCCTATTATCATATCAAATCTCTATTTAACTTTCTTCCTAGAGCCGAAAACTTATGTAGTTAATATCTTAGTATTTTCGGCCGGCAGCAATTGACTCGAGATTAGGATCGGTCATGAAGAAGACGCTTTCCTCAGAGGGGATCCATTTTGGCAGAGATTCGCCATTTAGGGCGGCAAGTGCAGCTGCATAGACCTGTGGAGCTAAGAGTGGATTGCACTCAACGGTCACATTCAAGGTACCATCAAGCATGGCCTGGAAGGCACCCGCAGTGGCATCTACGGAAATGATCTTGACATCCTCGGCTGGAACGAGACCAGCTTCCTTGAGAGCTTCGATCGCGCCGAATGCCATCTCATCATTCTGGCCAAAGATACCCTGAACATCCTGGGTTTCCTTCAACCAGGCTTCTGTAACTTGCTTTCCTTCAACGACACTCCAGTTTGCAGTCTGGCTCTTGGTGACTGTAATTCCACATTCTGCTGCGGTTTCACGGAAACCTGTACCACGGTCGATCGCGGGAGCAGCACCAACATTACCCACTAACTCCCACACATTCTTTGATGCGCTGCCCTCGAGCATCTTGCACATTTCTGTGCCGGCTTTGCGGCCTTCCTCCACGAAATCAGCACCAATGAAGCTTTCATACAAATCTTCGAAACCATCGATGCGCCGATCCGAGAGGATAACAGGTTTGCCAGCTGCAGCAGCATCTCTCAGAACCTGTTCCCAACCGGTCACCTCTAGCGGAGACATGACGATCACATTCACTTCAGGATCCTGAATGAATTGTTGGAAGCCCGCCACTTGTTTTGCCAAATCGTTTTGGGAATCATAGAACTTCAGGGTAAGGCCCAATTGTGGCGCTGTTTCCTTGAAGGAAGCAGTGTTTGCGGCGCGCCAGCCACCCTCAGAACCGGTCTGAAGGAAACCGACCACCAGATCTTCATATGTGCAGTTAGGTGCACATGCAGCCCCACCAGCAACCGGCTCTTCAGTTACAACGGGTGCTTCGGTTACAACCGGCGCTTCGGTTGCGCTCTGGCAGGCTGACAGAACCATAACAGCAATAATGAACAGAAATACTAATTTTTTAGAATGAAACATTTACTTCTCTCCTTGTTAGATTTGAATGGTTATTTTCACAGTTTGAATCAGTTGTGCGACGGTGTCAAAAAATCAAATGCTAAGTCGCGCACCTGGAAGTGCATGCCTAATGTTCTCCTGCGGCACCTCCTTTTCCCCCATGATCACGCAATGAGCTTTTACGGACGATTAAATTCGGTGCCACCAAAATAGACTTGGGCCGAGCCGGTCTCTGTTCCTGCCAGCTTGATTCGATTATTTTGATGATTTCATCTACAGCCACTTCACCAACATTCTGTTGATCCTGGTTTATGGTTGTCAGGGGAGGCCAAAAATACGCCGATTCGGGGATGTCATCAAAGCCAACAATTCCAAAGTCATCTGGGATTTGCAAACCTTTCCGACATGCATATTGCATCACACCTAAAGCCATTTGATCGTTGGCGACGAAAACTGCATCCAGTTCAGGGTACTGAGCGATTAGTTTTTCGATGGATGGCGCACCGCTTGACGATGACCAATTGCCCTCTACACAATATTCACTCCTGATTTCAAGATTGGCTTCTCTCAGAACATCGTTCCAGGCAGCTTTACGCTCACGCGCCTCCCACCAATCCAATGGTCCTGAGATATGCCCAATATGGCAATATCCCTGTTCCAATAAATGGGTCATCGCCAATCGTCCACCAAGATAGTTATCGATAGAGACCACATAGATTTTTTCTTGTGATTTCATTGATAAATAAACAATTGGGATATCTAAATCCGGTGATATCTGGTTAACCCAATTTCGATTATCCCCAATCTCAGGGGCAGCCCAAATGATTCCATCCACGTGGTGGGAAAGAAGTGTTTGAAATATGGGAGAAACATTGGTGAGGGTATTGTGGGAGAGCTCTTTTAATAACAGGGAATAGCCAGCGCTTTCTGCCGCACTGGTAATACCGCTTAATGTTCTGGATGGGCCAATAAATTTTAACCCGGCAGTTACCACTCCAAGAGTGTAACTGCGCTGGCTAATCAGGCTACGCGCTAATGCACTAGGCTGATAACCTAATTGATCTATGATTTGTTGAATACGCTTGCGGGTTTCAGGGGAAACATCCGGCCTGTCATTAATCACACGGGAAACCGTCTGGGTGGATACACCCGCTGCAGAGGCAACTTCCTTAATGGTTGCTCGACCAGAAGACTTCAGATACACTGCTCACGCTCCTGATGTTATCGTTCCCGTTATCGTTCCCGTTATCGATAACATCATAGCAAAATAAACAGAAAGAGTCAAGAGGGAACTTTGAGTTACAGTCACAAAAATCCATAGAAAGGGTTGCAAAAAGAGAGAGTTCCGATCAATATTGTAGTTGACGAAAACTCAACACAGAAAGGAACTCTCAAATGACAGAAAACTCTGTC
>Ga0209254_10005278_pt1 | contig 11887 bp, 12 predicted proteins | sample FrelakmetDIP11DI_FD_187148 | JGI IMG/M metagenome (GOLD analysis project Ga0209254, IMG submission 187148) | Freshwater lake sediment microbial communities from the University of Notre Dame, USA, for methane emissions studies - DIP11 DI (SPAdes)... | ecosystem: Environmental > Aquatic >... | reverse complement strand
CGCTGTCCCTGATACTTCCCGCCGCGGTCCTTGTACGAGGTCTCGCAGACTTCGTCCGACTCAAAGAAGAGCATCTGCGCGACGCCCTCGTGGGCGTAGATCTTCGCCGGCAGGGGCGTCGTGTTAGAGAACTCGAGCGTGACTTGACCTTCCCACTCGGGCTCGAGCGGGGTGACATTCACGATGATGCCGCAGCGCGCGTAGGTCGATTTCCCGAGACAGACCACCAGGGTGCTGCGCGGGATGCGGAAGTACTCGACCGTGCGCGCGAGCGCGAACGAGTTCGGGGGGATGATGCAGACGTCGCCCACGAAGTCGACGAACGAGCGCTCATCGAAGGCCTTCGGGTCGACGATGGTCGAGTTGATGTTGGTGAAGATCTTGAACTCGTTCGAGCATCGGACGTCGTAACCGTAGCTCGACGTCCCGTAGGAGACGATCCTGTGCCCGTCCGCGTCCCGCACCTGACCGGCCTCGAACGGCTCGATCATCCGATGGTCGGTGGCCATGCGTCGGATCCAGCGGTCGCTCTTGATCGTCATCCTCGGTTCCGGCTCATTGGCCGATCACGCGCATGCCGAGGCGGGAGGCGGCATCGGCGAGACGTTGATCGAAACACACGAACTCCAGCTCCGCGGGCGAGTCCTCCGAGAACTCCATCGCGGCGGCAAGCTGGAGAGCATCGCCCGCGCGCAACGCGAACGACCGCAACAGACGCTGAGCGTTGTCGCGGACCCGCCTCCCCGGCTGCACCTCGTCCCATGCGGCGCCCAGCTTGCGCAGGCGGTCGTATGCGGCGGTCAGCGCTTCCCGGCCGATCCCGCCTTCGCGCTCCAGTCGCGCCAGCGCCGAGCTGCACTCGACCGGCGTCGCCCACCAGACGATGACGTAGGGGTCGGTCTCGAAGACGGCCTCCGCAGCGCCGCTCGCCCTTTGCGGCACGAGCAGCGGCACGATCGCGGACGCGTCCCACAACCTCATCGCGATTCGTCGCGGTCCTTGAGCAGCGCTGCGAGCACGTCGCCCTTCACCCTGCGCCCCGCGGGCAGGCGCTTGAGGAAGTCCTTGCCGGGCCTGACCTTCGCCCGCCGCATGACGCCCCGGCGCTCCAGCGAGCGCAGTCGCGCCGCGTGGTCGCCGCGCAATGCCGGGGAGAGCGGGGCGAGCTGCGCGACGGGAACGTTCCGGTCGGTGATGACGACGGTCTCGCCGCGCTTGACCAGCTCGAGATAGGCCGAGAGCCTGTTCTTCGCTTCGGAGATGGAAGCCGCTTTCATCTGGACCATCATAGCCAGCCCGACTTGGCCATGCAACGGGCGCCGATCGCAGACGCATAGGCGTCTCCGCCCCACCCCGCTACACTGCCGGCCTCCGATCCTCCCCAGGGTTTCCATGCGCTTCCGCTTCCCGATCGTCATCGTCGACGAGGACTTCCGCTCCGAGAACGCGAGCGGCCTCTCCATCCGCACCATCGCCAAGGCAATCGAGGCGGAGGGCTCCGAGGTGCTCGGCGTCACCAGCTTCCGCGACCTCGCGAGCTTCGCGCAGCAGCAGAGCCGCGCGTCGGCGTTCGTGCTCTCGATCGATGACGAGGAGTTCTCCAATCCGGAGGCGGGAGAGGCCGCGGTGAACCGGCTGCGCGAGTTCGTGGCCGAGATCCGCTGGCGCAACGCACACATCCCGATCTTCGTCTACGGCGAGACGCGCACCTCGCGGCATCTGCCGAACGACGTGCTGCGCGAGCTGCACGGCTTCATCCACATGTTCGAGGACACGCCGGATTTCGTCGCGCGCTACATCGTGCGCGAGGCGCGCGTGTACCTCGACGGCCTGTCGCCGCCGTTCTTCCGCGCGCTGACGCACTACGCCCAGGACGGTTCGTACTCGTGGCACTGCCCGGGCCATTCCGGCGGCGTGGCGTTCCTCAAGAGCCCGGTCGGGCAGATGTTCCACCAGTTCTTCGGTGAGAACCTCCTGCGCGCCGATGTGTGCAACGCGGTCGAGGAGCTCGGCCAGCTGCTCGACCACACCGGTCCGGTGGCCGCGAGCGAACGCAACGCGGCGCGGATCTTCGGCGCCGACCACCTCTTCTTCGTCACCAACGGTACCTCGACGGCCAACAAGATCGTCTGGCACTACGTGGTCGGGCCCGGCGACGTCGTGGTCGTGGATCGCAACTGCCACAAGTCGGTGCTGCACGCGATCACGATGACCGGGGCGATTCCGGTGTTCCTCACGCCGACCCGCAACCACTACGGCATCATCGGGCCGATCCCCCTCGCCGAGTTCCGGCCGGAAACGATCGCGAGGAAGATCGCGGCGAACCCGCTCGTCAAGGGCACGCCCGGCAAGCCGCGCGTGCTGACGATCACGCAGAGCACCTACGACGGCATCCTCTACAACGTCGAGACGATCAAGCAGATCCTGGACGGGCACATCGACACGCTGCACTTCGACGAGGCGTGGCTCCCGCATGCCGCCTTCCACGAGTTCTACCGCGACATGCATGCGATCGGCGGCGGGCGGCCGCGCACCCGCGAGTCGATGTTGTTCTCGACGCAGTCGGTGCACAAGCTGCTCGCGGGGCTCTCGCAGGCGTCGCAGATCCTGATCCAGGACGCGGAGAAGGAGGCGCTCGACCGGTTCCAGTTCAACGAGGCCTATCTCATGCACAGCTCGACGTCGCCGCAGTACGCGATCATCGCGTCTTGCGACGTGGCCGCGGCGATGATGGAGCCGCCCGGCGGCACGGCGCTCGTCGAGGAGTCGATCCGGGAGGCGATCGACTTCCGGCGCGCGATGCGCAAGGTCGACGAGGAGTTCGGCGAGTCGTGGTGGTTCAAGGTGTGGGGACCGGAACGGCTGGCGGAGGAGGGCATGGGCAGGCGCGACGCGTGGATGCTCGAGGCCGGGGAGCGCTGGCACGGCTTCGGCGACCTGGCGCCCGGCTTCAACATGCTCGACCCGATCAAGGCGACGGTGATCACGCCCGGCCTCGACGTGGACGGCAAGTTCGACGAGCGCGGCATACCGGCGGCAGTGGTCACGAAGTACCTCGCGGAGCACGGCATCATCGTCGAGAAGACCGGCCTCTACTCGTTCTTCATCATGTTCACCATCGGCATCACCAAGGGCCGCTGGAACACGATGGTGACCGAGCTGCAGCAGTTCAAGGACGACTACGACAACAACCAGCCGCTCTGGCGCGTCATGCCGGAATTCCTCAAGACGCATGCTGGCTACGAGCGGATGGGCCTCGCCGACCTCTGCGACGGCATCCACAAGGTCTATCGCGGCAACGACGTCGCGCGGCTCACGACCGAGATGTACCTCTCGTACATGGAGCCGGTGCTCAAGCCCGCCGACGCGTATGCGCACATGGCGCACTGGGAGGTGGACCGCGTGCCGATCGACGAGCTCGAGGGGCGGGTCACGGCGGTTCTGCTCACGCCCTATCCGCCGGGCATTCCGCTGCTCATTCCCGGCGAGCGCGTGAACGCCACGATCGTGCGCTACTTGCGCTTCGCCCGCGACTTCAACGTCCGCTTCCCCGGATTCGAGACCGACATCCATGGGCTCGTGAAGCAGGTCGCGGCGGATGGCAGCGTGAGCTACGCGGTCGATTGCGTACGCAGGGAGAACACTGCATGAGCCGCTTCAAGCCGCAGAACCCCGACTACGCCGAGGAGACGCGGGCGAGCTTCGCGCGCCAGGGCGCGATGCAGCTCCTCGGCGCGACGCTCGTGCACGTGGAGCCGGGCTTGGCGCGGATCGAGCTGCCCTTCCGCGACGTGCTCGCGCAGCAGCACGGCTTCTTCCACGGCGGCATCACCGCGGCGATCGCGGATTCGGCGGGCGGCTACGCCGCCTTCACGCTGTTTCCTGCGGGCAGCGCGATCCTCACCGTGGAATTCAAGATCAATCTCGTCGCACCCGCGGACGGCGAACTGCTGATTGCGATCGGGCGCGTGAAGAAGCCCGGCCGCACCATCACGCTTGCGGAGATGGAGGTCGAGGTGACGAAGGGCGGCAGGACGCGACCCTGCGCCTACGGGCTGCAGACGCTCATGTGCCTCGAACCGCGCGACGACCTGCCCGCGGGCTGACGCGGCCAGGCCTACGCTGCCGTGCCCTCGCCGCCTGGCCGGCGCTCGTAGGTGACGACGTCGTAGCGCACGCCGCTCGCCGCATCGACGCAGGCTTCGCGCGCGGCTTCGACGAACCGGCCGCGGTCCCACTGCGGGAAGCGCACGTCCCCCTTGTACGACGCGCGGACCTCCGTCAGCACGAGTCGGTCCGCGACGGGCAGGGCGAGGCGGTAGATCTCGGCGCCGCCGATGACGAAGGCCTCCGCGTCGTCGGGCAGGCGGGACAGTGCTGCCTCGAGCGAGCCGACCACGGTGACGCCCTCGATGCGTCTCGCAGGGTCGCGCGAGATGACGATGTTCGAGCGCTCCGGGAGGGGCCGGCCGAGCGAGTCGTAGGTCCTGCGCCCCATGATGACCGTGTGTCCGAGGGTCAGCGCCCGGAAGCGCCGGAGGTCGTCCGGCAGACGCCAGGGCAGGGCGTTGTCGCGTCCGATCACGCCGTTCTCGGCGACCGCCGCGACGAGGGTGACGCGAGGCACGATTTCGGGGCGGCGCCGGAGGCCCCCGGCGTCGCGTGTATTATCTAGGGCTGCGATTATAGAGGCCGTCCGTCCGGGACGCCCGAGGCAAGCCGACTCCGAGCGGCGCAGGGGCGGGCGCAGCGAGAAACCCTCGTCCGGACGCGGGACGCTACAGTCGGGCCGCGAGCCTCCGGTGTCATCGGCGCACCTGTCCGGTCGAAGGGACTTGCGACGTGCCATCAGACAGCACCGCATTCGCGCCGTGATTCCATTCGAGCTTCCCCGCCGGTATTACCCGCGGTCCTTCCTCAACCTGCTCGTCATCGGCTTCGTGCTGGTGCTTGCGCCCCTGGTGCTCGCCTTCGTCTACTCCGCGTTCCACGTCGAGCGCCTCGCGAAGCAGGCCCGCAACGCCGTCGACCAAGCGGCCGAGGCGGCCCGCGAGAGCCGGCTGCTCATCGAGCAGGTCACGTCCATGGAACGTCTGGCGCGCCAGTATGCGATCCTCGGCGACGCCTCGCTGGTGAAGGATTACGACACCATCCGCGCGCGATTCAAGCAGACCACCAGTGCGCTGTCGCTGCTGCCGCTCGACGAGCGCCAGCTGGAGAACCTCAACCGCGTGATCGACAGCGAGCAACGTCTGTTCCAGAAGCTCGACGGCCAGCCGCTCGGCGTCGAGGACCGGACCGCGATCGTGCAGGGCTTCGTCGAGCTGGGCGCAGCCTCGCGCCGCGTGCTCGACGAGTCGAACTCGCTTATCGAGCGCGAGGTCGAGCGTATGAGCGAAACGGCGGCGATCGCGCGCAAGACGCTGCTCGCGCAGCTCTTCGCGACACTGCCGCTCGGCATCGCGGTCGCGGCGGTGATCACCTACCTTATCGCCCGGCCGATCCGGCAGCTCGACACCGCCATTCGCCATCTCGGCGAGGCCGAGTTCGGGCGCGACATCGTCGTCGACGGGCCTGCGGACCTGCGCTATCTCGGCGAGCGCCTCGAATGGCTGCGGCAGCGCCTCGCCGAGCTCGAGGAGCAGAAGACGCTGTTCCTGCGCCATGTCTCGCACGAGCTGAAGACGCCGCTCACGGCGTTGCGCGAAGGCACCGCGCTGCTCGCGGACGGCGCGGTCGGTCCGCTCAATGCGCCGCAGAAGGAGATCGCGGGCATCCTGTCGCGGTCGGCTGCCGAGCTCGCGACGCTGATCGATCGCCTGCTCGACTATCAGCGCGCGATGGCGAGCCTGTCGAGCCTCGAGCTCAAGCCCGCCGACCTTGCCGACATCGCGCACCGCGCTGTCGACCCGCACCGGCTCGCCGCAGCCTCGCGCGGCGTGCGCATCCGCCTCGACGCGAAACCGGCGCCGCTGCTCGGCGATGCGGAGAAGCTGCGCATCGTCGTCGACAACCTGGTCTCGAACGCCATCCGCTTCACGCCCGAGGGCGGCACCGTGTCCGTCTCCACGCGCCGCGAGGGTGAGGGCGGCGTGATCGAGGTGCAGGACACCGGCCCGGGCGTGCGGGCCGAGGATCGGGAGCGCGTCTTCGACTGGTTCTTCAAGAGCCCGACCGCCGCGGGGGGCAGCGGCTTCGGGCTCGCCATTGCGCGCGAGCTTGCCGCGGCGCATGGCGGCAAGCTCGAGCTCATGCCCCCGAGCGAGCGCGGCGCGCGTTTTCGCGTGCTCGTGCCCCTCGATGCCAAGCGGGAGAAAGAGCGGGTATGATGCCCCGGTTTGCGTGCGCGTTCCTCGCGATGCTCGCCGTCGCAGCGGCAGGCTGCCAGACGTCCCCGCCCGAACCTCGGATGCCGGAGCGCGTGCTCGCGCCGGAGTGGGACGCCGCCGCCGCAGTGTCCTTCGCCGAGCGCTTCGCCAGTCTCGGCGCCGATGCGCAACGCCAGGAGGCGAACGAACTGATGGCTGCGTTCGCGCGAAATCATGACGAAACGGCCCGGATTCGGCTCGCGCTCGCGCTCGGCACACCCGGCTCGGCGGTGAGCGACGACTCGCGCGCGGCGGCGCTGCTCGAGCCGCTCGCGAAAGGCACGGTCGGCGGGACGCGCTCGTCGCTGCAGCAGCTCGCAGCGGTGCTGCATGCGCAGATCACCGCGCGGCAGGCGGAAAAGCGCCGCGCCGATCTGTTGAAGATAGAGGCCGACACGGCGCGCGCCGACGCCGCCACGGCGGCCAGGCAGACCGAGAGCACACGTGGCGAGCTCAAGGAGCTGAAGGAGTTGCGGGCTCAACTGGAGACCGTGCGCAAGGAGGCCGAAGCGCAGCGTGCGCAGGCGGAAGCCGCGCGCCTCCAGGCCGATGCCCTCCGCCAGCAGCTCGAGGCGCTCAAGGCCGTCGAGAGAACCATAATCGAACGCGGCGCTCCGCCGCCGCCGAGGAGTCCGAAATGAGCGACAACCGTCCCAGCGTCCTCGTCGTCGACGACGACCCGAACATCCTCACGCTGCTCAAGATGCGTCTGGAGAGCGCCGGCTATGCCGTGCGCGCGGCGCCGAGCGGCGAGCGCGCGCTCGCCGAGCTCGCGTTGGCGCGGCCCGACGTCGTCGTCACCGACCTGAAGATGGAGGGCATGGACGGCCTGGCGCTGTTCGAGGCCATTCAGGCGAACGTCCCGGGCCTGCCCGTCATCATCCTCACCGCTCACGGCACGATCCCCGACGCGGTCGCCGCGACCCAGCGCGGCGTGTTCGGCTTCGTACCGAAGCCCTTCGACGGCAAGGCGCTCATCGAGCAGGTCGAGCGGGCGCGCAAGCTCTCCACGGCGAGCGAAGAGCCGAGCGACGGCAGCTGGCGCGGCGAGATCGTGACCTCGAGCCCCGCGATGGAGGAGGTCCTGCGCCGCGTGAAGCTCGTTGCCGCCTCCGACGCGCCGATCCTGATCCGCGGCCCGAGCGGCGCCGGCAAGGAGCTGGTCGCGCGCGCCATCCATGCCGCGAGCCGGCGCGCCGCGAAGCCGTTCGTCGCCGTCAACTGCGCGGCTATCCCGGGCGAGCTGCTCGAGTCCGAGCTCTTCGGCCATCGCAAGGGCGCGTTCACCGGCGCGTCCTACGACCACAAGGGTCTGTTCCAGGGCGCCGACGGCGGCACCATCTTCCTCGACGAGATCGGCGACATGCCGGTGTCATTGCAGGCCAAGCTCCTGCGGGTGCTGCAGGAGCGCGCTGTGCGTCCGGTCGGCGCGATGCAGCCGGTGACCGTGGACGTGCGCGTGCTCTCGGCAACGCACCGCAACCTCGAGGAGCGCGTCGCGTCGGGCGAGTTTCGCGAGGATCTCTACTACCGGCTCAACGTCGTCGCGCTCGCGGTCCCGGCGCTCGCGGATCGGCGCGAGGACATCGTCCCGCTCGCCTCGCACTTCCTGCGCAAGACGGCGGCGCGCTACGCCAAGGACCTGAAGGCCTTTGCGCCCGACGCGCTCGAGCTGCTCGTCGCCGCGCCCTGGCCCGGCAACGTGCGGCAGCTCGAGAACGTCGTCGAGCAGGCGGTCGCGCTCGCCTCGACGCCAATCCTTCCCGCGGCCCTGGTGAACGAAGCGCTGGCTTCCGAGCCGGCGACCCTCACGCCGCTCGACGAGGCGAAGCGCGCCTTCGAGCGCGACTACCTGGTGCGGTTGCTCAAGATCACTGCCGGCAGCGTGACGCAGGCGGCGCGCCTTGCGCACCGCAACCGCACGGAGTTCTACAAGCTGCTCGAGCGTCACGGACTCCAGCCGACCATGTTCAAGCGCACCGCTGCGCGCGCCTGACGGAGCGACGCGAAGCCTGCTGCCCCAAGGGACGCAGCTGCATGAAGCCCATGGCGCGCGGCGTCGCAGCGGCGCTCGCGCTGCTCGCAACGGCTTGCGCGCAGACGCCTGGCCGCGCGCCGCAGCCCGAGCCGCCCGTCGTGGCTCCGCCTCCCCCGCAGGCGCCCCCCGCGTCGGCGCCGCCGCCGAGCAGCGCGCCGCCGCCGGCGGTGAACCTGTCGGGCTTCCCGCCCGAGTACAAGCGCGGCTACGGCGAGGGCTGCGCGGCGGCGCGCGCCGGCGGGCCTTCGGCGACCAAGGGAAGCGGCCAGTACGCGGTGGGTTGGAGCGACGGCTACCGCTACTGCGCTCGCGTGCGCCCCTAGCACCCCTAGCCCACCCGCGACGGCGAGCTACCCCGGATTGAGCGGCATCGCGAGCACCATCGCACGATTGTCCGCACCTCGAAGCGGGCTTCTGTCGCTCGGGACCGACGCTTTTCCGATCCCCCGCGATCCGCGGACTTCCTAAGTCCTTGGCGTATCGTGTTCAGGACATTGGCATGTTGCTTGCGTGATTCCTTGCACGGCCGAGGAATCCCCATGCCCCTGATTACGCCCCGACCCTCCCGACTGCCGACCGTGTTGGTCGGCGTGGCGGCCATCGCCGCACTCGGCTTCTTCCTGCTGGGCGTGGAACGCGGGTGGCTTACGGGCGGGCGCGAGGTCCGCGAGCGGAGCAGGGGCGTACAGGGCGAAAGCGAGCTCGCCGTTTCGGCTCCTGGCGGTGCGCCTTCGAGCATTGCCTGTCCCGGTTGCGGCACCGTCCATTCCGTCGGCAGCTTCCCGGCGAGGGGCGACAACCCCACGCCCGCGACGACGCGCGTGACCGTGCACATGGACGACGGGTCCTTCCGCAGCTTCGCTCAGCCGCAGGATCGTTCCATGGGCGTCGGCGAGCGGGTGCGGGTCGTGGACGGCGCCCTGGTCGGCATGTAGCGATCGCGCTCCTGCCCATCGTTCTGCAGCGGCGAGGCACGGAGCACACCAATCGAACGCGCGTACCGGAAGCATCCGGTGCGCAGCAGGCGCGCCGCAGCGCCAGAGCTCCCCGATCGGCCCGCCTTCCCCACTTCCGGCGGGCCTCTTTTTTCGCGAGCTGCCGCGCCCTATACGGCGATGGGTGCGCGGATCAGGGGATGCGGCTCGTAACCGTCGAGCTGGAAGTCCTCGAAGCGGAAAGCGAGCAGGTCCTGCACCGCCGGGTTCAACTGCACGCGCGGTAACGGACGCGGCGCACGGCCGAGCTGCTCGCGCGCCTGCTCGAGATGGTTGAGATAGAGGTGCGCGTCGCCGAGCGTGTGCACGAAATCGCCGGGCTGGAGACCGGTGACCTGCGCGACCATGAGCGTGAGCAGCGCGTAGGAGGCGATGTTGAACGGCACGCCGAGGAAGATGTCGGCACTGCGCTGGTAGAGCTGGCAGGAGAGCTCGCCCTCGGCGACGTAGAACTGGAACAGCGCGTGGCAGGGCGGGAGCGCCATGCGGTCCACGTCCGCGGGGTTCCACGCGGTCACGATGTGACGCCGCGAATCGGGATTGTGGCGGAGCGACTCGACGAGCTTCGCGATCTGGTCGATCTCGCCGCCGTCGCGGCCGGGCCAGTGACGCCACTGGTGGCCGTACACCGGGCCGAGATTGCCTTCCGCGTCCGCCCACTCGTCCCAGATGGTGACGCCGCGCTCCTGCAGCCAGCGCACGTTGGTGTCGCCGCGCAGGAACCAGAGCAGCTCGCAGACGATCGACTTCCAGTGCAGCTTCTTCGTCGTCAGCAGCGGGAAGCTCTTGCGCAGGTCGAAGCGCATCTGCCAGCCGAAGGTCGAAAGCGTGCCGGTGCCGGTGCGGTCGGACTTGGGATGCCCGTGCGCGAGCACGTGGCGCATCAGGTCGAGGTAGGCGGCTTCTGACATCGCGGATGCGCGGGGGGCAGGAACGGCGAAGGATACCGCGGCCGGGACCGACATTCCTGCGCACGACGCGACGGCCGGCGACGCTGCCGTGTGGCTCCCGCGTCGGGTGCGCAGCCGCTCAGTGCGCGATGTAGGCGAAGAGCTCGCGCGCCGACGCGAAGCGATCTTCCGGCCGCTTCGCCATCAGCCGGTCGATGATCGGCTGGTAGCCGGAGAGGCGCTCGGGCAGCGCCGGCATGGGTGCGTGCACGTGCTGGTAGGCGAGCGCCGCGGCGTTGTCGCCGTGGTAGGGCGCCGCGCCGGTCAGCATCTCGAAGAACAAGGCGCCCACCGAGTAGAGATCGCCGCGCGGCCCGTGCTCGACCCCCAGGCACTGCTCCGGGCTCATGTAGAGCGGCGTCGCGTAGACCATGCCCCGCTGAGTCAGGGTCGAGGTGGCATCGAGCTCGCGCGCCAGCCCGAAGTCGAGGATGCCGACGCGATGGTCGGCGCGGAACATGATGTTCTGCGGCTTGAGGTCGCGGTGCACGACGCCCGCCTCGTGTACCGCGTCGAGGGCCTTGGCGACCTGCATCAGCACCTTGAGGGCGCCGATCGAGGACAGACCCTCGCGGATGTGCGCCTTGAGGTCGCCGCCGGGGAAGTACTCCATCGCGAGGTACGCGTGCCGGCCCGTGAAGCCCTGCGCATGGATGGTGACGACGTTCTCGTGGCGGATGCGCTGGATGATCCGGTACTCGCGCACGAAGCGCTCGCGCCACTGCGGGTCCGCATGCAGGCGCGGGTCGAGGACCTTGAGCACGATCTGCGCGGCGTCCTCGTCGCGGCGCGCGAGGTACACGCGCGACATTCCGCCGCGCCCGATCTCGCGCAGGATCCTGAAGCCCGGGATCTCGATGGCGGTCTCGCCCGGCCGACCGGGGTCGGGGACGAGCACCGGCTGGGTGAGCATCAGGTTCGCCACCTCGCGCCGCGGTTGCGAGCCCTCGAGCACGGCCTCACGGATCGCCGCGAGAAGCCGGGTGCCGGCCACTTCCGATTTCGGTACGCAGTCGGCGGCGCCGCACTTGATGGCGCGGACCGCGACCCGCTCGCCGCCCTGCTCGGTCAGCACGACTGCGGGCGGCACGCCGGGGTGGTCGTGGAAGTCGCGGAGCCAAGCGAAGCCGTCCGCCCCGGGGGCGGGGATGTCGGCGAGCAGCAGCACGTCGTAGCGCGACCAGGCGAACCCGGGTCCGGGCTTGCCGAGCGCCACCGGATCCCAGCTGTCGACCTCGGCGTTCGGCAGCGTCGCGCGCAACGCCTGGCGCACGCGCAGGCGAAAGCCGTCGGAATCGTCGATGAGGAGGATGCGCATCGCGCCCGGCAGGAAGCTTTTCGAGCTGCCTATGCGGCGCAGTGCGCGTGTGCGGTGGACGGGCCGCAGCCGTTCAGCGGCGCCGGCGCGGCAGGGGCGGCACGAACCGCCAGGCGGCGGCCACCGCCGCGGCGAAGAGCAGGTAGAGGACGGTGAACACCCATGGAGGGAAGTCGTAGTAGAGCAGGCGCGACACCCAGCGCGGCAAGAAGTCCTCG
>Ga0209254_10005277_pt1 | contig 11888 bp, 13 predicted proteins | sample FrelakmetDIP11DI_FD_187148 | JGI IMG/M metagenome (GOLD analysis project Ga0209254, IMG submission 187148) | Freshwater lake sediment microbial communities from the University of Notre Dame, USA, for methane emissions studies - DIP11 DI (SPAdes)... | ecosystem: Environmental > Aquatic >... | reverse complement strand
TTCAATTCGAATACCATTGGATTCTATGCAATAAAAGGCAACAGCGTAAGCAAGTTCCTTGATGATTCAAAGGCCCCGTCAATAGCTAGCTTCTTAGATGATATAAAGACCTCAAATGATGCATATCAAGCGATTGTGGTTATCATAGACAACTTCTCATCCCACAAGAGCAGACTCGTTAGGCAGAAGGCCAAGGAACTTGGCATATACCTCGTTTATCTTCCGCCGTATTCTCCAAATTTGAATCCAATTGAGTTCATCTGGAAATCTATAAAAAGAGTATTATCCACATCTTTTGTCCCAAGTCTGGCGGAGATGAGACGTATCATCAAAGAGTCTTTTTGCAGATTCGCAGAAAGCAAAAGTTATGCAGGTTATTGGATTGAAAAGTTTATATTAAATAATAAGCATTATAAAAATTTATGCCTATGACTATAATATGATCTATAGCTGAAAATAAAAATAGAAAATAGGAGAACAATTTTGCCGCCACTACGGCACCAATCTTCTCCTATCCCTCGGAAATATCACCGCGTCTCTGATATTCTCCAGCTTGAGCATGGTCATGACCAGCCGAGACAATCCCAGCCCCCAGCCAGCATGAGGCGGCATGCCATAGCGGAACGCTTTCAGGTAGAACTCAAACCCATCCGGCTCCAGCCCTTTCTCTTCGATCCTTTTGACCAACAGGTTATGGTCATGCACTCTTTGCGCCCCGCTAGCCAGCTCCATGCGCGGGTGCATGAGGTCGAATCCGCGGCAGACTTCCGGTCGATCTTCGTAGGGAAGGGTGTAGTAGGGCTTGATGGATGCCGGCCAGTCGGTAAGGAAGTAATGCTCTCCAATGGTCTCGCCCAGGAACTTCTCCGTTTCCGTATCCAGGTCATCTCCCCATTGCATGGTGACACCCGCTCGCTCGCTTGCCATTTCCAAGGCCTCGGTGTAGGTGATCCTGCGGAAGGGAACTTTCGGCACCTGTAGATCCAGATTTAGGACCTGCAACTGATAATCGCAGTTCTCTTTTACATAACTGTACGCTTTGGCAACAGCACCCTCAAGCAGTTCCATGACATCTTGATCGTTCGCGAAGCTGACCTCAACATCGATGGAGATGGCTTCGTTCAGGTGGCGGCGCGTGTCGTGCTCTTCCGCCCGAAAGATGGGCCCGATCTCAAAGACCCTGTCCATCCCCGCGCTCATGAGCATCTGCTTGTAAAGCTGCGGGCTCTGGTTGAGAAAAGCCTCCTTCTCGAAGTAGCTGATGGGAAAGAGATCTGTGCCCCCTTCTGTTGCCGCAGCCACGATCTTGGGGGTGAAGACCTCGGTCATGCCATGAATATAAAAGTAATCCCGCAGGCTTTGAAGCACGCTGCTCTCGATCTCAAAAGCGGCTAAAACGCAAGGACGCCTGATATCCATGAACCTTGCATCCAAGCGTGTGTCCAGCTCGCATTCTACCTTCTCAGTGGGATCCAAAGGCAGCGGAACCTCGGCGGCGCTTAGAACCTTCACCTCTGTGGGAAGAATCTCAAATCCGCGGGGCGCTTTGGCCTCGGCCTTGACCGTGCCCTTTACCTGTACCACGCTTTCCCTGCTGATGGACCGGGCCATCTTGAAGGCATCCTTGCCTAGTAGCTTTTTGACCAGGGTTATTTGAGCGAGACCCTTTCGATCCCGCAGCACAAGGAATGCAATGCCTCCTAAGTCGCGTGTTTCATGGGCAAAGCCCGCGAGGGTCACCTCTTTTCCATCCAGTTCCGGCGCTATATCTCCTGAGTAATGAGTTCTAAGGATCAAGTTGTATCACGCCGTCGAGAATGAATTCCTGCTATAAAAGATGAATTCCTGCTAATAAGGCGTCTGCATATTTCAGGCGCTATCTTGGCCTAAACAATAAAGACTAATAGGATAAGTAATATGATAGATGCAATAATTTCCGAAATATGTTTGTGCTGCTCTGCCTAATGGCCAGAGATCGCCCGAGAATGCATCAAGAGGGAGTGCTAAATTGAATCCGATTGAGAGAATCTCTACCGGAATACCGGGGCTGGATAAGATGATCGATGGTGGCCTTCCCATCCCCTCATTGACTCTTGTTGCAGGCGATCCTGGCGTTGGCAAGACCACCTTTTGCACCCAATTCCTGTGCAAGGGCGCAGATCTGGGCGAACCGGGTCTCTACTTCCTGGCCTTTGGCGGATCGCCCGATCTGGTGTTCAAATACGTCTCCACTTATGAGTTTGTAAAGAAGCCCTATTTCGGAAGGGAGATCTGCTACATCGAGCTGGAGGGAAAGGTAGAGCGCGCCGGGCGGGCGGAAGATGTGTTGGAGGCCATCTCAGAGGAGATAGATAGACATAGCCCAAGGCGCATAGTCATCGAAAATCTCTCGGTTCTGGAGGATGTTCTCAAGATTGACTATAGGCGATTTTTGCTCAAGCTCTCTAACATGATCAAGGAGCACGAGTCGGTGGCTTTAGTGACCGGGGAAGCCCTTCCCGGAAGGCCTTACCCGGCAGAGATCGCGCATATCGCGGATGGCGTCATCTTGCTGCATAATATCGAGGTGGATTTCGTCAGGAGACGGTCCATCGAGGTTTTGAAAATGTGCTGCACCTCTCATCATCTAGGAAAATACGCCGTAGACATATCCGCGAAGGGACTCAGGGTTTATCCGGGTTTGTAGGTATGGCGCTCTCCTTAAGAGATCTTCTCTCACAAAACGAATTCTGGGCCCTGATCTTCGTTTTAGGGTGGGTACTGCTCAACTGGCCCATGCTCACTTTGGCCGCCAATGCCACTATAATGGGCGTTCCTGCGATATTAGTATACATTTGCGCCATCTGGCTGATGATAATTCTGGCACTATTCATTTTTGACCTGGTGGGTGACTGATGCTGCAACCTCACGTTGCACTAATCGTCCTGATTCTTTATCTGCTCCTGCTCTTCGGTGTAGCTCAATTCGCCGATCGCCAGAAGCGATTGGGCAAAAGCATTGTTGCCAACCCTTATGTTTATGCGCTGTCGCTATGCGTCTATGTTTCAGCGTGGACCTTTTACGGCTCCATCGGCCGGGCTGCTACCACAGGTCTTGAGTTCCTTCCCATTTATCTCGGTCCAACGCTGGCCATGATTTTGGGCTGGATTATCATCCGAAAGATGATCCGTGTCTCCCAGGAGTTCCGGCTTACCTCTATTAGCGATTTCATCAGCTTTCGCTATGGAAGAAGCTATGCCATAGGAGCCATAGTGGTTGTTCTAAGCCTGTTAATGGTCACTCCCTATGTGGCCCTGCAGCTCATAGCCATATCATCGTCCTTGGAGATTCTCAGCGGTACGCACATATTTCTGGGAGTGCCGGTGGAAAGCAAGCTGGTAGTAGCCCTTCTTTTAGGAGCATTTGCGGTTATCTTTGGTGCCAGGCATCTTGATCCCATGGAGCGACATGAGGGATTGGTGGCTGTAATTGCATTTGAGTCTCTGGTGAAACTAGTTGCCTTTTTGGCGGTCGGCCTTTATGTCGCCTACGGCCTATTTGGAGGATATGGAAACATTTTAGGGGGAATGTCCGGGTTAGCTGCCATAAACGAACGCTTTGCAGAGCTGGTGGATGTGGAATACACCCTCTGGTTCTCACTAACTCTGATATCATTTTTTGCAGTACTCTTTCTGCCCAGACAATTCCATGTCATGGTGGTGGAAAATTCGGATGAAAAACATATTAAAAAGGCAATGTGGCTATTTCCGATTTACCTCTTGCTGATGAATCTGTTCGTTCCTGCTATCGCTTGGGGTGGCTTGCTTCTGAGGACTCCAGGACCCGAAGACGCCTTCGTCATAACCATACCCTATTTCCAGGGCCAGGAATTGCTTGCTCTCTTTGTATTCATTGGTGGGGCGTCGGCAGCTACGGCTATGATTCTCGTTGAATCCGTGGCAGTAGGCACTATGATGCTCAACGACCTGGAGATGCCATACCTCTTGAGCCGCATTCCCAGGGGCACAAATCTGCCGAGACTTCTCCTCAACACGCGGCGGCTTAATATTCTCCTGGTGGTATTGCTGGGATATCTCTATTCGCTGGCTGCAGCTTACAATATCTTGGCCGAGATCGGGATCGTCTCTTTTTTGGCGGTCAGTCAAATCGCACCGGCAGCCCTGGGAGGTCTCTACTGGAAGCGTGGCAACAGACATGGCGCCTTCGCCGGATTGATAGCAGGATTTTTGCTCTGGATCTATACGGCGCTCATTCCTACAATTGCTATTGAAAATAGCTTTATGAGCGGACTGGTGAGAAACGGACCCTTCGGCATAGCCTTCCTCAAGCCCACCGATCTATTGGGGCTGGATCTTGATGTCTGGACAAACTCCGTTTTCTGGACCCTTCTGGTAAATTGCAGCCTTTATGTACTTATTTCTCTGGCGACCCGACCCAGCCCTGAAGAGGCGGCTATAGCGGATGGCTTTGTCGATATTTACCAAGAGAAGGCAAAGCCCAGAGCTGTCTATAAGGGCTCAATTCGTTTGGGAACGGTGGAAGAGCTTGAGGCAACTTTGGCACGGTACATTGGAGAGGAGCGGGCGGGGCAACTTGTGGATGAGAATCTGGCGCGCCTCGGCACTACCCGGGAAACGATCGAAGCCAAACAGCTTCTGGAGCTTTGGGATCAGTTCGAGAAGATTCTCACAGGCTCTGTGGGCCCTTCGGCCACCAGGATGATCGTCGAGGATCAGGTGCCTGTTAAGCCTGTTTTAGAGGCTGAGGAGACAACCCTCCCCGAGTATGTCATAGAGGTGGGAAAGGTCTATGTCGTTTCTGGAGAGGCCTATGAGGTGTTCACAGACCAAATTACCCATGGAGTAGAAGGGCTTTGCATTACACATCTCGAGCCGGATGAGGTTAGACGAAAATGGGGCTTTACGGAGACGCCCATAATCAAACTCAGCGATGAAAAGGAGAAGGATCGCTATATTTCGCCAAAGAATCTGCCTTTGCTTTCTATGACCATAAAGTCTTTCGTTGAATCCAGCCATAACAGCATAGTTCTCATTGATAGCATTGAGCAGCTCGTGAACGAGAACACATCAGTGACTCCCGAAAAGGAGATGCTGGATTTCATCCATCAGATAGAGCGCTTGGGGCTCAAGACTCGCATTATTTTGTCGGATAGGCCGCAGTTTGTTCATAAAGAGCTGAAAGCAGGCATAAACGAAGTCAGAGAGCTGCTATTCGACCTCGGGCCGCTTTCGTCCTATCTATTTAGCGTCTTTTCCGAGGCGATGCTGGTCACCGTATCGGAGACGCAGAGGAACGATGCAGTAATGGAAGCCAATGCTCTCATCAAAGGAAAGAGCTTTTTCGAGGAGATCAAAGGTCAGCTATCGGACAAATCCTCTGAAGCAGCCTTTGAGCCCGACATGCGGATCGCCATTTCCGGCGCTTCTCTAATGATTGATTCCGATTTGGTGCTCACCCGAAGAGGCTTCTTTGTGGCTATCAGAAGGCTGGCCAGGATAATAAAGAAGCAAGATCCGGCCTTCGATCTCATGGCATCGGTGGGGGCACTCCTGAAGAGCTACGGCATGAGTCCTTTTGAGGTCAGCCTTGTTCCGGGTACAACTTACGTCCTGGATGAAGAAAAGCCGAACCGCAGCCTTGAGATCTTCAGCGAGCTGATGAGTCATGGAATGGACGGCCTATGCATCAGCCGCTACAATCCTGAAATTCTTAATGAGAAATATGGCATTCTAGTGCCAAGCGTCATCTGGCTCACGCAAAAAAGCGAACCTGGATATAGGACTGTAGATCCAACCAATTTCCCTCGGCTGAGCAGTATGATCTCGGATTTCCTGGAGAATGCAAGCTATCCTCTGGTCCTCCTGGAGGGCCTTGGTTATCTCATAACTCAGAGCAATTATGAGACAGTACTCAGATTCATCCAGTCCCAGAGAGATGAGATAGCGCTCAAGAACTCAACAATGTTAGTGCATATCGATCCTCTTGCTTTGGATGTTAAAGAGCTGCACAGATTGGTCAGCGAACTGGAGCCCCTGAAGATCTGAGAGCATTCAAGCGGCGGCACTGAGAAAAAGGCACATGTTCGATATGTTGGCGATTCTTGCATTTGCCCTTTTCTGTGATTTTTGATCCTACGGCCTGAGAATTATGGATTTATTCTTGCTCCAGCTGGTGAACAGCTTCTTCCTCAGTCCTTTTCCTCCTCCGCTCCCAGATCGTCACATGAACCTCGCAAAAGGCAAACTATGCCCGCTGCAAGGAGAACTGACATTATGCCTGTAAGAAAAATGCCGTCAAATACACCGGCACCTCCAATGGAAAGAACCAATGGCCCTGTCTTTTGCAGACCAACGTACGAGAGCGCGGGAAGGACTCCCGGCGTAAGCAGGCTCAGCAAGTCGGCGCCGATCAGAGTACCAACAGTCCCGCTAATATAAGCGAGCGGCGGTGCTCCCCGATAACCTCCTGCCAGGACGAGCCCGCATACGGCCGCAAGCAGCGGTGACAGCCAGAAGGGAAGAACGATGCCTTCGCCTGGAATGGCTTCGGCAAAATAGTAGGTTACCACAGCTACGACCGCTATTCCTATCAACGCCTTGCCCGGCGACGCCTTCTCGTGCAGAAGAAGGTGAGCAGAAATGGCCAGAGGGATGATGCACCCACCTAGATTGACCGCCAGCAAAACGGGATGAAAGACGGTGGGGATCTCCTCAGGAGACAGACTAACCAGCATCAGATACCATGCCGGGTACGCAGTGAGGGGGACCGCGCCCAGGGGAATGTCCACCAGGCTGCCGATAATGGACCCAAAGATGGCCAAGGAAGCATGCCAGCGGTCGAATCCCACCATTTCCAAAGCCGTCTCTGAGAGGCGCAAGAAGAGGTAGATTGCAATTATCGGAATGGCCAGGATGAGAAGCAGTGTGACAATGCCAAACGGCAGGAATAGGTATTCGAACAACTGCATCACTCATGATAGTTGCGACATGTTTAGTTAATAGTCCTTTCTCATTCTTAAGGTCACAATATTTATGTTCGAAGGGAAATTCTTCGAGGAATTGTAACTTCAGGTGATTCAAATGACCATTCTTACAGGCGGCGAGGCTCGCGGACTCGTAGAAGCCATGATTGACCCCGAAATGCAAACGCAGATGTGCGCCGTGGAGCTGACGCTGAAAAAAATTGAGGTTTTCACAAAAGCCGGTTCCTTGGCATTCGACAACAAAGAGCGAATCCTGCCAGAGATGGTGGAGGTCAATTTTGACGAATCAGACTGGGCAGACCTGCAGTCAGGCGCGTACCTGATCACCTTCAACGAGATTGTAAATATTCCAAGAGACGTGGCCGCTTTAGCTCGTCCACGATCCACACTCCTACGATGCGGGGCCAGCTTGGAGACAGCGTTATGGGATCCAGGCTACCGGGGTCGAAGCCAGAGCCTGCTGGTGGTCCATAACCACCGCGGCCTGCGGCTGAAGAGGAATGCTCGACTGATGCAGCTGGTATTCATGCGGTTGGATAGAGCGGCCGAGAAGGCTTATTCAGGGATTTATCAGGGAGAAAACATAAAAAAAGTTGAATGAGTTCTTGATATTGATTTATATTGCTTAATCTTTCTTATTCACTGGATCTTATTTACTGCTTCTTATTTGCTACATCTTTTTTGCCGCATCTTATGTTATTCATCTTATTTCTAAACTCTCCACCATCTTTTTGGTTGTATTTTTATCAAAGAATGACATTATTCCTGCATATACATCGTCGTTGATCTTCCAATTGGCTATCTCCACCATGTTTCCCATGGCCTTGATCTTCGGTTCAATGACCTTTACGCTGGTGATGGTGACATTTTCTCCCAGGTGGTTGGTAGCTGTCCAGTTTCCAGTGACATTTGCGCCGTCAGAAGCGGCCGATTCGAGCGCTCCCTGCATCCAAAGCTGGGAAATCATGTCCGAGCCTAGGGCCTTCAAGGTTGGATCATAGACGGTCATTATCTGGACCAGAGCCATCCCCTTGGTTTGTGTATTGGTGATCGTCAAGTCCTCTATGAACGAACCTCCTGTATTGTTCTCGACCGTCTTAGCTGCCACCTCAAAGCCCAGATTCTCGTCCAGAGAAAGATTGCGCTCTGCAAGAGTATATACCTTAGTTTCCATGGCAAGAGACGCAAAAACGCAGAAAGCCGTTACCAGCAAAACTCCAACTATGATTTTCAAAAGTTTCATATCAAACACCACATATGATACCAATCTGCGGGAAAATAAGTCTTCTGATGCAGGCACTCGCAGGGCGCCGGCGCTACCTCGAGGACAAAAAAAGCGAGTCCAGGCTAAATCGCCTGGATCTGCTCCTTGGTTGCAATCTTAACACCCATCTCGCTTAACACCTTCCTGGCTTTAGCGATATCGTCCACCCGCAGGATGAGCATAGCTTTCTCGGCCTTGGCGGTCACGAATGCATAAGCGTAATCCACATTGACGGCGTTTTGCCCCAGTGTATTGACGATTTCATAAAGGCCGCCTGGCGTATCCTTCATCTCCACCACCAACACTTCAGTCATGGAAACGGTGAAGGCGCTCTCCTTTAGCACCTTGTACCCGTTCTCCGGATCATCCACAACCATGCGGATGACGCCGAAGTCACCTGCCTCAGCGATGGTAAGCGCCCGGATGTTCACGCCTGCATCTGAAAGCGTCTTGGCGACCTTGGCCATTCTTCCCGGCCGATTCTCAACAAAAAGCGATATCTGCTTGATCTCTGCCATTTTGCACCCTCCTAAACCTTCCTGTTATCCGTTACCCTCTTGGCCTTGCCCATAGACCGCGGGATAGTGCCGGGCTCGACCAGGTCCACCTCGGCAGCAATATTTAGCACGCCTTTTAATTCTTTGGAGACATTCTTTTTCAGCTTCATCAAGTCTCCGATCTTGTCGCTGAAACCCGTATCCGTCAGCTCCACACGAACTGTCATCATATCCAGCGGCCCCTTGCGGTCCACAATGATCTCCCAGTGATCGCCCACCTCGGGTATGTTCATCAAGATCGACTCCACCTGGGATGGGAAGACGTTGATCCCTCGAATGATTAGCATATCATCGGTTCTGCCCAGGATTCTCATTATGCGCGGATGGGTGCGGCCGCATTCACACGGCTCGCTGTCTTTGATTGTCAGGTCTCCGATTCTATAGCGAATGAGCGGCAAGGCGAACTTATGAAGCGTTGTAAAAACCAGTTCTCCGCGCTCCCCGTCCTCCACCTGCTCTCCAGTCTTGGGGTCGATGACCTCGGTTAGGAACATGTCTCCCCAAATGTGGATGCCGTTCTTTCGATAGCACTCTGTAAACAGAGGGCCACTGATCTCGCTTGTTCCATAGATATCATAGGCGTTGATGCCTGTAGCCTCCTCGATCCTGGCTCGCGTTTCCAGAGACCAGGGCTCTGCCCCGAAGATGCCCACTTTGAGCTGTGTGTCTTTTTTGATGGAGATGCCCATCTTCTCTGCCACTTCCATGATGTGCAGGAAATAGGAGGGAGTGCAGGCGATGGCAGTTGTGCCCAGATCTTGCATCAGCTCGATCTGGCGCTCCGTGCTGCCGGTGCCGACAGGCAGCACGGCTGCACCAATTCTCTCCGCTCCGTAATGCAGCCCCAGGCCGCCGGTGAAGAGGCCGTAACCGTAAGCTACCTGAACTACGTCATCTCGGCCCAAGCCCGCTGACGTCAGCCCTCTGGCCAGGGACTCCGACCAGGTTTCGATGTCGCCCTTGGTGTAGCCCACTACGGTCGGCTTGCCCGTCGTTCCACTGGATACATGATAGCGTACCACCTGACTCTTGGGCGCGCTGAACATGCCTGTTGGATAGTTATCCCGCAGATCCACCTTTTTGGTGAACGGCAGCTTGGCAATGTCGGCAAGGCTCTTGATGTCGCCTGGCTCGATGCCGGCCTCCTTGAATCTCTGCCGATAGAAGGCAGAGTGATCATAGACATAATGTACAATGGACTTCAGCCGATCCTCTTGCAGGGCATGCAGGTCCTCAAGGGGCATTCGTTCAATATGCGGATCCCAGTAACCGGACATTGATGATCAACCAGTGGCAATGAAGCCCTTGATGGATAAAAAGCAATCGATTGCAGAAAGGGTATAAATTGGGGAGAGGTCGATCCCGACCAAACATGTCCGGGAAGTGATGACAAGAGCCTCTTTGATCATATCAGATCCAGCAGCTCTTCAATGCTCATATCTGCATCCTTTAAGATCGCATGCAGAGTACCTTTGCGAAGGTCTTTGTTATGAAATGGCACTACCGCCATCTTTTCCGTTCCAGAATTATAATAATAGTAATGGCTTCCCTTGACCCGCATCAGCTCGAATCCAGCGCTTTCGAGAGCTTTGGCAAGCTTCTGTGGAGATATAACAGGGAGTTTAGGCATAAGCTTCTACAGAAACGGTATATTCTATTACATCGTTATCCGTTGGCACATCTTTTCCCAGAACTATCAAGGTCTCAACATACCCCTCGATTGCCTCTTTGGCCATGGATATTGCATCTTCGAATGTTTCACCAAATGTAACGCATCCTGGAAGGGCGGGAACAATCACCGTATATCCGCCTTCTTCTTCTTTTAGGAGGCGAATTCGATAATTTAGAGTTTTCATAATAGTTCCTGCTATCTTTTACTTATTTAGTTTTGGGTCTTAATTAATATTTGAAAACCCGCTGCTGCAACTTGGGACTTAATACCGGTAAACACTTCGCGGATGGCTCCAAAGCAGCAACATCTACCTGGAGATACGCATAATTCTGTCGAGCTCAAACCTCGACTGAAACCATCGAGCGTTTCGAAATGAAGGGCTAAGTCGCCAACTGATTTTGGAATTTTTCTCTCATCCATGATTTTCGCTTGATGGTTGACTCCTTGCTGACATATTTATACAAATCCTTCCACATATCATTTAGCATCGATCTGTCAAAATCCATGACACGTTCATCTTGATAGAGCATACCATTGAATTGGAATACTATGATCTGTTGCCCATTGGTGATAATGTAACATGCTGGCAATAGTTCTCTAGAATAAGACTTTCCTTGCCCAATATGATCGACCGTGATCCCTTTGCCTCCTTTCTTAGCTTCGATTATCAAGAGGATATCTTTTCGTTCTCTTGTAGGCCCATTGAACAAAACAAAATCTGCCTCTTTTGTGGTCCTTTGTACCCCTTCAAACATATTAACTGGATATCCTATCGCAATGTCGTTTTCATCATATCCAAGTTTTTCCAACAATGGTATTATGAAATTATATTCAACTTCCCGTTCGCTTCCAAATTCTCTTGTCTGCATTTTTTGAAACCATTCAGGAGATGGTAATATTGTCGAATGAGGTGGATCAGATGGCTCTGTTGGTGGCCAAATTGTGAGTTCGATCCAATCGTCATAATTCTCTTTTCCAAAGACTTCTCCTGATTTCACAGAAACCTTGAGTTGCTGCTCGGTCAAAATACATAAAATTCTTTCTATAACAGGAGGTGTTCGGCGTCCGACTCGGAAAGCATCCCAAAAGGTGGAGCTTTTTAGCCTTTTTTGCTTATTATTGCTTTCCTTGACCGCTTCGTACATATCCAGAGCGATATCTGCATAACTTTTTTTGGCCGTATTATCCCCCAAAATAGCTCAAGTCTCTACAACTCTCAATTTAAAAAGATTTCTACATCGAAATCCGGTTGTGTAGTCCCGAAACCTTTGACTTTATATACCCATCAATGTGACATGGGAAAGAAGAATAAAGTTGTAAAGCTAACAGACAAGAAGATCAGATATATCATTCGGGCCAAAAAGAGATGCGAGAGCACCAATAGAATCGCGC
>Ga0209254_10005276_pt1 | contig 11888 bp, 7 predicted proteins | sample FrelakmetDIP11DI_FD_187148 | JGI IMG/M metagenome (GOLD analysis project Ga0209254, IMG submission 187148) | Freshwater lake sediment microbial communities from the University of Notre Dame, USA, for methane emissions studies - DIP11 DI (SPAdes)... | ecosystem: Environmental > Aquatic >... | reverse complement strand
CACGCCCCGCCAGAATGGCGGGTATGGCGACCGCCTGGATCGGCGTCGCTTTCTCATACCCGGCCGCTTGAAGCCCTTGCCGCACACGACCGTCTAACTTGAAACTTTCAAAACTCATTTTCATCCTTTATAATTACCAGCAGTTGAGAGATTTGAATCCATTTCGAACCGGCCCGGCTGGTAAAGACAAGGCTTTTCACGCGCTGGGTAAGCGCCTGAAAGACTTTGTCGCGAACACGGCATTAAATTTGGATTCTGTCTAGATTAGCGGGATTTTCCTGCCGAAGTTTCTCAAGAAGAAAGGTGGGAAGGTCAATGACAAACGCTATCACGAGGACCGTACTACACCCCTTGTTGAAGAATAGCAAGAACTATTTTCAACTATTTTTGCGTACTTGCGAAAAAAGTGCTGTTCTTTCTTGAATCGACACCCCACCCCATATTTTTATGGCCTGAATTCATTGACATACAACATCATTATTCATATACTCCCGCCGTGAAAAAAGGGACGTTATCATCAATAGATACTCAAGACGTTATTAAAGGTCTCATCCCGCAAACGCTGTTATCGACAGCACCCGAATAAACGAGGTGACGACTATGGGGCTCTCTACCTTTCTTAAATCACTGGATATTTTTGCCGATTTGAGCGATCGGGAATGGTTCATCCTTGACGAAAACGCGCAAGGGATTGAATACGCCCCCGATGCCGCCATCATAAAACGGGGGGAAATAGGCCGTTTCCTCTGGATTATCCAGGAGGGGGAGGTAAAAGTGATTCTGCCGCCGTCCGGGTCGGCGGGGGAAATCACCATCCTTTTGAAAACAGGCTCCCTGTTCGGCGAGATGTCGATCATGACCGGTGAACCGGCCATCGCGGACGTCGTGGCTGCGACCACCTGCCGGCTGATCAAAATCCCGAGGGAAACCCTATCCAAATTGATCGCCGGAAATCCCAAGACCCTGGGGAAATTTGCCCGCCTGATTACGGAGCGGATGCTCAGTAATGCAAGGATCTCAGCTCAACATGATCACCAGCGGTCCGCTTACCGGCTCAACGAAGATCCTTACGATCTGAATTTTTCCTCGGCTTCGGAACCGCTGAAAATTTTGGTTTTGAACAGCGGAAGTTCGTCTCTGAAATACTCCCTTTTCGACACCATCCGGAATCTGACGCTCATCGAGGGTGCGATTGAAAAAATCGGATCAGGAGATGCCGCTCATCATATCAGAACCCCCCAGATAAAGCACAAAGATGCGCAACCTGACGTCATGACCATGAACGAAGCTTTCGATGTCATGATACGGACGCTCACAAACCCGGAATTTACGGCGATCGACCGCCTCAGCGATCTCAATGTAGTCGGGCACCGGGTCGTGCACGGCGGCGGACAATTCTCCAATGCCGTGGTCATCAATGAAAATATCATGGCCTCAATCCGTTCAGCGTCTTCGATGGCGCCACTGCACAACCCCTACAACCTAGCCGGAATAGAACGTATGCAGCTCCTGCTGCCCGCTGTCCCGCAGGTGGCTGTCTTTGACACGGCCTTTCACCAAACCATGCCCAGCCATGCCTACACCTATGCCCTCCCCCATGAGGTCTGCGAAAGGGAACTTATCCGGCGCTACGGTTTTCACGGAACCAATCATGAATACATGGCGCTCCGGGCGTCCACATGGCTCAAGCGTCCCCTGGGCGAGCTGAAAATGATTTCCTGTCATCTGGGCAACGGCGCCTCCCTTTGCGCCATCGACCATGGGCGCAGCATCGACACAAGCATGGGCATGACCCCCCTTGAAGGGCTGATCATGGGTACTCGTCCAGGTGATGTGGACCCCGGAGCCATCATACATCTCATGAAGAACGCTTCTCGAAATATCGAAGATATGGATCGGATGCTGAACAGGGAAAGCGGATTGAAGGGCATCAGCGGCAAAAATGACATGCGGGAGATCCTTGCGGGCGCGGAACAGGGCGATGTGCGATGCACCCGGGCCATCAGCGCTTTCTGCTACAGGACCCGCAAATATATCGGTGCCTACGTGGCCGCTCTGGGCGGGCTTGACGTTCTGATCTTCACAGCCGGCATCGGCGCCAATTCCGCAGAAATCCGTGCCGGGATCTGCCAGGGTCTGGACCTGTTCGGCATTAGACTTTCCCATGACCGTAATCTGCCCGGCGTGGAGCAAGGGGGTGTCCTCGACATTTCCGTGCCGGACGCCAAGGTCCGGATACTGGTGATCCCGGCCGATGAGGAACGCATGATCGCCCGGAAGACCCTTCATGCCTTATGCCGGGTCCGGACCATCGAAGAAACGCGGATGCTGCGGTCAAAGCCCGTTCCCATCAGTGTTTCCGCACATCATGTCCATTTGAGTCAGCCTGATTTTGAGCGGCTCTTCGGCCAGGGGAAAACTATGACCCCCAGATCCGACCTGAGCCAGCCGAACCAGTTCGCCTGCCAGGAAACGGTCAATCTCATCGGTCCGAAAGGAAAGGTGAACCGTGTCCGTATTCTCGGTCCCAGCCGGAAAGAATCACAGGTGGAAATTTCACGCACCGAGGAATTTCAGTTGGGGATCGATGCCCCGGTACGGGAATCGGGAGATCTGGCCGGGACGCCGGGGATCACGATCGAGGGGGAAGCGGGAAGGATTGAACTGGAAAAGGGTGTGATCTGCGCGAAGCGTCATATCCACATGCCTCCCGAGGATGCCCTCGGCTTCGGCCTCCGCAATCGGGATGTGGTCCGGGTGGGTGTCAGGGGCGAGCGGGAATTGATTTTCGGTGATGTGGTGATTCGCATTGATCCGAACTTCAAGCTGGATATGCATATTGATACGGATGAGGCCAACGCCGCTGAGATTTCTGTCGGAGCGTCGGGAGTTATCGATTCGATCCAGCACCGGTGTTATATGTAACACTTCATTTTATGCGGAAACTTTCTCTTGACTTTCCGGTGGCGCATAATAGAATACAATATATCGTTTCTCTTAGCATTTCAGTTAACCCATCAACCTTCTCTCTAACATTCTGGAGTCGCTGCCAAATCGTTAAAGGAGGTCTGACATGCAGGATCCTTATTCCGCCAAGCCCTGGCTCAAGTTTTATGACAAGCACGTGCCGTCAAACCTGAATTATCCGAATAAAACCTTTGTCGAGCTGTTTCAGGATGCCGTGAAAGCCGTTCCCGATAAAACGCTGGTTAACTATATGGGCGCCGGCCTTTCTTTCCGGGAACTCGATGAGCTCTCAAACAAGCTTGCCAACTTTTTAAAAGCTCGCGGACTCAAACCCGGCGATGTAGTGGGGGTGAACCTTCCCAATCTTCCCGCATACTATATCGCCATCATCGGCATCCTGAGGGCCGGATGCCTGCTTTCGGGCGTGAGCCCCTTGCTTTCAGAAAAAGAGATAGAGTACCAGCTTAACGACTCCGGGGCAAAGATTTTACTAACACTGGATCTGCTCTCCGACAAGGCGGCCGACGCCCTGACAAAAACCAGCGTAAAATGCATGGTCGTGGTTGAGATTGCCGATTTCTTGCCCACCGTGAAGCGCGTCTTGGGGAAACTGCTGAAAAAAATCCCCACGAAGCCGGTCCCACCCGTCTCCGGGAAAGAGGTGATCCGGTTCATGGATATCCTCAAGACCATGCCATCCGCGTCCGTGCTGGAGAACATCGGGATGAACGCACCTTGCCTCATGCAGTATACCGGAGGCACCACCGGTCCTTCGAAGGGGGCCGTTCTCACCCACAGGAACATGGTCTGCCAACTGACACAGTTCGGCGTATGGGTTGATCTCAAGATGGGGCAAGGCACAATACTTTCAGCCTTTCCGCTGTTTCATCAGGCGGGGCTGTTCATCGGCATGCTGTCCATGGCCTACGGGTGTACACAGATCGCCATCCCCAATCCCAGGGATCTGGATTTCATTATTGCAGCCATCAAGAAATACAAGCCGAATGCCATCGGCAATGTTCCTACGCTCTTCATGGAGCTCATGAAAAAGGAGGCCTTCCGAAAACTGGATTTTTCATGGCTGGAGTGGTGCGGCAGCGGCGCAGCGCCCTTTCCGCCCGAATACATCCGGGAATTCGAGAACATTGTCGGGAAGGGAAAGCTTGTCGAAGTCTGCGGCATGACCGAGACCAGCCCCATCACCACGGCCCTTCCCCTGTATGGGATGAAGGTTCCCGGCTCCGTGGGCATTCCGCTTCCCGATACCGAGGCAAAGCTCGTGGACCCTGAAACGGGCTCGATCGTGCCGGTTGGCGAGCCGGGTGAATTTGTGGCAAAGGGCCCCCAGGTCTTTACCATCGGCTACCACGAAAAGCCCGAGGAAACGGCCAACACCTTGAGGAGCGGGTGGATTTACACGGGCGATATCTGCCAGATGGACGAAAACGGCTACTTCTATGTGGTGGACCGCATGAAAGATATGGTCAACATCTCCGGTTTCAAGGTCTTTACCCGGCAGGTTGATGATGTCCTGATGGAGCACCCGGACATCGATGTGGCCGCCACGATCGGTCTGCCTGACCCGGAGCGGCCGGGCTCCGAGATCGTGGTATCGGCACTCGTCTTGAAGCCGGGCCGTGAGAAGAGCGAGGCGATGAGGGAGAAGATCAGCCAGTATATGAAAGAAACGGTGGCACCCTACAAGGTTCCGAAGAGAATCGAATTTATGGATGAGCTCCCGAAAAGCGCCGTGGGGAAGATCCTGAAACGGGAGCTTCGAACCATGCTTTCGAAATAGAGGTAGAGGCAAAGCCATGTCAACGACACATCCGTATGAGACTTTCATTTTTGACGAGCCTGTTCCCGGCGTGGGTCGGGTGACGCTGAACCGCCATGCCCAGCTCAACGCCATCAACATCCGGATGCTCGATGAGTTCGAGTATTTATTCAGGTGGTTATCCGGCGATTGCCCGATCCGGGTGCTCGTCATCACGGGCATGGGCCGGGGTTTCTGTGCCGGCGCCGATCTAAACGATGCCGATGTTTACCGGGAATCAGAGGCCTTTGCCGATCCCGATCATTTCCTGCGGCTTGTTCAGGAACGCTACGCCGCGCTGATATTGGGAATCAGGAACATCCCCCAGCCCGTCATCGCCGCAGTCAATGGTCCTGCAGCGGGCGGTGGTTTCTGCCTGGCCCTGGCCTGTGACATCCGGATCGCCTCACCGGAGGCCTATTTTGTTGCCTCATTCATCAATATCGGCCTCTCCGGCGGAGAACTGGGAATCTCCTACATGCTCCCCCGCCTGATCGGCCTTTCCATGACAGCCGATATTATCTATACCGGTAGAAAAGTGACGTCGGATGAAGCGAAACGGATCGGCCTTGTCAGCGAACGGGTCCCGAAAGAAAGACTGATGGAAGTGACGCTGGCCTGCGCGAAAAGCATGGCCGGCAAAAGTGCAGGCGGCCTCACGCTGACCAAAAGGGTCCTGGAACAGAATATCGACGCCCCTTCCCTGAAAGCTGCCATGGACCTTGAAAATCGCAACCAGACCCTGATGGTCTTCTCCGGGGAGTTCTTCAAACTCATCGCGCCCTTCTTCAAGTCAAAATGATCTCGCTGGAAAGTTTCAAGGGGTAAACTTTACTTTTCGAGTTTTTTTACGGATAATGTTTGACTGCAACTTTATTGAAATCATTTGGGCAAAAAAACTATTTCTATGCTTTTATCTTTTATACGAAAATACGCCTTCCTTCCTGAAAGCGTTATGCAAAATAATTTTATTACTGTTTTCATTCCCCATTTTTCATTGACACACAGGAACAGTCTATTTATACTGACCTGCAAACAGGAACCTATTTCATCCCTTAAGAAAACAGTCTTAAAAGGACGCCCGCCATGACAGGTAACACATCTGCTGCCCCGGAGAGATGAAAAACCTTGGTGATCGCTAACAGTGCTTATGAAAGTGGACCACAAAATATCTCACAAATGATGCCACGGATACTGAGCTGCGGTTTGAGAAATATCATGGGCTATCTTTGGGGATTATTTATTCACATATTCACAATACTATTGTCATTCTATTTCCTATAGGGAGCATTATATGGAAATTCAGAGAGACTATATTATGCCTGCAGCGCTGTATGGCATGTATGAGATGGAACTACATCCGCTTACCCTATCTTTCCCCAAAAATCTTGAAAAAGCTTTCCGATATGATTTTTTCAATAAATCTCTGACACTTGTCAGATTTTCGTTACTTTTAGGAATCGTAATATATGCATTTTTCGGCATTCTTGACGCTTACTTGGTTCCGGAGATGACGAAACAACTTTGGGTCATCCGTTTTGCCGTTGTTTGTCCCTTTCTGTTGGGAATCATATTGTATTCCTATTCTTCCATGTTCAGACAAGTTTTTCAGGTATCCGTTACTGCAGCTATGGTTGTTTCAGGCTTTGGTATTATTTACATGATTCTTATCATTCCGTCGCCGGCAGGTTATTCCTATTATGCCGGTTTAATCCTTGTGCTTATATGGGGATACACGTTTACCAGGGTACGGTTTATTTGGGCAACATTAGCAGGCTGGTTGATTGTTGCATCTTACGAGATCGTGGCCATCTGGATAATAGATACACCCAAGTCCATTTTACTGGGAAACAATTTTTTCTTCGTCAGTGCAAATCTGGCTGGTATGCTGGCTTCTTATTCCATAGAATACTATGCGAGAAGAGATTTCTTTCTAACGTACAAACTGGAAAACGAGAGACAGATCGTTGAAGCTGCAAACCAGAGATTGGAAGTCATTGTTAAGGAGCGCACCACCCAACTGTTGAGAATAAACGAGGAACTAAAACAGGAAATTGAGGAACGGAAAGCCTCTGAGAGGAAAAGGGTTGAACTTGAAAGTATGTTCCAACAAGCGCAAAAAATGGAGGCCATGGGTACGCTGGCGGGTGGAATCGCACATGATTTTAACAATCTCCTTATGGGGGTCCAAGGTCATGTGTCGCTGATGCTCATGGATACGAAGGATGACAACTCCTTCCATGAAAATCTATGTAGTATCGAACAATATGTCCAGACCGGTACGGAATTGACAGCACAACTTCTCGCCTTCGCCCGGGGTGGAAAATATGAGGTTAAGGCTACGGATCTCAACGAACTTGTAAAGAAGAGTTCGTATATGTTTGGCCGTACGAAAAAAGAGATAACGATACATACCGAACTGCAGAAAGATATCTGGTTTGTCGATGTCGACCAAGGACAGATCGAGCAGGTGCTGTTGAATCTCTTCGTTAATGCTTGGCAGGCCATGCCCAATGGGGGTGACATTTACATCCGAACGGAAAACGATACACTTGATGATGACCGCGCGCAAATATTCGATGTAAATCCCGGAAAGTACGTGAGGACAATGGTTCAAGATACGGGAATCGGTATAGATGAATCGATATCCCATAGGATATTTGATCCTTTTTTTTCGACGAAAGACATAGGGAGAGGTGCAGGATTGAGAGGTACAGGATTGGGTCTTTCGTCAGTGTATGGTATCTTGAAAAACCACGACGGCTTTATTACAGTTGATAGCGTGAAAAATAAAGGAAGCCTCTTTAGCTTTTATCTGCCGGTAACAGAAAAGAAGATTGCTCATGAAAAAATATACTCCGATATAACCCCAGAAGGCGCAGAAACAATCTTGCTTGTGGACGATGAAGAGATAATCGTCACTGTTACTGCCAGAATGATGAAAAGGATGGGCTATAGGGTTTTGGTGGCAATGAGCGGAGAAGAAGCAGTAAATATTTACAGGGAGAAGATGAGCAAAATTGATATGGTCATTGTGGATATGGTCATGCCGGGAATCGGAGGCAGTGAAACCTACGACGCACTCAAGAATATTAATTCAAATGTAAAAGTCCTCCTCTCAAGTGGATACAGCCTTATGGGTGAAGCTACAAAAATATTGGATCGCGGGTGTAATGGATTCTTACAGAAACCTTTCAACGCTAAGCAACTGTCGCAAAAGATTCGGGAAATTCTGGATGTGAATTCGTGTGAAGTATCTTAACGGATGGGTGAATTCTGAAGCATGTAGGGAATGTAAGTCATGGAGATTAACGGGCGTTTTAAGAAACTTTTTCATGAACTTGAAGCAGGGCATCTCTCCATCAGAGAGCGGTTGAATTCTCTTGCCGAGAAGGGGAATGATTTACGGAAGATATTGGACAAGGAAGTTGATGACTTCGAAACCTGGCGCTTCCCCATTATGGATGAGTTGGCAAAGATCTCTTCTGAGTTTGATGCAAAGAAAATAGAAATTCATAAAATTTATATTCAAAACACCAATTACTATGGAATTATCCAGGAAGCCCCCTTCTACTGGCGAATTATTAACAAACCCAATGGTTATGCAGGTGATGCCTATATGATGAACTTTATCTATCAGGACCAGTATGAAGGGCAAACCCCTTTTGGGATGATGTTACATAAACATGCCCTCGCAACAAAAGCTTGCAAGTCCGTAAGGAATAGGAAAAGTTATTTAACTGCGCAAATCCTGAAGATTGCTCGGGGTAGCATTCTGAGCCTGGCTGCCGGTCCTGCTCAGGAAATCAGGGATATTCTCGATAACTCACTGAGAGATCGATACCAATTCCTCGCGTTGGATCATGATATGGAAACATTGAAAACTTTTGGCAGATCGAGTCCCAACCGACAGTTCAAATATGCCCTTGCTAATGCTTTTCAGATCATTGCCGACAATTACCTGACAGCAAGACCAAGGTTGTTTATGGAGAAGTTCTGTTCTCCCAGGAAGGATTTTACAGGTCTGAGTGTTCTTCTCAGTAGCATAAAATATGAGTTGAATTATTTAAGGAAAGAGGAGTTTGACATGGTGTACAGCGCAGGTCTGTATGATTATATCATGACGTTTCCCATCGATGACAGCAAGGGTACTATTGCTCTGACGAAGAACCTTTTCAGTCTGGTCAAGCCCGGTGGTTCATTGATCGTGGGTAATTTCAATCATAACAATCCTCGGGACCTCAAGTTCGTCATGGAATACATATATGATTGGCATTTAATTTATCGAAGTGAACAGGAGATGCTGGACGTGGCCCGCTCCATACCAGAGCGCGAAATCAGGAACATTCATATTGACGAGGAACCCCTCGGGATAAACTACTTTTTGAAGATTGAAAAAATGTAGGGTGTCATTTAGCGAGCCTCTCCTTAAGAAGGAAAGTGAGCATTTCACCCTTGCCTTTCACATCAATAAGTCCTCTTTTTTCAAATACAAACTTGTCCTTGATGAACATGTATGTCATTTCCGTAACTTGAATGCAGTTGGGCAGACTTTGGGATTCCATCCGGTTTGCCATATTTACCGCATCGCCCCACAGGTCATAGATAAATTTTTTCGTACCTATCACCCCGGCTACAACAGGTCCGGTGTTGATACCGATTCGTATATTGATCGGTAACTTCTTACGAGAATTGACTTGTGCAACCGCTTTCAGCATATCAATGGCCATCATGGCAACAGCCTCTGCATGACTCGAATGGGGCTCCGGCAGACCCCCGACCACCATATAGGCGTCTCCGATTGTTTTGATCTTTTCCAAACCGTATTGCTCGGCAAGTCCATCAAATATAGTGAAAATTTCGTTCAGAGTCTCAACCAGTTCGGAGGCTGATATGCGGGATGATAGTTCGGTGAACCCAACAAGATCTGCAAACAAAACAGTGACCTCGGGATAGGCGTCAGCAATCGGGTTCTCTCCCTGTTTTAGTCGCCTGGCAATCGATACGGGCAGGATGTTAAGCAGTAACCGCTCAGACTTTCCGCGTTCGAGGCGCAATTGTTCAAGATAAGCCTGCTCGCGGTCACGCGACCGCTTCTTCTCTAAACATGCTTGAATTCTGGCTTTCAACAATACCGGGTTGAATGGCTTTGGCAGGTAATCTTCTGCACCCATTTCGATGCAGCGAATGACATGATTGATCTCGCCCAATGCTGAGAGCATAATGACCGGAATATGTCGCAGCGAATCTTTGGACTTGAGGTGTTGCAAAAGCTGGTAACCATTCATCTCAGGCATCATGATGTCTAGCAATACAACGTCAATAGTCTTATTACCGAGAATCTCCAGTGCTTCACGCCCAGTCGAAGCAACAACAACCTCATGCCCTTCCCTTTCAAGACGACGAAGAAGGAGATCACGGTTCAGTTCATTATCGTCCACGATCAGTAAAGATCCTCCGCGGTCATCATGCTGTACGGAGGTATCCTCTGACAATATTTGGATCGTCGTTTCTACGTCTTCAAGAATGCTCGTGGAGTTAGCTGTTGACAGTTTCGAATCCATCTTCCAGTTTTCGCCGTGCCACATCCGGGAGAAATTGTTGACCAGGAAAATGAATCGTTCAGATGCCTGATATATTTTTTTTAAATCCGACATCAAATCATCCGCTTGTCTCTGAGTTGCTTCATTGATTAGAATCTCAGCATATCCCATAGCGACAATTATCGACGCCGTTATGGCATCATGAATATCCGCCCCTATTGCTTCGATGTCCAAGACTGCCCTTGCCTCCACCTTCTCATAGTCCAGTATCTCGCTGACAACAGCCATTAATTGTTTTCCAGCATCGTGGACTTCTTGCAGGTCAGGGATAAACCCATCGATCCAAGAGTTCTTCGCGTCTTCTATCAGCATCTCACTATAGCCGATGATGCCCATAATATTCGTACGTAACTCATGGTTCATGTGTGCCAAGAAGGCGCGCTTGGATATGATTTCCAATCTGGAAACTTTTGCTTCACCGGCTTCAAAGATATGTGTATTTTGTGCTGTCTCGGTCATGGTGCGTTACCAACGATGATAGCTCTATATGTATAGTCCTATATATTAAATTCGCAAATCTCCATTTTTCAATGGTTGAGTATATGGATAAATAATTGTACCTGTCAAGACAAGTAAAATCGAAAAAGAGTCTTTAGGATTTCTCTATTACTGATTTAATTACATCGCCGTCTATCCGACAGAAGAAAGGAAATAAGAAAAAAGAGCACTGCCTACCGCTGAACAGCGCTTTCATCAAATACTTGTAATCCTGACTCATATTCTAAGCCAAAAAATAGTTATAGGTAACAACAGTAATCAAAACAGGTCCTAACTTGACACTATCTGTCAAGCCAAATATGGTTCAGGACATTTCAGCCGATGATAAAGTTCAGCCCGCGGCGACGTGTCTTGATTTTTTCTTCAACTGACTGATCTGATGCCGGAGCATGAGGGCTTTCTTATTTTCGTTCGATGCCAGCGCCTGCCATCTTAAAGCTTTTAATTCGCGGATTCTGGCTTTGAGCTCCGGCTTGGTCATTTTGATCTTGACGGCATGCTTCTTTTTCTTGATAGGTGTTTTGTCCTTGATGCCCCTGGCTTCTTTTATGAAGACGATGAGTTCCTCCTTCTTCATGTCAAGGATCGCCCTTTCGTGGGGAATTTCCGCGGCGATTTCTCGCAATTCCTTGATGGTCAACTTTTCCAGATTTTTTTCATCGTGCTCCTTTTTGTGAGTTTTTTCTGACATCGCGCATAGACCCCCTTAATTTAGTATTTTAGGAATCAGCTTGGGATGGATAAATTATATGCATGATCTTTTATACCACAACCCATTTTACGGTTCAACTCCATAGAAATAGTGTTATCATATGACTTATGGAGAAAGCTTTTTAGAAAAATATCCCGTTGCCTTCAAATAACTTGTCAATCTGGCCGGAGTAATGTAGAAAAACAATAGTAGATTTGAATTTGTTGAAAAATATCACCCACCCATAACCAGAAAGGAGAACACAAAATGCAGGCCCTGTTTACCCTTACACCGGCGGAATCAAAGCGGTTGA
>Ga0209254_10005275_pt1 | contig 11889 bp, 9 predicted proteins | sample FrelakmetDIP11DI_FD_187148 | JGI IMG/M metagenome (GOLD analysis project Ga0209254, IMG submission 187148) | Freshwater lake sediment microbial communities from the University of Notre Dame, USA, for methane emissions studies - DIP11 DI (SPAdes)... | ecosystem: Environmental > Aquatic >... | reverse complement strand
CTGGCGCCCACGGCCAGCAGGTCCTGCAGGTAGGCCTGCGCCAGCACGAAGAGCACGGCACCGATGACCGCGCCGTACAGCGTACCCATGCCGCCGATGACGACGATGAGCAGGATGTCGAGCATGATCTCGAAGGACAGGGTCGTGTCCGGTCCCACGTAGCGCAGCGACAGCGCCAGCAGCGCGCCGGCGATGGTGGCGAACAGCGCCGACAGCACGTTGCTCAGCGTGCGGTAGACCACGGTGCGGTAGCCGATGGCCTCGGCCCGGAAGTCATTTTCGCGGATCGCCTGCAGCACGCGGCCGAAGGGTGAGTTGACGATGCGCAGGATCAGCAGAAAGAGCACGAGCACGACCACGAACAGCAGCCAGTAGGTCAGCGCCTTGCCGTCGATCAGCAGGCCGAAGACTGCGGTCTCGAAGGGTTCGAAGGACGGGCTCAGCAACTCCGGGCTGCGGAAGGTCAGACCATCCTCGCCGCCGGTAAAGTCGCTCAGCTGCGAGGCCAGTGTCTGGAAGGCCGTGGCCACGGCCAGCGTGATCATGGCGAAGAAGATCGCCTTCACGCGCAGGCTGAACAGGCCGATCAAGAGTGACAGCAGCACCGAGACGGCGATGGCAGCGAGCAGCCCCAGCCCGATGGCGCCCCAGCCCGCGCCGAGCTTCTCGCTTGCGATCGCGATGCCATAGGCCCCGATGCCGAAGAACATGGTGTGCGCGAAACTGACGATGCCGGTGTAGCCCAGCAGCAGGTCGTAGCTGGCCACGAGCAGGATGAAGACCAGCATCTTGGACACCACCGACATCGACTTCGCGCCCGGGAACAGGAACGGCGCCAGCGCGAGCACGACGAGGATGATGACGAGCGCCGCGGCGAGCCAGCGGCTGCGCGGGCGGTCGTGCGAGAGGATGCGATCCAGGGTGCTCATCGATTTGTGACCGGATACAGCCCTTGCGGGCGCCACAAGAGGATCGCCACCATCAGCGCGATATTCGAGAACAGCGCCACCATGGGCGCCAGGTAGCCGGTGTAATTGGCCATCAGGCCCACCAGCAGGGCGCCGACCAGGCAGCCGAAGGTCGAACCCAGGCCGCCGATGATGATGACGATGAAGATCAGCACGTTGACCTGCGCCCCGATCTGCGGCGTCACGCTCTGCTGGTACAGCCCCCACAGCACGCCGCCCAGACCCGCCAGCGCCGAGCCGGCGACGAAGACACCGACGAAGAGGCGCCGGATGCGGTAACCCAGCGCCTCGACCATCGAACGGTCCTGCACACCGGCGCGGATGAGCAGGCCGATCTTGGTGCGGTTGAGCGTGAACACCAGCGCTGCCAGCACCGCCAGGCCGATGGCCGCCGCCAGCACGCGGTACTTCTCGATCGCCGCGTCCCCGAACAGCCAGGCGCCGCGCAACTCGTCGGGCATCGGCAGTGCGATCTGCAGCGGCCCCCAGATGACCTTGATGATCTCCTCGCCGACGATCATGCCGCCCATGGTGATGAGGATCTGCTTCAGGTGCAGGCCGTAGACCGGGCGCACGATCACGCGCTCGAAGGCCCAGCCCACGGCGCCGGCCACCGCCATCGCCACCGCCATGGCCACGAAGACGCCGACAAAGCCGGGCCAGCCCGCGCCGGCGCCATAACCCATGACGCTGGTGGCGACGAAGGCACCGAGCGCGATGAACACGCCATGGCCGAAATTCAGCACGTCCATGAGGCCGAAGATCAGCGTCAGGCCCGAGGCGATGACGAAGATGATGAGTCCCATCGCCAGGCCCGCTACGGTCAGCGTGATCCAGGTGCTCGTGCTGCCGATGGCCGGCACGGCCAGCAGCACCACCGTCACCAGCAGCGCGATCGGCCGCCAGTCGAAGCTGGCTCTCGGGATGGCCTCGGCGGCGCTGTCCGTCGCGGCCACGGTCGATGTCGTCATGCGTGGGCTCCCAGCGACAAGCCCAGCAGTCGCTGCTGCAGCCCTTCGTCATCGGCCAGTTCGGCCATGCTGCCGTGGTGCACGACGCGGCCGTCGTCCATCACGGCCACGGTGTCGCCCAAGGCCTTGGCCATCTGGAAGTTCTGCTCCACCAGCAGGATGGTCGTGCGCTGGGCCTTCAGCTCGCGCAGCGCACCGATCAGGTTCTGGATGATCGACGGCGCCAGCCCCTTGCTCGGCTCGTCGATGAGGATCAGCGCGCGCGGCTCGACGATGGCGCGCGCCACCGCCAGCATCTGCTTCTGCCCGCCGCTGAGCTTGCCGGCCGGGTAGAGCCAGAATTTCCTCAGCGCCGGAAAGAGGCCGAAGATCCAGTCCAGCCGCGCTCTGTCCAGTTCGCCGGCGTGGCGCGCGGCGCGGGCGGCGAGCACCATGTTCTCCTGCACCGTGAGGTCGGTGAAGATGCCCATGGTCTCCGGCACGTAGGCGATGCCGAGTTGAGCGATATCGGGTGTCTCGCGGCCGTGAATCGGCTGGCCGCGGAAACGGATCTCGCCGCGGCTGGCCGGGTACAGGCCCATGATCGTGCGCAGCGTGGTCGTCTTGCCGGCGCCGTTGCGGCCCAGCAGCATCGTCACTTCGCCCTCCGGCACGTCGAGGTCCACGCCATGCAGGATGTGGTAAGCCCCGATGTGCGTGTGCACACCGCCCAGGGTCAGCACGGCACTCATGTGTACCCCCTGGGCGCCTCGGGCCCGCCCCCCGAGGGGGTGAGCCGGCTTGGGGCGGCCCGGCGCTGGCTCATGCCGGCTCCTCCGCCACCATGCCCAGATAGGCTTGCTGGACGACCGGCGAGGCGATCACCGCCGCCGGCTCGCCGTCGGCCACCAGCTGCCCGTTGTGCAGCACGACGATGCGGTCCGACAGTTCGCGCACCACGTCCATCTTGTGCTCCACGAGCAGGATCGTGCGGTCCTTGCGGGCCTTGAGCGCACGGATGAGGTCCAGCACCACGGGCACGTCGTCCACGCTCATGCCGGCGGTGGGTTCGTCGAACATGTAGACCTTGGGGTCCAGCGCCATCAGCAGCGCGACTTCGAGCTTGCGCTGGTCCCCGTGCGGCAACGCCGCCGCGGGTTGCTGCAGCTTGTCGCCCAGCTGCACCTGGCGCAGCAGCTCGGCGGCCTCGTCGATCCAGACTTTGCGGTCCAGCCACACCGACAGCAATTGCAGCCCGCCGCCGCAGCGCGCCTGCACCGCCAGGCGCACGTTTTCCAGCACCGTGAGATTGGGGAACAACTGGGTGAGCTGGAACGCGCGGCCCAGACCCTTGCGGGTGCGCGTGGGCGCCGGCAGCGTGGTGATGTCTTTGCCATCCAGCAGCACGCGGCCCTCGCTGGCCGGCAGCTGGCCGCTGACGAGGTTGAAATACGTCGTCTTGCCGGCGCCGTTGGGGCCGACGATGGAGGTCAGCGTGCCCGGTTCGAAGCGGCACGAGACATGGTCGACGGCCACGTGACCACCGAAGCGGATGGTGAGATCGATCGTCTCGAGCATGGGCAGTCCCGCCCGGCTCGAAGGCCGGGCTCGTCAACCTGACTGGAGCCCCCTCCCGGAGGGGGCTTGGGGGAGCGGTGCGTTCGCGGGAACCGCAACAAGCGCGTCAGCGCTTGTTGCGGATCGGGATCGCCAGCTCGCTGGCCGGGATCACGCGCACCAGTTCAGGCACGCCCCAGGCGAAGGCCGGGTCGTTCTTGATGCGGAAGTGGTACATGTCCTGCATCGCCTGGTGGTCTTCCTTGCGGAAGGTCATGGTGCCTTTGGGCGTCGCGAAGGACATGCCTTCCATGGCCGCGATCAGCTTGTTGGTGCCGGTGTCGCCGTTGGTCTTCTTCAGGGCTTCGACGACCGCAATGGCCGCGCTCATGCCGCCGGCGGTGAAGAAGTCCGGCGGACTCTTGAACTGCTTGTAGTGGTTGCTCACCAGCCACTCGTTGACCGGATTCTTGGGGATGCCGAAGTAGTAGTAGAGCGCGCCTTCCATGCCCTCGAATTGCTTGAAGGCCACCATGGCCGGCAGGATGTTGCCGCCGGTGGCCAGCTCGATGCCGTAGCGCTTCTTCAACTCCAGGTCGGCGATCTTGCTGAATGGTGTGGGCGCGCCGGACCAGCCCACCGAGATGTACTTCTTGCCCGGCTGGTCCTTGAGCTTGTCGATGATGCGCTGCAGGCCGGCGGTGAAGTCGGTCGTGCCGACCGGCAGGTACTCCTCGTGGACGATCTTTGCCTTCTTGGTGAACTCCTTGGCCGCCTTCACGCCGTCGCGGCCGAAGGCGTTGTCGTTGGCGAGGGTCGCGATCACGTTGCCCGGCGCATCCAGCGCGGCGGCGTTGGCCGCGGCGTCCTGGCTGCTGTTGCGGCCGGTGCGGAAGATGTACTTGTTCCACTTGTCGCCGGTGATCGAATCGGCCACCGCCGGCTCCACGAGCAGGATCTTCTTGTATTCCTCGGCCACCGGCAGCATGGCCAGCGCCACCGGCGAAGCCGTCGGACCCACGGCGATGTCGACCTTGTCGTCGGCATAGGCGGCGGCCAGTTGCGCCTTGCCCACGTCGGGCTTGCCCTGGTCGTCCTTCTCGATCACCACCAGCTTTCTGCCCGCCACCGTCATGGTGCCGCCGGTGGCGTAGTCCAGGCCCATCTGGAAGCCGACGAGGGTCTGCTTCGCATAGGCTTCCAGCGGACCGGTCTTGCTGGCGATGATGGCAATCTTGACCTCGCTCTTGGACTGCGCCATGGCGGCAAGCGCAGCCAGGCTCAAGGCAGAGGCGATCAGGGTGGTCTGGAACAGTCGGCGTTGCATGCAGGGGTCTCCTCAATGGGCCAGGCGCCAACGCGAGGCGGGGCGCGACCTCCGCAGAGCATGCAATCGGCATGCCTGAGTGCACCGAATCAGTGCAAACCCTGATCTGCGCCCCGCATTCAGCCAAATGAGCTTCTCATCGGCCGCATGCTGCGCGCGATATGTCTGCCCGTCGGACATAAACCGGCGCTTGTGCCTGATTTTCAGACGAATTTATCGTCTGATATTCATACACATGAGTGCCGACGGTGGCAGGTCTTCAGCTCAAGACGGCCAGTTCCGGCCAGCGCTCGAGCCGGTCGTACAAGGCCGCGCGCGACATGCGCAGTTGCCGCGCCGCCAACACCCGGTTGCCGCCGCAGGTACGCAACGCGGCGGCGATGGCGGCACGCTCGACCTCGGCCACTTGTTCGCTCAAGGGCCGCACGTTCGCAGGCGCCGAGGCGGGCGAGTCGAACGGGGCGGCCGTGGCCGCGGGTTGCGGCACCGCCGGCGCGGCGACCGGCACGGATGGCGGGGTCGAGGCCGGCACCGCCACACCCCCCGCACCGTCGAAATGCCGTGGCTCCAGCACCAGGTCGTCGGTCATCAGCGCCGCCTGCTCCAGCGTATTGCGCAGCTCGCGGATGTTGCCCGGCCAGGCCCGCCGCGCCAGCAGAGCCAACGCCTCAGGCGAGACACTGCGCGCCGGCAAGCCGCTGCGGCGTGCGATGTCCTCCGACAGCGACTCCACCAGCGCTTCCAGGTCGGCCAGCCGATCGCGCAGCGGCGGCAGGCGGATCGGCAGCACGTTCAGGCGGTAGTAGAGATCGGCACGGAAGCTGGCCGCAGCCACCATCGCCGCCAGATCGCGGCTGGTGGCGGCGATGATGCGCACGTCGATCCGCTCGACGCGGTTGCTGCCCAGCGGCTCGATCTCCTGCTCCTGCAGCGCGCGCAGCAGCTTGCTCTGCAGCAGCAGGGGCATGTCGCCGATCTCGTCCAGGAACAGCGTGCCGCCGTCGGCGTGCTTGAACTTGCCCTCGCGGCCGCGCCGATCGGCGCCGGTGTAGGCACCGGGCGCGACCCCGAAAAACTCGGCCTCGAGCAGTGTCTCGGGCACGGCGGCGATGTTCACGCCCACGAAGCGCCGCGCCGCCCGCGCGCTGCTGACATGAATGCCTTGCGCCAGGAGTTCCTTGCCGGTGCCGGTCTCACCCAGCAGCAGCACCGTGCTGCCGATCTGCGCCACCCGCCGCGCCTGGCGCTTGACCTCCAGCGCCCCTGGGCTGCTGCCGATGAAGCTGGCGATCGTGTGCCTGGGCCGCCGCTGCTCGGCCAGCTGCCGCCGCGCGGCATCCAGCTCGGCCTGCAGGCGGCTGAACTTGGCGATCAGCGGCTGCATCGTCGTTTCGGGGTGGTCGAGCAGCACGAAGCCCAGGGCGCCGATGACACGCCCGGCGTCGTCACGCAGCGGCAGCCGGCTTACCAGGAAGGTGCCGGCCTGGTTGGTGAGCAGATCCACCAGGATGGGCCGACCACTGTCGATCACCTGGCCCATCAGCGTGTTGGGCACCACCTCCTCGACGCGGCGGCCCACGAAATCGTCCTCGGCATGGCCCAGGGCGGGCAGGAAACGCCGGTAGCCGTCATCGATCCACACGATGCGGTGCTCACGGTCGACGACCAGGGTACCCATGGCCGTGCCGGCGAAAGTGTCGAACATGCTCTTCGCGGCGAGCGCGAGCACGGCGTCGGCATCGGCGGGCAGCTGCAAAGCGGCAGTCATGGGCGGTGCAATGTAGCGCGCCGCGGGCTTGTCCCATTTTGCGAAGTGCCGAGGCACCGCAGAATCAGCGTCCCGGAACGCCTCGATCCACGACGGATACATCCGCAATGACCCACCCCACCCGCCGCCAACTGCTGGTCGCCGGCGCTGCCGCCCTGGCCGCCCCCCATGTGCGGGCCCAGGCCTGGCCCAGCAAGCCGGTGACCATCGTCGTGCCCTTCCCGCCCGGCGGCGGCACCGACGCCTTCGCGCGGCCACTGTTCGGCGCCATGGGCAGGAACCTCGGCCGCCAGTTCTTGATCGACAACAAGGGCGGCGCCGGCGGCACTGTCGGCGCCTCGGTCGCGGCCAAGGCCGCTCCCGACGGCTATACCTACTTCATGGGCGCTGTGCACCACTCGATCGCGCCCAGCATGTACCCCAAGCTCGACTACGACATCCTGGCCGACTTCGTCCCCGTGGGCCTGGTCTCCAGCGTGCCGCAGGTCATCGTCGTGCACCCGGGCAAGGTGCAGGCCACCACGCTGGCGCAATTGGTCGACCACCTGCGCAAGAACCCGGGGCGGCTGAACTACGCGTCGGCCGGCAACGGCACCTCGCACCACCTGGCCGGCGAGTTGTTCAAGCTGCAGACCGGGACCTTCATCACCCACATCCCCTACCGCGGTGCCGGCCCGGCGCTGCAGGACCTGATCGCCGGCCAGGTGGACATGATGTTCGACGGTCTGGGTTCTTCGGCCGCGCACATCAAGGGCGGGCGACTGCGCGCGATCGCGGTGGCCGCCGACAAGCGCGCCGCGGCCTTCCCCGACATCCCCACCGCCGCCGAGGCCGGCGTGCCCACCTACAAGGTCGCCACCTGGTATGGCATCTGGGCGCCCAAAGCCACGCCGCGCGACGCCGTCAGCGCCATGCAGGCCGCCATGCGCCAGGCCCTCAGCAGCAACGAGCTCAAGGCGCAGTGGACCAGCCTCGGCACCGAGACGCCCGACCTGTGGGGCGACGACTTCGGCCGTTTCGTCGCCAACGAGGTCAAGCGCTGGGCCAACGTGGTCAGGACCTCCGGGGCCAAGCTGGACTGAAATGAAACCCCCAACCTCACTGCGCTCGGTACCCCCCAAGGGGGCTGTCAGCACCTTCGGAACGGCCGGGCGGTACTGACATGTCGACCGGCAACCTGTTCGCCGCCCTGCGCGCGGCCTTTCCGGCCGACCTCGACGCCACGGCCATCGAGACGGCCGACACGCCCGCGCCGCTGCGCTACCGCTGGCGCGACCTCGAGCGCGGCACGGCGATGATGGCCAATCTCATCGGCTCGCTCGGGTTGCCGCCCGACTCCCGCATCGCCGTGCATGTGGACAAGAGCGTCGAGGCGCTCATGCTCTATCTCGCGGTGCTGCGCGCCGGGCACGTGTACCTGCCGCTGAACAGCGCCTACCAGGCCGCCGAGATCGAATATTTCATCGGCAATGCCGAGCCGGCGGTGGTGGTGTGCGCAGGCGCCAACTTCGGCTGGGTGAGCAAAATAGCCTTCCTGGCCGGGACGAAGCACGTCTACACGCTCAACGACGACCGCACCGGCACCCTGCTCGACCGCGCCGCCTTCCAGCCCGACACGCACGAACCGGCGCCGCGCTCGGCGTCGGACCTCGCAGCCATCCTCTACACCAGCGGCACCACCGGCCGCAGCAAGGGTGCCATGCTGACGCACGGCAACCTGCTGTCCAACGCGCGCGTGCTCAAGGACCATTGGGGCTGGAAGCCGGGTGACGTGCTGATCCACGCGCTGCCCATCTTCCACGTGCACGGCCTGTTCGTGGCCTCGCACGGCGCGCTGCTCAACGGCAGCCGCATGATCTGGTTCAGCCGCTTCGACGCCCGCGCGGTGGTGGCGCGGCTGCCCGAGGCCACGGTGTTCATGGGCGTGCCCACGCTTTACGTGCGGATGATGGCCGAGCCCGGCCTGACGCGCGACGCGTGCCGGAGCATGCGCCTGTTCGTCAGCGGCTCGGCGCCGCTGCTGATCGAGACCTTCAACGCCTTTCGCGAGCGCACGGGGCACACCATCCTGGAACGCTACGGCATGAGCGAGACGGTGATGCTCACCTCCAACCCCTACCGCCCCGAGAGTGCTCGCCGCGGCGGCACCGTGGGCCTGCCCTTGCCCGGCGTGGGCGTGCGCGTTCACGACGACAAGAGCCACCCGCTGCCGGCCGGCGAGATCGGTGGTATCGAGGTCAAGGGGCCCAACGTCTTCAAGGGCTATTGGCGCATGCCAGAGAAGACCGCCGACGAGTTCACCACCGACCTCTGGTTCAAGACCGGCGACGTCGGACGCATCGACGCCGACGGCTTCGTGACCATCGTCGGCCGCAGCAAAGACCTCATCATCAGCGGCGGCTACAACGTCTACCCGGCCGAGATCGAAGGCACCATCAACGAACTGCCAGGCGTGGCCGAATCGGCAGTCGTCGGTGTGCCGCACCCGGACTTCGGCGAAGCGGTGGTGGCCGTGGTCGTGCCCCGGGTCGGCACCACCGTCGACGGTGCAGCCATCGCGGCGCAGTTGCGCACGCAGATCGCCAACTTCAAGATACCCAAGCAGGTCTTCGTGGTGCCCGAGTTGCCGCGCAATGCCATGGGCAAGGTGCAGAAGAATCTGCTGCGCGACCAGCATCGGACGCTGTTCTCGCGGTGACCACCGACCTGGCAGCGACCGATCGTTGCCCGCACTGCGGTGGCCCTTTCGCCTGTGGCGCGGCCGGGCCCGGCCCCTGCGCCTGCACCACGGTCACGCTCGACCTGTCGCTGCAGGCAAGGTTGCGAGGGCAGTTCCAGGGCTGCCTGTGCCTGGACTGCCTGCGCACCCTGGCATTGGCCGCGCGGCCGCCTGGCGGCTGGCCGGGCGGCTGACCTGGCTCCGGTTCATCGGCACCTGCGGCAGTTCGATCCGGCGCCGCCGCGCTTCGTCGCAAGCGCCTCGCGGCGTGCATCGGCGCCGCCTAGAGTTCACTCCATCGACACGCGTCGAAGCACTCAAGGAGCCCCACATGAACACCCGCCACACCATCACCCGCCAAGCCACCGCCTTCGGTTTCGCCGCCCTCGTCACGCTGTCGATGCTGGCCAGTGTCGACCTGCTGGCCACCCAGCCGGGCGCTGAAATGCAGATGGCCCGCCAGGCCGCACCGACGCAGGTCGTGGTGATCGAAGCCAAGCGCGACGCGCAGACCTGAACGGCGACGACACCGGATCCGGCCCCGCACCCGCGGGGCCTCTCTCTCTTTTCTTGGGCGCGGATAGATCGGCGCGGCAGCGTCGGGAGCGCGGCGCGGCTGCCGGCCTGCGGCTCGCAGGCCAGCCCACCAGCGGCGCCGGCTGGTGTCCAATGGAGGCCCTGCACTGCACCGCCCCCGCGAAGCGCCATGGACCCCTTGCCGACCGACCTGGAAGCCCTTGCTGCTGCACTGCAGCGCCATCGTGTGCTGGGCCAGCTCGACACGGCCGCGCGCGAGGCCCTGCTGGCACGGCTGCAGCCTCGGCATTTCACGGCGCAGCAGACCGTGGCCGACGCCGATGCGTTGGCGTCGGGTCTGGGCATCGTGGCCAGCGGCAGCCTCGGCTTTCGGAACCAGGCCGGTGGCGCTTTGCTGCGCATGGACGCGCCCGACTGGTTTGGCGCCGGCGTGCAACCTGCCGCGGCCCTTGCCGGCTGCTCGGCGGTGGCCGAGGCGGCAACGCTGGTGGGTTTCCTGCCCGCCGACGAACTGGACATGCTCGTCGAAGCGCACCCGGCGCTGCAACTCTTCATCGAGCTCCCGCAGGCACAGCGAGCGACCGTCGAACCCGCCGACTCACAGTTGAACCTGATGACGACGCCGGTGCGCAGGCTGCTCAAGCGCGCGCCGGTGACGGTGTCGCCGAACAGCCCGATCCGCGCCGTGGCCGAGCTGATGCGCGAGCAGCGCGTGTCCTCGGTGCTGGTGGTGGAGAACGGCCACCTGTTCGGCCTGGTGACCGACCGCGACCTGCGCAACCGCGCGCTGGCCGCCGGTCTCGATCCGACGTTGCCGGTGGTGGAAATCACGACCATGGCGCCGCGGACCATTGCCATCGACGCGCCAGGCTTCGAGGCGCTGCTGCTGATGGCACGCCACAACATCCACCACGTGCCGGTCATGGACGGCGCGGCGGTGGCGGGCATGATCACCGCCACCGATGTCACCGAGCAGCACAGCAGCTCGGCGGTCTACCTGGTCGGCGACATCCACAAGCGGACCACGCTCGAAGGCCTGGTGGACACCTCGAGCCGGGTGCGTCTGCTGCAGAGGCACCTGGCCGCCGCCGGTGCCAGTGCCTACGCCACCGGCCACATCGTCACCGCCATCACCGACGCGCTGACGGTTCGGCTGCTGCATCTGGGCGAGGCAAAGTTCGGCCCGCCGCCGGTGGACTACGCGTGGGTGGCCGCCGGCTCGCAGGCGCGCAACGAGCAGACCGCCAAGAGCGACCAGGACAACTGCATGATCCTGGACGACGCCTACGACGAAGCCGCGCACGGCGTCTACTTCAAGCAGCTCGCCAACTGGGTCTGCGACGGCCTGGCCGCCTGCGGCTACGTGCACTGCCCCGGCGAGATGATGGCCATGACCGACAAGTGGCGCCAGCCGCGTCGGGTCTGGGCCGAATATTTCCGCCGCTGGGTGGACACCCCGGAGCCGATGGCGCTGATGCTGACCTGTGTCTTCTTCGACGTGCGTGTGGTGGACGGCCGCTACGACCTGCTCGACGGCCTGCGCGCCGACATGCTCAAGCGCACGCGCGGCAACGGCCTGTTCCTGGCGCACCTGGTCGGCAATGCGATGGCCCGGCAGCCGCCGCTGGGCCTGTTCGGCGGCCTGAGCACGATCCGCTCGGGCGAGCACAAGGGCACGCTGGACCTCAAGCTCAACGGCATCGTGCCGGTGGTGGACCTGGCGCGCATCTACGCGCTGGCCGCCGGCCACGACGCCGTCAATACCCACGACCGGCTGGCGCACGCCGCCGACAGCGGCGAGATCAACGCACAGGGCGTGCGCGACCTGCGCGACGCGCTGGAATACCTGTCGACGATCCGCATCCGCCATCAGGCACGCCAACTGGCCGCCGGGCAAGTGGCAGACAACTACCTGCGGCCGGACGAACTGTCCAACTTCGAACGCGGCCAGCTCAAGCATGCCTTCGGCGTCGTCAAGGCCTCTCAGGACGTGCTGGCGCAGCGTTACCAGGCCGGGCGCTTCTGACCGACGCCGGCGCACGTGACGACGCCGTTCTGACATG
>Ga0209254_10005274_pt1 | contig 11889 bp, 8 predicted proteins | sample FrelakmetDIP11DI_FD_187148 | JGI IMG/M metagenome (GOLD analysis project Ga0209254, IMG submission 187148) | Freshwater lake sediment microbial communities from the University of Notre Dame, USA, for methane emissions studies - DIP11 DI (SPAdes)... | ecosystem: Environmental > Aquatic >... | reverse complement strand
ACGCGATGGACGTCACCAGCGCGCTCGCGTTCGGCACCGACGTCAACTCGCTCGAGCACGACGACGATCCGCTGCAGCGGGACGTGGAGCAGCTCTTCGCGGTCCTGAGCCGGCGCGCGATCGCGCCCTTCCCCTACTGGCGATACCTCAGGCTGCCGCAGGACCGGGAGGCGGATTTCCTCGCGGAACGCCTGCGGCGCGCCGTGGCCGGCTTCATCGAGGCCGCCCGGGCGCGGCTCGCTGCCGACCCGGCGTTGCGGACACGCCCGGAGAACATGCTCGATGCGCTCGTTGCCGCGCGCGACGAGCCGGGTTCCGGGTTCACGGACGAGGACGTGAGCGGCAACGTGATGACCGTCCTCGCGGCCGGCGAGGATACGACCGCGAACACGCTTGCGTGGCTGCTCCTGTTCCTCGCGAGCGATGGCGATGCGGCGGCGAACGTCGCTGCGGAAGCGGACGCGCACGCCTCGGGCCCGCAGGACTTCCACGCGCTCGACCGCCTGGAATACATCGAAGCCGCCGCCATGGAGACGACGCGGCTGAAGCCCGTCGCCACTGCGCTCTTCCTGGAGACGAACACCGCCACCGACGTGGATGGCGTCCGGGTCGATGCCGGGGCGGCGGTGTGGGGGCTGCTGCGTCCTACCGCGCTCGATGGCGGCCATTTCCCGGACCCGGCCGCATTTCGTCCCGAGCGCTGGCTCGGCGCTCGCGAAGGAGGCATCGACGACCCGAAGCGCAGGGTGCTCGCCTTCGGCGCCGGGCCGCGCTTCTGCCCCGGTCGCTACCTCGCGCTGGTCGAGATCAAGATGGTGACGGCGATGGTGGCGCGCAACTTCACGCTCTCGCGCGAGACGGACGCAGGCGAGGTCGAGGAGGTCTTCAGTTTCTCGATGATGCCGAGCCGGCTGCCGATCCGGCTCACGCCGCGAACCGCTCCGACGTGACGGCCAAGGACGCGCATGCGCGGCGCGGCGGCGCACCGAGGAGCGCAAGCCGCGAAGCGCACGGGACGGCGCTCGTCGGGAGCGAAGGCGTCGCGGGCGGCCAGCCCGCGACAGCACCGCGCGTTACTTCTTGAGGATCTTCCGCACCGCGTGCGCGCGCAGCCGCGACTCGATCGGCATGCCGCTGCCGAGGAGCGGCGCGAGATAGCGATGGAACGCTTCGGTCACGTCGTTCCCGGCCGGGGCGATGAACTCGTGGTCCATCACGCGCGTCTTCGCCGCCACTGCCTCGAGCGGCTGCAGGACGTAATCGACCGCGTAGTCGCCGACGCGGCGGATCGCGACCGAGCCGTTGGTGTCGCCGTCGAGCGCGAACTGCACCGCGCGCTCGCCGACGTCGCGCGCCTCGCGCTGGTCGACGTCGCTCACGCAGCCGAGGAAGCTCCGCTGCAGGTAGCCGAAGGTGTCGCCCCGGACGCGCTTGATGCCGAGCTTGTCCTTGATCTCGTCGCAGAGGAGGTCCGCGAGGGCGCCGGTGCCGGAGAGCTGCACGTTGCCGTGCGCGTCGCGCTCGACCTTCTTCGCGAGCTTGGTCGCGATCGCCTCGCCGCTCGCGTCGTGGATGCCCTCCGACACCGCGACCATGCAGCGCCCGTACTTCTCGTACGCGCTCTTCACGTCGGCGAGGAAACCGTCGGTGTTGAAGGTCCGCTCCGGCACGTAGACGTAGTGCGGCCCGTCGCCCGGGTAGCGGCGCGCAAGGGCGCCGGCGGCGGTCAGGAAGCCGGCGTGGCGGCCCATGATGACCGCGACATAGACGCCCGGAAGCGACTTGTTGTCGAGGTTCGCACCGGCGAAAGCCTGCACGACGAAGCGCGCCGCCGACGGAAAGCCGGGCGTGTGGTCGTTGCCGACGAGGTCGTTGTCGATCGTCTTCGGCACGTGGATCGCGCGCAGCGGATAGCCGCCCTTCGCCGCCTCCTCGCTCACGATGCGCACCGTGTCGCTGGAGTCGTTGCCGCCGATGTAGAAGAAGTGCGTGATGGCGTGCGCCTTCAGCACCTCGAAGATCTCGTGGCAGTACTTCGCGTCGGGCTTGTCGCGGGTCGAGCCGAGCGCCGAGCTCGGCGTGACGGCCACGGCTTCGAGGTTCGCCACCGTCTCCTGCGACAGGTCGAGCAGGTCCTCGTTGACGATGCCGCGCACGCCGTGGCGCGCGCCGTAGACCGCCGCCGCGCCGCGCCTGCGCGCCTCGGCGACCACGCCCACCAACGACTGGTTGATCACCGCGGTCGGGCCGCCGCCCTGCGCCACCAACACCTTGATTGCCGCCATCGTCGCACTCCTTGGGTCTGACGTAGTTCGAGGATCGCTACGCGAGCGTAGCCGGGAACAAGTGCCGAGTCGGATGACACCGCGGCGCGGTGGGGCACTGCGGAACGGTCGCTCGTCGCCAAGCTACCACCGCCTCCGCGGCGCCTCAAGCGCCCGCGTCGAAGGCAGGCGATTTCGCGGCTGCGCGCAGATGAGGACGTGCGACGCCGGTGCGCCTGCGGCCAGGGCCGGCACCACCTCGCCCGTCGGGGCCTGGCTGTCCACGATGCGACCGGGCGCGCCCCCTCGCGCATCGCCGACCCCGGGACAGTCGCTTACCAATGCGGTCTCGCCTTTGGCTAAGCTTGTTCCGCCTCGAGGCGGCAAGCCCCCTCGTCACCCCGAGCTCAGGAAAACGCGGGTGAGGCGCGTTTTCCCTCTTAGTACGGGACCGCCGGCGCGGTCCAGCCCCCGTGGCGCGGGCGCGCGCGGGCGAGCGCGGACTGCGCCGAGCGCCAGCCCTCGCACGCGTTGCGTCCCGGTCGCCGGCGCCACAGGTTGAGGAGCGCTTTGCAGCGCGCGTAGAAGCGGAAGAAGCGCAGCACGTGGGCACGCTCGCCGGCGGTCGGCGCAACGGCCGCGCAGACGAGCTTGTCGTCGCTCATGCCGCGATCGGTGAGGGTGACGGCACCCCAGGCGCGCACGCGGAGCCGGGTGCCCAGAGGCAGGCGCGGCCCGAGCACGACGGCATCGAGCAGGTCGCCCTCGAGCCCGAGGAAGCGCGGCACCGAGCCGTAGTTGAACGGGCAGGGGAGCGGCGAGACGAAGTCGAGCGTGCCGGTCGAACCGCGCTTGAGGAAGCTCCAGCGCGGCACTTCGATGACGACGTCGAGCTCCGGTGCGGTCGCCGGGTCGGCTCGCGCGGCGGCTTCGGCAAGGGAATCCAACGCAGGTGGTCGTGCAGCAGTCGGGACGGCCCGATCGTCGCATGTGCGGGGACGCCGCGCGCCGCCTCGCGCCGAACCGCCCCGCGCGAGGAGAGCGCTACGCGGGCTGCGGCGGGAACGCGACGATGTGATCCACGTCGAGGCGGATGCCGATGCGCTCGCCGAGCGCGTGGTTGTGATGGCTCGGCACGAGCGCGAGCACCTTCCGGCCGCTCTGGAGCTTGAGCGTGTAGAGGATGTCCGCGCCGCGGAAGGCCTTCGCCGCGACCTCGGCCTGGAGCGCCGAGGCGTCGTCGTGGACGATGTCGTCGGGGCGCAGCAGCACATCGACCGAGCAGCCCTTGCCGCAACTGTCGCAGCCGAGCTCGCACATCTTCGGGACCTCGCCGGCGAGCACGCCGAGCTCGATCCGCACCTGGCGGCCGTCGACGACGTTCCCCGGCACGAGGACGCCCTGGCCGACGAAGTCGGCGATGAAGCGGTTCGCGGGCCGGTGGTAGAGGTTGTAGGGGGTATCCCACTGCTCGATGCGGCCGTCGCGCATGATGCCGATCTCGTCGGCGATCGCAAAGGCCTCGTGCTGGTCGTGGGTGACGAGCACGGCCGTGATGCCGGCGCGCTTGATGATGTCGCGCACGTCGTGGCCAAGTCGCTCGCGCAGGTCGATGTCGAGATTGGAGAACGGCTCGTCGAGGAGCAGCAGGTCGGGCTCCGGCGCGAGCGCGCGCGCGAGCGCGACGCGCTGCTGCTGGCCGCCCGAAAGCTCGTGCGGGTAGTGCGCCGCGTGACCGGCGAGGCCGACGAGCGCGATCAGCTCGTCGGCGCGACGGGCGCGGTCGCGCTTCGACAGCGCGCGCAGGCCGAACGCGACGTTGTCCGCGACCGTGAGATGCGGGAACAGCGCATAGTCCTGGAACACCATGCCGATGCGCCGCTTCTCCGGGGGGACGAGTATGCCGGGGGCGGTGACCACCCGGCCCGCGAGCCGGATCTTGCCCGCGCGCACGGGCTCGAAGCCGGCGATGCAGCGGAGGGCCGTCGTCTTGCCGCAGCCCGAAGGGCCGAGCAGGCAGCCGATCGTGCCGCGCTGGAGCGCGAACGAAAGCCCGCGCACGACTTCCTGCTCGCCGTACGCCTGACGCACGTCGTCGAGTGCCAGAACGGAGTCGGCGGGCAGGGGCTCCCTCTTCATCGTCGGGATTATAGGGCGGGGTCGACATACGAGAACGGTAATCATTCTTGATATGATGCGGGGGGAACGGCGCCGCGCCGGGTCGATCGGCAAGACGCCGGTGCGAAAACCCGATTGCGGCCCGCATGACCCTCCCTGCATGACCGCGTCCGCCTCCTTGCGCGCCGGCATCCGCCGGCCGTTGCTCTCGCTGCCGGGCTCGTCCGGTCGCTTGGGACCGCTTGGCCTCCTCGCCCTGGCGGTCGCGGTGCTCGTGCTCGCGCCGGTCGCGGCCGTCGTCGCGAACGTGTTCCAGCCGGGCTCCGGGACGTGGTCGCACCTCGCCGCGACCGTCCTGCCCGCTTACGTCGGCAACACCGTGCTGCTGCTCCTCGGCGTTGCCGCCGGCGTGCTGTCGATCGGCGTGACGACCGCCTGGCTCGTGACCGCGCGCCGCTTCCCGGGCAGCCGGGTCCTCGAGTGGGCGCTGCTGCTGCCGCTGGCGATGCCGGCCTACGTCCTCGCGTTCGCCTACACCGACTGGCTCCAGGTGGCGGGGCCGGTGCAGGGCAGCCTCCGCGCGTTCACCGGCTGGCGGGTGCGCGATTACTGGTTCCCCGAGATCCGCTCGCTGCCGGGCGCGATCGCGATGCTCACGCTCACGCTCTATCCCTACGTGTACCTGCTCGCGCGCGCCGCGTTCCTCGAGCAGAGCTCGCGTGCGCTCGAGGCGGGACGGCTGGCGGGCTACGGACCGTGGGGCAGCTTCTTCCGCGTCGCCCTGCCGCTCGCGCGACCGGGCATCGCCGCGGGCGCGGCGCTCGCGCTGATGGAGACGCTCGCCGACTACGGCACCGTCTCCTACTTCGCGCTGCAGACCTTCACCACCGGGATCTATCGCGCCTGGCTTTCGCTCGGCGATCCGGTGGCGGCCGGGCAGCTCGCGACGACGCTGCTCGCGTTCGTCGGGCTGCTCGTCGGGCTGGAGCGGCTCACCCGCGGTCGGGCCCGTTTCGCCGCGGGAAGCGCGCGCGCGCGGCCGCAGCCGCTCGCCGGGGGGCGCGCGTTCGCAGCGCTCCTTTTGTGCGCGTTGCCGGTGTTGCTCGGCTTCGTGCTGCCGGCCGCGGTGCTCGCCTCGATGGCGCTCCGCGAGGACGCGCTTGCCCTCGGCGGTCGCTTCTACGGCCTGATGGCGAACAGCTTCACGCTCTCCGCGCTCGCTGCCCTGCTCGCGGTCGCGGTGGCGGTGCTGCTCGCGTACGCGGCGCGGCTGTCCCGGCATCCGCTCGTCATGGGCGCCAACCGCATCGCCGCGCTCGGCTACGCCCTCCCGGGCGTGGTGATCGCGGTCGGGATCCTCATCCCTCTCGGACGCATCGACAACCTGCTCGTCGCATGGCTGCGCGACCAGCTCGGGATCACCACCGGGCTGCTCTTCACCGGCACGATCGCCGCGCTGCTCTATGCCTACCTGGTGCGCTTCCTCGCGGCGGCGATGCAGACGATCGAGGCCGGCCTCACGAAGATCACGCCGAGCATGGACGACGCGGCGCGAAACCTCGGCCTCTCCGCGGGGCAGGCGCTTCGGCGGGTGCACGTGCCCATGCTCGCACCGAGCGCGCTGACGGCCGCGCTGCTCGTCTTCGTCGACGTGATGAAGGAATTGCCGGCGACGTTCGCGATGCGGCCGTTCAACTTCGACACGCTGGCGGTGGAGGCCTACAACCTCGCCAAGGACGAGCGGCTGGCCGAGGCGGCATTGCCTTCGCTGGTGATCGTGGCGGTCGGGCTGCTGCCCATCGTCCTCCTCTCGCGGCAGATCGCGCGGCGACCGGGACGCGGAGGCCGGGGTTGATGGGACGGCGGGCCTTCTTCCGTGGTGCAGCAGGCGTGCCGCACGATGGTTCGACCCCGCCGCGCTTTGCGCGAGCGCAAAAACTCGCGCGTTCGATCATGCACAGTGCGCTGCTTCCGGCGCCGAGCAGGACGGCGAGGGCCGTCAGCGGCGAGAACGGCACGGTGCGACGCGCGGCCTCGTGGTGCGCTGCGCAAGACGCGCAGCGGGGCGTGCGATGAAACGAAGTATCTCCCTGTGATTCCTCAAGGAGGGTGTGATGACGCGTGAAGTGGTGATTCTGAGCGGGGTGCGCACGGCCATCGGCGGCTATGGCGGCAGCCTCAAGGACTTTCCCCCGAGCGAGCTCGGGGCGATGTGCGTCAAGGAGGCGGTCAAGCGCGCCGGCGTGAAGCCGGCCGACATCGGCCACGTGGTGTTCGGCAACATCATCCACACCGACGTTCACGACCATTATCTGGCGAGGGTGGCGGCGCTGAAGGGTGGGCTGCCGCAGGAGACGCCGGCGCTGACGCTGAACCGCCTGTGCGGCAGCGGGCTGCAGGCGATCGTGACGGCGGCCAACATGATCCAGCAGGGCGACGCCGACATGGCGATCGGCGGCGGGGCGGAGAACATGAGCCGCAGCCCCTACCTCGCGCCGAGCCTGCGCTGGGGCGCGCGCATGAACGACGCGAAGATGATCGACATGATGGTCGGCGCGCTGTCCGACCCGTTCGACAACGTGCACATGGGCGTCACCGCCGAGAACGTCGCGAAGAAGTACGGCATCTCGCGCGCGGATCAGGACGCCCTCGCCGCCGAGAGTCACCGCCGTGCCCAGCTCGCGATCGACCACGGCTACTTCCGCGCCCAGGTCGTGCCGGTGATGATCCAGGTGAAGCGCGACAAGGTGCCGTTCGAGGTCGACGAGACGGTGCGCAGCGACGCGACCGCCGAGAAGCTCGGGAAACTGAAGCCGGTGTTCGACAAGGAAGGCACGGTGACCGCCGGCAACGCGTCGAGCATCAACGACGCGGCGGCGGCGGTGGTGCTCGCCGATCGCGAGACCGCGGAGAAGCGCGGCCTCAAGCCGATGGGCCGGCTCGTCGCCTACAGCTACTCCGGCGTCGATCCCAAGCTCATGGGCATGGGGCCGGTGCCAGCGGTGCAGAAGCTGCTCGCGAAGACCGGGCTCAAGCTCGACGACATCGACGTGTTCGAGGTCAACGAGGCGTTCGCCGCGCAGGCGCTCGCGGTGTGCCGCGAGCTCAAGCTGCCGATGGACCGCACCAACCCGAACGGGAGCGGCATCTCGCTCGGCCATCCGATCGGTGCGACCGGCGCGATCCTCGTCATCAAGGCGCTGTACGAGCTGAACCGCACCGCCGGCAAGCGCGCGCTCGTGACGATGTGCATCGGCGGCGGGCAGGGCATCGCCGCGCTGCTCGAGCACGCCTGAAGCGGTTTCGTTCCAAGAACCTGAGCAAAGAGGAGAGACAGAAGATGAAACGATGCGAAGGGAAGACGGCGCTGGTCACGGGCGCCTCGCGCGGCATCGGCCGCGCGATCGCGGTCGAGCTGGCCAAGGAGGGGGCCAAGGTCGCGGTGAACTACGCCAGCAACGACGCCGCGGCGCAGGAGGTGAAGGCGGAGATCGAAAAGCTCGGCACCGAGTGCATCCTGATCAAGGCCGACCAGGCGGACGCGAAGCAGGCGCGCGACATGGTCAAGCAGGCGGCCGAGCATTTCGGCCACCTCGACGTGCTCGTCAACAACGCGGGCATCACGCGCGACTCGCTGCTGCCGCGCATGACCGACCAGCAGTGGGTCGACGTCGTCCAGACGAACCTGAACGGCTGCTTCTTCTGCACCTCGGCAGCGATCCCCTACATGACCGCGCAGAGCTACGGGCGCATCATCAACATCAGCTCGATGAACGGCCAGGTGCCGGCGATGGGGCAGGCGAACTACAGCGCGAGCAAGGGCGGCATCATCGCCTTCACGCGGACCGCCGCGGTCGAACTGGCGCGCTTCGGCATCACGGTGAACACGGTGGCGCCGGGCTACACCGAGACCGACATGTTCGCGAACGTCCCCGCCCCGATCCAGGCGCAGATCAAGGCCAAGATCCCGATGGCGCGCTTCGCGCACGCGGTGGAGATCGCGCGCGCGGTGATCTTCCTGGTGGCCGATGGCGACTACATCACCGGCGAGCAGATCAACGTCAACGGCGGGGCGTACGAGGCGTAAGCACGGCGTTCACCGCAAAGACGCGAAGGACGCAAAGGTTCGCGAAGGAAGCGCGGGTCGCGACGCTCCGGCTGGCAGGCCGCGACCGCGAGCGCCGGCCCCTTCGCGCTCTTTGCGCCTTTGCGGTGAGGGAAAGACGTCGCGCTGCGCCACGGTTTACTTGTAGCCGGCGCGGTCGGCAGCGCGCTGCGCCGCTGCCTGGTTCTTGCCCAGCAGGCCGACGTTCAGCGTGTCGGCCTTGAACTCGCCGAGCGTGTCGAGCTCCGGGTTCGTGATCTTCACGCCGGGAACGACCGGCCACTCGTTGTTGCCGTCGGCAAAGTAGCGCTGCGCGTCGTCGCTCGCCAAGTACTCCAGGAACTTGACCGCCGCCTCCTTGTGCGGGGCGCTCTTGAGCATCCCGCCGCCGGAGATGTTCATCTGCGCGCCGCGGTTATCCTGATTCGGCCACACCCAGCCGAGCTTGGCGACGACCGCCTTGTCCTCGGGCTTCTGCGAGCGCATCAGGCGCACGAGGTAGTACTGGTTCGTGAGTGCGACGTCGCACTCGCCCACGGCGACCGCCTTGATCTGGTCGGTGTCGCCGCCCTTCGGGTCGCGCGCCAGGTTGGTGGCGAGGCCCTTGAGCCAGGCGTCGGTCCTCTCGGGTCCGTCGTGCGCGATCATGCTCGCGACGAGGGAGAGCTGGTAGGGATGCCCTGACGAGCGCACGCAGACCTTGCCCTTCCATCGCGGGTCGGCGAGATCCTCGTAGTTCCGGACCTCGCCCGGCTTCACGGCGTCCTTGTTGTAGACGATGACCCGCGCGCGCGCCGAGAAACCGTACCACTTGCCCTCCGGGTCGCGGTACTGCGTCGGGATGCGCTTCTCGAGCACCGCCGACTTCACCGGCGCAAAGATTCCGGCCTGGTCGGCCTTCCACAGCCGTCCCGCGTCCACCGTGAGGAAGACGTCGGCCGGGCTTGCCGCCCCTTCCGCCTTGATGCGCTCGAAGAGCGCGTCCTCGCCGCCCTCGATGCGGTTGATCTTGATGCCCGTCTGCTTGGTGAAGTTGTTGTAGAGCGCCTCGTCGGTCTGGTAATGGCGGGCGGTGTACAGGTTCAGTTCCTGGTTCTGAGCGTGCGCACTGACGGCGAAGGCCGCAGCGCAGGCCGCCAGGAGGGCGCGAAGAGGACGGAGCGAGCGGGTCATCATGTTCTGTGGGGTCTCAGGGGCAGTGACGCGAGAAGCGTAACAGGAACGATTCTCATTTGCAACGCTAGACCGGGGGTATCCCGGGTTCTCGCTCGCCGGTCCGGAAGGACGGGCGCGGCGGCTGGGGGTCAGGTTCGTTCGACGAAGCGGGCGACGTCGTCGAGTACCGGCGCGAGGCCGCGCAGCGGCACGGCGAACGCACCGACGATGCTCCGGTGCCCGACGCCCTCGTACACCACCTCCTGCACTCGCACGCCGGCACTGCGGAGCTTCGCGGCGAGGCGTGCCGTGTTGCCCGGACTCACGACGCCGTCGCTCGCGGCAGTGATGAGCAGCGAGGGTGGCGCTGCCGGCGTCACGAGATTGATCGGCTGCGAGTCGGGCGGCGTGTCCGGGTAGCCGAACACGCTGCGCAGCGTCGGCCCGCGCAAGGGCAGGAAGTCGTAGGGGCCGGAGATGCCGACGAAACCGCGCACGCGGCGGCTCGGCGCGCCGTTCACGCCCAGATAGCGCGGCTCGAGGGCGACCATCGCCGCGTTGTACGCACCGGCCGAGTGCCCCATCACGAACACGCGTCCGGGGTCACCGCCGAAACGGTCGATGTTCTCGAGCGTCCATCCGACCGCCTGGGCGGAGTCGGAGACGAAATCGGGGAAGCGCACCTCCGGGTAGAGGCGGTAATCGGCGATCACGGCGACGATGCCGCGCGAGGCGAGCGCTTCGCCGACGAACAGGTAGTCGCCGCGCGCGCCGCTTCGCCAGCTGCCGCCGTAGAAGAACACCACAACCGGCGCAGAGGCCGGACGCATCGCCGGCACGTACACGTCGAGGCGCTGCCTGTCGTGGCTGCCGTAGCCGATGCCGCTCGTGCGCTCGTAGGTGTGCGCCGGCGCTGCGTCGTTGACGAAGGCGAGCGGCGAACAGCCCGCGAGCAGCGCGACGAGCCAGAGCAGGGCGACTGCGAGGGTGGTCCGCGCGACGGGAAGACGTGCGGCACGCAAGGCGGGCACGAATGCGAGGCGGCCGTTGGCGCGAGGCGCACGAGCCGGGGCGTAATCGGCGGATCGGAAGGTCATGGTTCTGGACGGGCGGGCAGGCAAGTCTACGACGGCGCGCTCCGGGCGGATGCAGTCGAGGTGCACCCGCCCGCCTCGCTGGAGCGCGCTTCACCTCGCGCCGGCGGGTCGGCCGTCCCCGCGTCGGAACGATGCGCCGCTCGCGAGGCAAAGAGGGCCCGCAGCCCACGGCCCCGGTTTGCAATCCCCCCATCGCAGCGCATGCCCCGGCGTCGCGTCGGGGCATGCGGACGTCCTCAGCGCGGCAAGGCCTTGTCGCCGCGTCCCGGGTAGTTCGCGAGCCTGACCACGTCCGCCGCACCCGCGGGACGCTCGTCGCGCCATTCGCCGTCGGCGAACCAGCCGTCCCCCTCGCGGCGCAGGTCGCCCGTCTGGTGGCCGCAGCTGTCGTTGAACACGACCATGACTTCGCCGACGCCTTCGGCACGTCCACCGTGCCAGCCGCCGCCTTCGGCCGTCATGCGCACGCCGGGCCAGACGCTGAGCGGCCCCGACGGCGTCCAGACGTGCATGAACACGGTGTCCGCCCAGCCCGGGGGCTTGCGGAAGTGCAGTTCGACCGCCGCGCGACGCTGCGGAAGCCGGGTCACCGGCGCGGTCGAGGCGGCCGCGGGCTCCGACGCGGGCGCAGCGAGCTGGAACGGCCAGGCGCGCGAGGATGCCGGCTCCGCCGCCGGCTCTCGAGACGCCGCGCTGTCGGGCTTCTGCACATCGCGCGGCGCCTCGCTCGTCGCGGGCCGCGCCACTTCGTGCGATCCCGGGTCCGTCATGGTGGCGGGGGGCCGCTGCACCAGCACCGCCTCCAGCGCCCCGACGCGTCCGACGAGCGCTTCGCGTTCCTCGGCCAGACGCTGCACATCGGCGCGCAAGCCGAGAATCACCGGCTCCATCGCGTTCGCCTGCGCCTGGAGGTGCTCGCTTGCACGGTGCGCCTCGTCGCGATCTTCGACCGCACGCCCGAGCTGCGGCTCGATCGTTGCGACGCGCTCGGCGAGCTGGTCGCGTTCCCGGCGCACGCGGTCGACCTCGCTGCGCGCGGCGACGAGCTGCGGCTCGAGCTCGCGAATGCGCGCTTCGTGTGCAGCGCTCGCGTCCCGCGTGGTGTCATGCGCTGAAAGTTGAGCCGCGAGCTGCGGCTCGATGGTTGCGA
>Ga0209254_10005273_pt1 | contig 11890 bp, 12 predicted proteins | sample FrelakmetDIP11DI_FD_187148 | JGI IMG/M metagenome (GOLD analysis project Ga0209254, IMG submission 187148) | Freshwater lake sediment microbial communities from the University of Notre Dame, USA, for methane emissions studies - DIP11 DI (SPAdes)... | ecosystem: Environmental > Aquatic >... | reverse complement strand
TTCAAGTTTGAAATGTATGAAGAGCCGGGATTGTAATCTGTTGAAATTGCTACGATCGCATTGTTATCGATTAACTTTCGAGCAGGAGCAAATTCATAATTCAAAAAGAATGAAACCCCTGGAAGTAAAACAGCCACAATGTCAAAAGCGGCTAATTTAAAAATTTGTTTATCCGTCATAATCTCAAGATGATCTACCGAAACTGCTTCATGAGCAAGAGCAAGTTCTAATCCGCCGATGTTATTAAACTGTTCTGAGTGAAGCCGTAAGTGAAAACCTATTTCCTTAGCTTTGGTAAAAATTATATTTACTTCTTCAGCGGAGAAAGCAGTCCGTTCGCAAAATGCATCACAAAACTTTGCCAGTTTCTTTTCCGCGATCTGCGGAAGCATTTTTTGTATGATCAAATCTAAATATCCTTTATGATCATCCTTAAATTCCGGTGGATAAGTATGTGCACCAAGAAAGGTCGGAATAATATCTATCGTGAACATTGATTTCATCTTCTTGATTGCTTCCAACAATTTTATTTCATTTTCAAGATCTAACCCATAGCCGCTCTTTATTTCTAGAGTAGTTATACCTTGACTGATAAAATATTGTACTCGTGGAACTAGTAGCTTAACCAATTCATTTAATGATGAATTTCTTACAGCAGATACGGTTGAAAGAATACCGCCACCGCTTCGTGCAATATCCTCATAACTTTTACCTTGAAGCTTCATCTTAAATTCATTTGATCTCGATCCGGCGAATGCGGTATGAGTATGGCATTCTACCAATCCCGGTAGAATTATTTTGTCCTGTAAATCTACAATATCATACTTGCTTGGATTTTTTATAGAAGAGTTTGGAATCAAATCTTTAATTACATCATTTTCTAAAACAATGGCATGTTCTGTCAACATACCAATATTACCGAGATCGGTACCTCGTTTCAAATTTTTGCCATCGGTGTTAACGGTTATTATTTGCGAGCTATTTGCAAGGAGTTTCATAGATTCTTAGACTATTTGTAAATATTTATTAAATCATTAACAACCTTAGTTCCTGTAAATCCCATTTGGTTTAATTTGAAGCTGATTGCTTTGGCATCGCTGATACTTTGATAATCTCCAACTCGAACAACATAAAATGGCGGCTCAAAAATTACGTAAATAGCTTTTTCGTTTGTCTTAAAAAATATTTCGGAGCGAATACCATTGGCTTCATCTAGGTCATCTGTCGAAATTACTTGAACACGATAACCGGGGATAGTATCAACTACAGTTTTATGTATCTGATCTTCTGAAATGCTATCAGGGTAACCAAACCATAAATCAAGTGGTTTGTTATTTGTTTGTTTTTTCTCTTCCGGAATATCAATTTTTGTTCGATAGGGTTTTATATCAAAATCATCTTCTGCTATGATTTCTTTTTCTTTGGTCTTAGAAATTTTTTTTTCAGAATCTTTCGAATACCTTGTATCGGTGGCAGCAGAACAAGAATAGAATATAATTGCGGCAAAAATTACAAACGGTAAGAATTTTAAGTTTATCATCTAAATTCTTTTTAAAATAAGCTGATCTGAAGAATGGTTTAATTTATACGATATAAAGTTAAGTCTTAAGATATTTTAATTCAATCAATTTTTGAACGAGCATATTCACAATGGTCATAATTTTTGTGATAACGCTTTTAATTTAGTAAATTTGCAATCATTTTTAATAATATTCCTACAATAATAGCCAAAAAAACATGCCACCAAGAAGATATAAAATATTATTTGTTACATCTGAAGTTGTACCATTTGTAAAAACCGGAGGATTAGCCGATGTATCTTCCGCATTATCGCAATACCTCTCCGATATGGGTCACGAGGTAAGAATAGTAGTTCCCAAATATGGCGCTGTTGATCAAAGAAAGTTCAAAATTCATGAGGTTGTAAGGCTAAAGGATATTCAAATTAAAATTGGAGACAAAGATGTTGTTTTCTCTCTTAAATCGTGTTTTTTACCGGGACCAAAAGTAAGAGTCCAAATTTATTTTCTTGAAAATCATGAATATTTTGGCAGCAGGAATAACCTTTATGTTGATACCAAAACAGAAAAAGATTATCCTGATAATGATGAAAGATTTATTTTACTTGCACGATCAGTTCCCGAGCTTATTACAAGATTAGGATGGATACCGGATATCATCCATTGCAACGATTGGCAATGCGGATTAATTCCAGCTTATGTTAAAACAGTTTACAAGGACAGTGAAAATTTTGACAAATTTAAGACCCTCTTCACAATTCACAATATCCAATATCAAGGTGAATTTCCTAAATCTACATTTATGAAAACCGGGCTTACTGAAGACCTGAACTCTGAACGCGGAATTGAAATGAACGGAAAAATAAATTTCATGAAAAGCGGGTTGAAGTTTGCTGATGTTATTAATACAGTTAGTGAGACCTATGCAAACGAAATTCGAACCGATGAAAAATTGGGATCCGGTTTAAAGAATATTCTAGCAAAAAGAAAAAATGATTTGTTTGGTATTGTGAATGGAATCGATACGAATGTTTGGAATCCCGAAAAAGATAAGCATATTATCAAAAAATATTCTATTAAAGACTTAGAAAATAAAGCTGAAAACAAGATTGAACTTGCCAGTAAATTTGGTTTAGATTATGATCCTCAAAGACCGATAGTTGGAGTGATTTCCCGTCTTTATAATTCCAAAGGAATGGATTTGATTACGGATGCTTTCAAAGAAATGATGAGCATGAATCTTCAGTTTATTCTTCTTGGTACCGGCGATAGAAAATTTCATAGCTTTTTTGAGAAGATGAGCGAAAAGTATAATAAAAAATTTGCATGCTATTTAGGTTTTAACGATGAGCTTGCACATTTTATTGAAGCCGGTGCAGATATTTTCTTGATGCCATCATTAGTTGAGCCATGCGGTTTAAACCAAATGTACAGCCTAGTTTACGGAACGGTTCCAATAGTTCGCGAAACCGGAGGACTTGCCGATACTGTGATTCGTTATGATGAGAAGACTGAAGAGGGAAATGGTTTTGTATTTAAGAAATACGATTCCGAATCTATGCTTAAAGAGCTTAAACGTGCATTAAAATTATTTGAAGATAAGAAGAAGTGGACAAAGATCATGCGTAATGGAATGAAGATGGATTTCAGCTGGAATGCTTCGGCTAAAAAGTACGTTGATCTTTATAAAACTATTCTTGACCACAATTAATGTCTAATTGTGCTGTCTTTCTTGATAGGGATGGAACCATAAACGAGGATCCAGGTTACTTAGGAGAGCCCTCTAATGTAAAGCTTTTCACCGGTACTGCAAAAGCACTTGCAGATTTAAAATTAAAGTTAAACTGTAAACTCATCGTAATATCAAATCAATCTGGTATTGCTCGAGGGTTAATTACAAAACAGATGGTAGAATCTGTTAATGATAGAATAAATGAATTACTTCTGGAAGAACATACTTCAATTGATGCATTCTATTATTGCCCTTATCATCCGGATTATAATTCAGATGAAGAATGTGAATGCCGTAAGCCATCGCCAAAACTTGTTTTTGATGCGGTAAAGGAGCACCAAATAGATATTACCAAGTCTTATTTTGTTGGTGATACTGCTGCGGATATTATTTGTGGTTTTAATGCTGGTTTAAAAACCGTTTTGGTTGAAACAGGTTATGGAACGGAGAGCATTTCTATCTTGCAAAAGCAAAATAAAATTCCCACTTTTGTTGCCAAAAATCTCGAGCAAGCTTGCATGTTAATTATTAAAGATTTTTCTGGAGAAAATTGATTTGTCTATTCGCCGCATATTATTTACGCTCGCACTTCTAATATCGTTACTTCATATATCCTGCAGTGAAACTCCATCATCACTTGGTGCAGATTTACTTCCGCGTGATTTAGTAAATATTTCTGAGCTTGACTCATCAGTTGATTCGTTATATCAATCTTCAAGTATTTATAAGAGAGTAATTGCATTAAGCAGTGCTGATCGGCTTTTGCTTGGTAAAAAAGATAATGTTGAAGCTGGTATTCTGATAAAATTTTTGATTTTCTTCGATGATTCCATAAAGCAGCAGCTAATAAATAATGAGCTATCAGTTCTTTCGGCACAAGTTAAGTTCACAAAAAACTATACATTTGGAAATTCAACCTCAGCAATAGATTTTTCAGCACACAAAATAAACAGCGGCTGGTCAATAAGATTTACATCCGATAGTCTTTCATTTTTAAACTTTGATGCAACTGATATCGGATTTAACAAATCTTTTTCTGATTCTATTAATAGTTTTAATTTTGATACTCAGTTGGCACTTAGTTGGATGAAAGCAAGAGCTGATTCAAGTGCTCCAGCTAACAATGGACTTTATCTGAAACCATCATTTAGTTCAGAAAAAATAATTGGATTCCAAGCATTAACTGTAGAAGATCTCCCATATCCTTTATTGGATATAGTAATCCAGAAAACGGGAGCATACATTGATACATTAAGCTATTTTCCCTCCGTCGATTTAAGTGTTGTGAGTGGTTCATTACCAGATGCCGGAACTGAAAACATTGGAATTCAAGCAGGGCTAAATAGTGAAGCCCGATTATTTTTTGATCTTTCAAGTTTGTCGAAAGAAATTATTATTAATTATGCTGAATTAACTTTAACTGTTGATACATTAAAAACAATTACAGGCACAAGTTTTACGAATTCATTAAGGGTTAATTATATTACCGATAGTACAAATAATTCTATCGATTCATCTCTTTTAGTGTTCCTGGATAGAGATAGTAATATGTTTAAAGGCAACATAACTCTCTACGTTCAAAAAGCGATTGTTCAAAATAATAATCAAGGATTAGTAATTGCTGCTGGCGATAAATTAAATGGTGTAGAATTATTTGCAATTAAAGGCAGTAACGCAACAGTTTTTACACAACGACCAAGGCTTCAAATCAAATATACCTCTAGAAAATGAAATTAAAATATTTTTTAATATTATCATTTATTATTCTCTTCGCAGAGAATTACCATCTATTGGCTCAAAGCAGTTCAAGCTACTCCCGCTATGGCATAGGCGATATTGATTATTCTTACTCGGTTAGAAGAATGGGTATGGGAGAGCTTGGTACTGCAGCTGCCGATGCAAATTTCATTTCAATCGTCAATCCTGCATCATTATACAAAATAGACAAAACAAGATTTGAATTCAGTTTGAACTCTGAGGCAACATATTTATCAAACTCACAAAAAACAGATTACTATGCCGATACAGACTTTGGCGGATTTACCTTTGGGATTCCAATCAACTATCGGAATGGTATCGGAATGGCAATTGGAGTGGTTCCATTTTCAAATGTTAGTTACGAAATTTTAGAACCATACTATCCAGAAAATTCAATATTTGGTGATTTTAATGTTAAGTATACGGGTGAGGGAGGCTTATCTAAAGTATTTATAAGTTCATCGTTTTTGCTGCCCATAGATTTATCAATTGGTGCTTCTTTTGATTATTACTTTGGTAACACCAGTTATAAAGCAAGTGTTGATTTTGTAAACTCAAGGCTGTTTGCAAGTGAGTACGAAATTACTCATAGAAATAGCGGCATTGGCGGTACATTCGGTTTAATAAGTCCAGATTTTTCAAGACTGCTTTCGTTGAGAGCATTTTCTGATTTTAGGATAGGATTCGCTGTCAATCTTTTCTCGAATCTAAGGGATGACACTTTATACACTTCAAGATCAACTGTTGGGATTAACACATTAAGTCAAGGTGTTGGAGAAATAAGTATTCCTACAAAATATTCATTAGGAATGAGTTTTGTCCTGGATTATAAGTTCCTAATTTGTCTCGATTATTCTTCGCAGGCTTGGAGCAAATATTTAGTAAATAACGCCTCATCATATCCGCTTCAAGATGCATATAAAATCAGTGGTGGTTTTGAATATATTCCTTTAAATGATATCGGAAGTACATTTTGGGAAGAAATCATTTTACGGGCAGGTTTAAGCTATGAACAAACACAATATATATTTTACAATATTGGAATTAATCAATACTCGGTTTCTTTAGGAGCCTCTTTGCCACTTGGTACAGGGAATACTGTAGACATAGCCCTAATGTATGCTCGAAGAGGAACAAAAGAGTCAAATCTTCTTCAGGAAGATGTAATAAAATTAGGATTAGGATTAAGCCTTGGAGAACTCTGGTTTCTTAGACAAGAAAAATAATTTTGACGCATTTACAATAAACTAGACGATCTTTATTCATATTAATTTTGTGAGCTGAAAATAATTATTAGCATGCCTTATCAATGGGCAATATTTTTTTTGACTGAAATGGTAACAGCTAAATAGTATTATAATGAAAATATCACTTGCTTCCGACCACGCGGGTTTTAAGTATAAACAAATCATCAAAAATTATTTAGAAAAAAAAGGTTTTATCGTTGTCGATCACGGAACCTTTTCTCCAGACTCTGCAGACTATCCGGATTATATAAAACTTGCCGCAAAAGATGTTTCCGAACATCAGTCGGATTTAGGTATTGGTATCTGCGGTTCGGGGATCGGAGCTTCGATTGTTGCAAACAAATTTAAAGGTGTAAGGGCAGCACTTGTCTTCGATGAAGAAATGGCTAAGCTATCAAGACAGCACAATGATGCTAATTTCTTGGCCTTGGGAGAAAGGTTGTTGGATGAAGATAAGCTCAACAAAATTTTAGATGTTTGGCTTAATACCAAATTTGATGGTGGTCGTCACGAAAGACGAGTTAAAAAAATTGAGGACTAATCATTTAACAAAATATTTTACAAATCATGTATAAAAATTTAAAAAAAGATCCTGAAATATTCGACGTATTATTGAATGAAGTCAAACGTCAGCAAGATAAATTAGAACTTATCGCGTCAGAAAATTTTGTCAGCCCTGCAGTTCTTGAAGCAGCAGGTTCAGTTCTGACAAACAAATACGCAGAAGGTTATCCCGGTAAACGATACTATGGCGGATGTGAATATGTTGATATGGCAGAAAATCTTGCCCGTGAGAGACTTAAAAAACTTTACGGTGCCGAATATGTAAATGTCCAGCCTCATAGCGGTTCGCAGGCAAATATGGCTGTATTTATGACGTATCTAAAGCCCGGCGATAAATTTCTGGGATTAAGTCTTGCTCACGGTGGACATCTCACTCATGGCTCTCCTGTTAACTTCTCCGGACAATTATATCATGCAATCAGTTACACTTTGAATAAAGAAACAAGAGTTCTTGATTATGATTTAATTGCAGATCTTGCAAAAAAAGAAAAACCTAAGATGATCATCACAGGTGCAAGCGCTTATTCGCGGGATTGGGATTATAAGAAATTCAGAGAGATTGCAGATTCAATCGGTGCATTTTTAATGTGCGATATGGCTCATCCTTCAGGCTTAATTGCAAAAGGATTGCTTCAAAATCCATTACCTTATTGTGATGTTGTAACTTCAACAACTCATAAAACATTGAGAGGACCTCGGGGAGGAATCATTTTAATGGGCAAGGATAAAGAAAATACTTTTGGAATTCGTACACCCAAAGGGGATCGCCTAAAACTTATGTCAGAGTTAATCGACAGTATGGTAATGCCTGGAATTCAAGGTGGACCATTGATGCACATTATTATGGCTAAAGCTGTGGCTTTTGGAGAAGCGCTGGAAGATTCATTCAAGACTTATGCTCAGCAAGTTATTTCAAATGCAAAAGCATTATCGACCAAGTTGATGGAATATGGTTTTGATGTAATCTCGGGTGGAACTGATAACCATTTAATGCTAATTGATCTTACAAATAAGAACATAACCGGGAAGCAAGCAGAAAATTCTTTAGAGTTGGCAGGAATGACTGTTAATAAAAACATGGTTCCATTTGATCAGAGAAGCCCATTTGTAACAAGCGGAATTAGAGTCGGAACTCCTGCTTTAACTACAAGAGGTATGAGAGAACAGGAAATGTTCAGAATCGCCGAATTCATCAATGACGCTGTGAATAAATACAATGATGAAAACACTTTAATAGAAATTAAAAATTCGATTAAGGATTTTGCATCAAACTTTCCTTTATATTCTGAGTTAATGAACAATTAGCGTGGCTTCGAAAACCATCAACCAAAATAGTAACTCTGAAAGCGACTCTACCGGAGTAGAGATGTCTTTTCTTGAACACCTCGAAGAGTTACGATGGAGGATAATTTACTCTCTTTTAGGAATTGTTATTGGTGCCGTTGTCTGCTGGATATTTATTGACTTTCTCGTTGATGTTATTCTTTTAAAACCTGCCAAACAATCAGGAGCATCTCTGCAGAATTTGAAACCTTTTGGTCAGCTTTTCATGTATATGCAGATAGCTATCATCGGAGGAATAATTGCAAGCATTCCAAATATTTTTTACCAGTTTTGGAGATTCATTGCTCCAGCATTAAAAAAGCAGGAACGAAAATATATTTTAGCGATTGTTATTTATTCTTCACTTTGTTTTTTAATCGGTATTGCATTCGCATATTTTGCAATGCTTCCATTGACAATGAAGTTTGCAGCCCAGTTTGGATCAAAGGATATAGTTAATCAATTTGCTATTGATGAATACATGTCAATAATAATTAGCGTTATGCTTGCTGCAGGATTGATTTTTGAACTGCCCATGGTATCATTTTTTCTGACAAAACTTGGAATATTAACACCGCAATTTATGCGTAAGTACAGAAAACATTCAATAGTTGTCATCTTGGTTGCGGCCGCAATTTTAACACCTGGAACTGATCCAGTTTCGCAGATCATATTAGCAGTTCCATTGGTTTTACTTTATGAAATAAGTATTTTCATTTCGAAACTATCATTGAAAAAAACTTGATTACCACCAATCTCTCGGAAATAAGCCAGCCAATTAAAAATGAATTTGAGGATTTTAATGTACGCTTTAAGCATGCAATGAAATCCAATGTTGGTTTAGTTGATTTGATTGCACGATACATCATCCGACAAAAGGGAAAAAAAATTCGTCCGATTTTGGTTTTGCTGTCAGCTAAAGTTTCAGGAGGAATATCAGAGAGGACCTACCGTGGAGCAGTTTTAGTTGAATTCCTTCACACTGCTACTCTTATCCACGATGATGTTGTTGACAATGCAGAGAAAAGAAGGGGATTATGGTCAGTTAATGCCGTATTCAAAAATAAAGCTGCTGTTCTTATGGGAGATTATTTATTGTCTCGAGGTTTATCGCTTGCTGTTGAAGGTAAGGATTATGATTTTCTTGGAGTAATCACTGATACTGTTAGAAGGATGGCGGAAGGTGAACTTCTTCAAATTCAAAAAACCCGGAAGCTTGATATTGACGAGCAAACCTATTTCAGAGTAATCAAAGATAAAACTGCATCACTTCTTGAAACTTGCTGCCAGGTTGGGGCTTTGAGCAATTCAGATAATTTCGAATACGTTGAAGCGATGAGAGTTTATGGTGAATCATTGGGAATAGCATTCCAAATCAAAGATGATACTCTAGATTACGATAGCAACTACAAGTTGTTCGGTAAAAAAATTGGATCAGATATCAAAGAAAAGAAAATTACGCTTCCATTGATTTATTCTTTCGGTAAAGTTTCAAAAGATGAGGTACAGCATATTAAGCGGCTTATTAAAAATGGCAAGGATAAGAAGAATGTGGAAATGGTAATCGATTTTGTGAAAACACACGATGGATTGAATTATGCTCTTGACACTGCTTCTCAGTATGCACAGAAAGCGAGAAATTCACTTAAAGTATTTCCCGAATCTCAAAGCAGAATTGCACTCGAATCCTTAGTAGATTTTGTGATCAACAGGAAAAATTAGATTCACCTTACAAAACTAACTGCCTTTTTCTTTTTTAATTCCTTCCTTAAACTCAAATCCCTTGATCGGTTCCCGCAAAGTTAAAACTGGACAAGGTGCTTTTCTTACAACTTTCTCAGCTGTGCTGCCAAAAAGGACGTGCTCAATTCCGGTATGTCCGTGTGTTGCGATGATAATCAAATCCACGTTTTCTTCAGCCGCAGTTTCAATAATTTCAACAAAGGGCTTGCCGGTTTTCACAATGGTTTTGGATTTAACCTCAGGTGGAATTTCCTTTTTAGCAAGGTTACTCAATTCCTCTGCAGCCCTTTTGTCCATTTCAATATCAACAGATGGGATTGCTATTTGACCCATGCTGAAATCCGGCGGATAAACCATAGGTTCAACAACGTAAACCAGGCAAATATCCGCATTGAAATGTTTAGCAAAATTTACTGCATAGCGTAATGAGCTTTTTGAGTAATCGGAAAAATCGACAGGTACCAATACTTTTTTTATACTAGGCTCCATATTTGTTCTCCGAATTTTTTTTAATTGATGATTGTAGTTTAATGTGTTCTTCATTTAATTGTCTTAGGCGAACCGCTACCACGTGAGAAATACCTTGAAGAATCTTCACACCTCTCTTAGGGAAGTGTGAAATGAATTCATCTAAATCTGGTTTAAAAATTACAGCCAATTTAACTTCTGATTCTGCAATTGCCGAAGCCGATCGTTTTTCATCATCAACCAGAGCCAACTCACCAAAGAAATCTCCGGATTTGAATTTTGCAAGTGAGATGGCCTCGGCTGAATCTAATTTTCTCTCAATTCTAACTTCACCTTCACGGATAATATAAAGTCCAATTCCGGGATCACCTTGATAAAAAATATATTCACCATTTATAAAGCTCCGGTTATGAATTATGCTAAACAATGCGGATAAATCTCTTTTAGATAATTGTGCGAAAAATGGAATACCCTGTAATATCTCCAGTAAATCAGATTTATCTGTGGGCGATTTAAATAGATTCGCCCAAAAACTACTTCGGACGACTTTTTGGTTTTCGTTCATAATCTACTCATCAACTAATTGAAAATTCCAATTTCGGCAACACGCCACAATTTTTGGCAAGGAAATTTATTTTCGTACAATGCTCTTCCAACTATAACCGAGTCAATTCCAATAGGCATTAAATTTTGAATATCCATCAGCTCATCCTTATTTCTAACGCCACCGGAAATTGTAACTTTCCTATAAGATATTTTTGCAACTTCCGAACAGAGTTGAACATTTGGTCCGCCTAGAACTCCGTTTCTCAAAACATCGGTAACAATAAATCTTTCAACACCCATTTCTGACATCTTGATTACATAATCTTTATAATTAATTCCCGTTTTTGTCCTTCTTCCTCTAATAACAAGTTCATCTTCAATTATATCAAGCGATAAAACGACTTTAGCTGGACCGAATAATTCAAATACTTTCTTAAATTCCTCAAGATTAGATATAGGCATTGTTCCTAGAACCAATCGACAAATACCTGTATCCATAATTGCTTTTGCATCATCCAGATTTCTAATACCTCCAGCAAACTCAACAGGTATAACAACTGATGAACACATTTGTTCAACAACTTTAAAGTTTTGGTGAGAGTAATCGTGAGCACCGTCAAAATCAACTACGTGAAGCATCTTAGCATTTTCAGCACGCCAAATTTTTGCCATCTCAACCGGATCGCTTCCGTATTCCTTGGAATCTAATTCGGGAATTCCTTGCACAACTCTTACAGTCTTGCCATTTTTAATGTCGATAGAAGGAATGACTAATAAATAACGCATAAAAATTTTTACTTACGTTTTACACTCAATCAAAATTAAGTAAATATGCAATTAAAATAAACTAATGTTAATCAAGTTGAGCTTATGCATGGAGAAGGTTATTTAATTTTTTTTTATTGGTTCAGAAATAATATTTCCGCCACGCACAGTTGCTCCGATAGCTAAACCTGCACTGATCAATATCAAATTCTTTATGATATACT
>Ga0209254_10005272_pt1 | contig 11891 bp, 7 predicted proteins | sample FrelakmetDIP11DI_FD_187148 | JGI IMG/M metagenome (GOLD analysis project Ga0209254, IMG submission 187148) | Freshwater lake sediment microbial communities from the University of Notre Dame, USA, for methane emissions studies - DIP11 DI (SPAdes)... | ecosystem: Environmental > Aquatic >... | reverse complement strand
CTGATCTGGCTGCTCTGGACCATCGGACTGGCGGCGGTCGTCGTCACCCTCGCCTACCGGCGCACAGACCTGCCCACCTCCACCCTCATGCTGGGCTTTGCCCTGGCGGTGTATACCCTCTTCGGCACCGGCTGGCTGGGCTGGAAGCTCGCTCTCTGGGTGCTGTGGGCGGGCCTCGTGGTGCTGAACTCGACGGGCTTCCGCCGTGAACGCATCACGCTGCCGCTGCTGCGCTTCTATCGCACGGTCGTTCCGACCCTCTCCGACACCGAGCGCGAGGCGCTGGAAGCCGGCACGGTCGGCTGGGATGGCGAGCTGTTCACCGGTCTGCCCGACTGGGGCAAGCTCATGGCACTGCCACCGCCGGTGCTGACGGCCGAGGAGCAGGCGTTCCTAGACGGTCCCACGGAAGACCTCTGCCGAATGGCAGACGACTGGCAGATCACCCACGAGCTCGCCGACATGCCGCCCGGCCTCTGGGCATTCATCAAGCAGAACCGCTTCTTCGCGATGATCATCCCGAAGCGCTACGGAGGCCTCGAGTTCTCACCCATCGCGGTTGCTGCCGTGCTGGCCAAGCTCTCCAGCCGCAGCGCCGTGGTCTCGTCGACCGTGGGCGTGCCGAACTCCCTGGGCCCGGCGGAGCTGCTGCTCCACTACGGTACCGAGGAGCAGCGCGAGCGTTACCTGCCCCGGCTGGCGACGGGCGAGGAGATTCCCTGTTTCGCACTCACCGGCCCCCGCGTCGGCTCCGATGCCGCCGCAATTCCGGACACCGGAGTCGTCTGCAAGGGAATCTGGCAGGGCCGCGAGATCATCGGCATCCGCCTGAACTGGGACAAGCGCTACATCACGCTCGCCCCCGTCGCGACCGTGCTGGGCCTGGCCTTCAAGCTGTCCGACCCCGAGCACCTGATCGGCGAGGAAACCGAGCGCGGCATTACCGCCGCGCTGATCCCGGTGCGCACACCCGGGGTGGAGATCGGGCGCCGGCACATGCCGCTGAACATTCCGTTCCAGAACGGCCCCACCCGGGGCCGGGACGTGTTCGTCCCGCTCGACGCCATCATCGGCGGGCCGGAACGGGCGGGCCAGGGCTGGAAGATGCTGGTCGAGCAGCTGTCGGCGGGCCGCGGCATCACGCTCCCGTCCAGCGCCATGGGCGGCAGCAAGGCCGTCGTCTGGGCCTCGGGCGCCTACACGCGCCTCCGCAAGCAGTTCAACGTGCCGGTCTGCGAGTTCGAGGGCGTGGGCGAGGCCCTGGCCCGGATCGCGGGCTACACCTACATCATAAACGCGGGTATGACGGTTACCGCCACCGCGATCGCCCGCGGCGAGAAGCCCGCCGTGCCGTCGGCAGTGCTCAAGTATCACTGCACGGAAATGGCCCGGAAAATCGTCAACGACGCCATGGACGTCCATGGCGGCAAGGGCATCATGCTCGGGCCCTCCAACTACCTGGCCCGCGGCTACCAGGGCGTGCCCATCGCGATCACCGTCGAGGGCGCCAACATCCTGACCCGCAGCCTCATCATCTTCGGGCAGGGGGCCATACGCTGCCATCCCTTCGTGCTGAAGGAGATGGAGGCGGCGAAGGACCCGGACTTCAACCGCGGACTGCGCGATTTCGACAAGTACCTCTTCAGCCACGTCGGCTATGCATTCAGCAACGCGGCCCGCTCCTTCGTCCTGGCACTGACCAATGCGGAGGCCAGCAGCGCCCCGGTGGAGGGACCTACGGCGCGCTACTTCCAGCACGTCAATCGCTACAGCGCGGCCTTCGCGCTGGCGGCGGACGTGGCCATGCTGGTGCTCGGCGGCAAGCTGAAGCGCAAGGAGACGCTGTCGGCCCGGCTCGGCGATGTCTTCAGCAGCATCTACCTGGCCAGCATGGTCCTGAAGCATTTCGACAACCAGGGTCGCCAGGCCGGCGACCTGCCACTGGTGGAATGGGCCTGCCGCACGCTGCTGTACCAGGCCCAGGAGCAGCTGCACGGCTTCCTGCGGAACTTCCCGAACCGGATCGTGGCGGCGCTGCTGCGCGTGTGCATCTTCCCGCGGGGCCGCATGTACTCGGCGCCATCGGACGACCTGGGGCGCGAACTGGTGGCGCTGATCACCCGGCCGACCGAGACGCGGACCCGGCTGTGCGACGGAATCTACGCCGCGCGACAGCCGGACTCGCCTCTGGGCCAGCTGCAGGCGGCGCTCGAGATGGCGGAGCGGCTGGCCCCGGTGGAAGCCAGGGTCCGGGAAGCGATGCGTGCCGGCATCCTCGAGCACGGCGCCGTGCACGAGCGGATCGAGCAGGCCCGCGAGCGCGGGCTGATTTCGGCGGAGGAAGCGCGGCAACTGCTGGACTTCGACAACACGGTGCTGGCCATCACGGGCGTCGACGACTTCGACCCTGCGGAGATCCGGCGCATCGTCCAGACCGCGGCCATGCCGTTTCATGACACCGCCGGAGTGGTCGGTTAGTATCCCGCCATGCAAACCCAAGCCACCCGCCCACTGCTGCTGGCCGCACTAGCCCTGACCATCGCCGCCTGCGGCAAGCCGCCTGCCCCCCAGGCCGACGCGCCGGCCCCGGCGGCAACCGCAGCGCCGGCTGCCGAAGTCGCAGCGCCGCTGCCACGCAGCACCGCGCCAGCCGGTGCCCGGGTTGCGATCCTGAGCCCGCCGGACGGGGATATCGTCACCTCGCCGGTAACCGTGGTCTTTGGCCTGGAGGGCATGACGGTCGCCCCCGCCGGTGACCCGACCCCGAACTCCGGACACCATCACCTGCTGGTGGATGTGGCGGCGCCGGATCTGGCCCTGCCCATTCCCAAGGATCCCCAGCACCTGCATTTCGGTCAGGCGCAGACAGAGGCGGAGATCACTCTGGCGCCAGGTCAGCACACGCTCCAGCTGCTGCTGGGTGACACCAACCACGTGCCCCACGATCCGCCGGTGATCTCCGCGCCCATCACCATCATCGTGCAATGAACCCCGTGGTGGCGGGCTGACGACCCCGCCACCGGCTCCCGACGGCACGCGCATGGCGCCAATCACGCAACGCAAGGCAACCCCATCCCCCGCCGCCGGGTCTCCCGGACTGAGCGGCATGGCGCTCTACCTGCCCGCCTACCGGGTAGACCTCCAGCAATGGTGCGAGTGGACCGGCGGGGACTGGCAGAAGATCCGCCAGGTCGTCGGTTCCGGGTTCCGCCTGCTCGGGCCGCGCCAGAGCGTCTACACGATGGCGGCCAATGCGTTACTCCGCCTGATCCGCAACTACTCCGTGGACCCCACCCGGATCCGCTACCTGGCGCTCGGCACCGAATCCAGCACCGACAACTCCGCCGGTGCGATCATCGTGAAGGGCATGGTGGATGACGCCCTGCGCGCCCTCGGGCTGCCACCGATCGCGCGCAGCTGCGAGGTGCCGGAATTCAAGCACGCCTGCCTCGGCGGGATCTACGCACTGAAGGGCGCCGTGCGCTTCCTCAGTACCGACGGCGACGACAGCCTGGCCGTGGTCATCTGCGCCGACAAGGCGCTCTACGAGCGGGGCAGCAGCGGCGAGCCCACCCAGGGCGCGGGCGCCGTGGCCATGCTCCTCGAAGCACAGCCGCGCCTGGCCAGCATCAACCTGCGCCATGCGGGCACGGCGTCGGAGTACCGGGGCATCGATTTCCGGAAGCCGCTCACCGGCCGCCTCAATGGCCACGCCTATTCCCTGGACATTCCCGTCTACAACGGCCGCTACTCGACCAACTGTTACGTGGATGAGGTGCGGCGCGCACTCGATGACCTCTATGGCCGTCGAGCCCTCGACCCCGCACCCTACCTGCGCAGCGTGGAGGCCATCTTCATGCACCGGCCCTATGCCCGGATGCCGGAGACCGGTTTTGGCGTGGCGTACCTGTTTGCGCTGGCCCAGGGCCCTGCCGCCGACCAGGAAGAACTCGCCACCTATTGCCGGGGGGCCGGCGTGCTCATTGGCGAGGTGCTGGCGGAGATGAGCACCGCGCCCGAGCTCGGCCTGCTCGCCGTCAGTGACCGGATCCAGGACGAGATCTTTCCGCTCACCATGGCCGCGCTCAAGGTATTCCGGCAAAGCGAAGCGTTCGGCAGGTACGTGCACGGCAAGATGATGCTGGGCGCCGACTCGATGCGGGAAGTCGGCAATCTCTACACCGGCGCGCTGCCCGCCTGGCTCGCCGCCGGCCTGGCCGACGCCGAGCGCCGCGGCACCGCCCTCTCAGGCCACGAGATCCTCACGATCGGCTACGGCAGCGGCAATGCTGCCGACGCCATCCCGCTGCAGGTCGTGGCCGGTTGGGAGACGGCCGCGCGACAGATTGACGTAGCGGAAGCGCTGCGCACAGCGATCGACGTGACGGCGGAACAGTACCTAGCCTTGCGGGACGGCCTGGAACCGCGCGGCCTCGAGGTCACCCCAGCCGCGGAGTTCGTGGTTGAGCGGATCGGCTCGGAAGTCGGTCACGCATTCCAGGACGCGGGCGTGGAGTACTACCGCTACGTGAACTAGCCCTGGCGAAGCCTCGCCCGCGGTGAGTCTCCGTGCACACCAAGCCCCGGTGCGCACAGTTCCGCATCGAGCACCTGGAATCCCGCTGCGGTGTACGCGGCGCGCACGGCCTGGTCTACCGTCCGCGAGTCCGTCAGCGCGATGCCAAAGTCGCCGCCACCAGCACCGGAGGGCTTGTAGACCGCACCGTGCTTCACGGCAATCGAGCGCAGCCGTTCATGCACGGGTGAAAAGATGCCGATGCCCGCCGCCTCGTCCAGCTGCCGGAGGCCGGACTCATAGCCGGCGATGGCGCCGAGCACGCCGGGGGCGTCGTCCGCGCTCCAGGCAACGACGGCCTGGCCGGCATTCGCCCCGAGGCGTTCCATGTGGCTGGCAAAGCGGGTTGCGTCACGTTCCCGGAAGGCGCGCAACCGGCCGAGCATGACCGGCGTCGAGGCACTCTCGCCCGACCACACGGCCGCCATGGAAAGGCGACCGGGCCAGGAGACGGGATGGGCCTGGGGTACGCTCACGCCAGAGCCGGGCTGGCGGCTGAAGTCGATGGCCACGGTGCCGCCGGTGATCGCCGTAGCCACGTCGATTCCGCTGCCCGCACCGCCCTGGAGCCGGCGGTGCGCCTCGTGGCAGATCGCGATCAGCACCTGACGGGGCTGGGCCGGACCGCCGGTGAAACGCAACATCGCGCCGGTGAGCGCGACCACGATCGCGGCGCTCGAGCCGAGGCCGAGCTTCACCCGATGCCCGTCTGGCCCGGGCTGGTGGAAGGCCGTCGTAATCAGTTCGATCTGGCAGGCCGGCAGTTCCGTCGCGGGCGGCAACAGCCCGCGGGCGGCGAGGATCTCCGCACAGGCCTCCAGCGGCAGGCCGAAGGCGCCGGGAGAGACGCCTTCCCAGCGGGGGCTGCTCCCGGGGACCCAGCGAAACCGGAAGCTCTCGCCCGTATCCGGGATCACGAGCTGGTTGCCGGATCCGGGCACAGGCCTGATCCGTGCTTTGGCGCGGACGTCCACCGCGACGGCCAGTCCGGGCGCACCCTCCAGCACAGCGTACTCGCCGACGATGACGAGCTTGCCCGGCGCCTGGGCTTCAATCAGCGCTGCCACGCAGACGGGCCCCCTCACCCAGCGGACTGCGCAGGATCCGGAGCACGCCGGGAATAGCGGCGAGGGCCGCCGCGACGTCGTCCGCAGCCCGGGGCAGGCACACGGCCTTGACCTGGGGCCCCGCATCGACCGTGAAGAACACCGGAACGCCGTCGCGGCGCAGGTCCTGGATACGGTGCAGGCAGGCGAGGGTTGCCGGCGTCCAGTAGATCAGCGGCGGGCGCGTCGTCAGCATGACGGCGTGCATCTTCAGGCAGTTGTGCTCGGCGAGCTCGGCAAGCGCCGGAAAGTCCCTGGCGCGGACTGCCGCCAGCCCGGCGGCCAGGTCGGCCCCGTGGGTCTGAACCCAGGCGTCGTAGTAGGGCGAGGTCTGCTCGCTGAGGGCCATGCCAAGGCGCGAGCTGGTTTCCTTGGGGCCGGTCGTGGTGACGGCCACCACGATCTCGAGCGGCCAGTCGGCAGGCGCCGCTACCTGCTCGCAGACGGTGGTCGCGTCCCGGTTCGTGAGCAACACCACGCCGCCCAGCAGGGAGCGGGGCGCGGAACCGGACCCGAGCCGGGCGATCTCGGCGAGTCGCTGGTCCTTGAGTTGCAGGCCGAGCGCCCCGGCCCCCGCCGTGACCAGGGCGGCAAATCCGGATGCGGACGACGCCAGGCCGGCGCCCGTCGGAAAGTCGTTGCGGGAATCGACGCTGGCGCGGGTGTCGACCCCGGCCTCCCGGCGCAGCTCGTCGAGACAGGCACTGACGCGGGCGCTGGTCTCGGCGTCCTCCCGACCATCGAGCAGGACCCGGTCCCGGGCGAGCGCCGGGTCGAACTGGACGCTGGTCTCCGTGGCCAGGCCGCCCAGGACGAGCGACAGGGAGCCCGTGGCCGGCAGGTTGCCGGCGCTGGCGCGCTTGCCCCAGTACTTGACGAGGGCCACGTTGGGGTGGGCCACCGCGACCGCCCGCATCGGACCTCCTCGCCTGGATTTACTGCCAACGTGGAAGTATAGCCCCGGCGATCAGGTCCCCGGGGTTGGCTCGCTCCCGCCGGACCCACTATCCTGTGGCGGTCCTTCCGCTACCCGATCCCCGGTGCATGACCTTCGCAACCCGCGCTGACGCCTACGTGGCACGCATCGAGAGCGTGCTCGACCACCACTTGCCCCCGGCCGACGTCGCCCCGCGACGGCTGCACGAAGCCATGCGCTACTCCGCCCTTGGCGGCGGCAAGCGGATCCGCCCGATCCTGGTGTACGCCACCGGCGAGGCGTTGGGGGTGCCGCTGGAGGTGCTGGACGCACCGGCGGCGGCGATCGAGCTGATGCACGCGTTCTCGCTGATCCACGACGACCTGCCCGCCATGGACAACGACGACCTCCGGCGCGGCCGGCCCACGACCCACCGGGCCTTCGACGAAGCCACGGCCATCCTCGCCGCCGACGCCATGCAGCCCCTGGCCTTCGAAATCCTCGCCATGCACCCGTCGCTGGTCGGCAACCCCATGGCCCAGGTCCGGCTGGTGGCCCTGATCGCCGATGCCTGCGGCTCCCGGGGCATGACGGGCGGCCAGTCCATGGATCTGGCCGCCGAGGGCCGGCGCCTTGACCCGGCCGAGCTGGAGCACATCTACCGGCTGAAGACGGGCTGCCTGCTAAGGGCCAGCGTGCTGGCCGCCGCCTGCTGCGCGGAACAGGTGCCGGATACCACCCGGGAAGCCCTGGAGCGTTTCGTGGATGCCCTGGGCCTGGCCTTCCAGGTCCGGGACGACATCCTGGACATCGAGGGCACCACCGCGGAAACGGGCAAGACCGGCGGCTCGGACCTGGCCAAGGACAAGGCCACCTACCCCCACCTGTTCGGCATGCCCCGGGCCCGCCAGCGGGCCGATGAGTTGCTGCAGCAGGCCACGGACGCCCTGGCGGCCTTCGGACCCGGGTACGACGGCCTCCGGTGGGCGGCGCGCTATATCGTGCTGCGCCAGCGGGCCTGACGGGCTGCTAGGCTGGGACGGGATGTACACCAGTTTCTTCGGCCTCAACGAGAAGCCCTTCTCGATCACGCCCGACCCCCGCTACCTCTACATGAGCGAGCGGCACGCGGAGGCCCTCGCGCACCTGATCTACGGGGTCAAGGAGAGCGGCGGCTTCATCCAGCTGACGGGGGAAGTGGGCACGGGGAAGACGACGCTCGTGCGGAGCCTGCTCCAGCAGCTGCCGGACTTCGCCGACGTGGCCGTGGTCCTGAACTCCCAGCTCTCCCGCGTGGAGTTCCTGAGCTCCATCTGCGAGGAGCTGCACCTGGAGCTGCCCGAGCAGCGCAACAGCATCAAGGCGCTGACCGACGCCCTCAACGTCTACCTGCTCCGGAACCACAGCCAGGGCCGGCGCACGATCCTCATCGTGGACGAGGCCCAGAACCTGCGCGTGGAGGTCCTGGAGCAGGTCCGGCTGCTGACCAACCTGGAGACGGCCAAGCAGAAGCTGCTGCAGATCATCCTGATCGGCCAACCCGAGCTCCGCGAGCTGCTCGCGCGGAACGACATGCGCCAGCTCGCCCAGCGCATCACGGGACGCTACCACCTGGAGCCGCTGAGCCGGGACGAGACCACCGCCTACATCGAGCACCGGCTCAAGGTCGCCGGCGCCATCGGCCCGATCTTCTCGGGCACCGCGAAGCGCGAGCTGTACCGGCTGTCGGGCGGCGTGCCCCGCATGATCAACGTGATCGCCGACCGCGCCCTGCTGGGCGCGTACACCATCGAAGAACGCGAAGTGACGCCCGAACTCGTCCGGGCGGCCGTGGCCGAGGTCTTCGACAGGCCGCCGGTCGGCTTTGGCTGGTGGCAGCGCCCCTGGTGGGCGCACCCGGCAGCCCTCGCCGGTCTCGGCCTCACGGGCCTGCTCATCGTGCTGGCGTCGGGCTTCGCCGGCGTCCAGTGGCTGCGCGCGAGCCGGGAGGCAGCACCCGCCACTTCCGCCGCCGCCGGCGTGCAACCGGTCCCTGCCCCGCAGCCAGCCGCCGCGCAACTGGCCGTGGCCGACAGCCCGGCCCCACTGGTCCCGCTGGCCCCCGTCCTGAAGAGCAACGCGGAACGGACCGGCACGGACACGGCCTTCAGTACACTGTTCAAGCTCTGGAACGTGGACCTGAACGCCGACACCAAGCGCCCCTGCGTGCAGGCCGAGGAACGCGGCCTGCACTGCCTCTACCAGCGGGGCACGCTGGACCAGGTGCGTACCCTCGGGCGGCCCGTGATCCTCACCCTGCGCGATGGCAACAGCAATCCGCACCAGGTGGTGCTGGCCGCCCTCGGGCCCCGGTCCGCTGCGATTGACATCGGCGGCACGTCGTACCGCGTGGCCAACAGCGAGCTCGAGCAGTTGTGGTTCGGTGAGTACCTGCTGCTGTGGCGCCCGGGGACCACCGGCGTGAAGTCCTTCCTGCCCGGGATGCGGGACCCGGACGTGCGCTGGCTGCGGGAGAGCCTCGCGCGCATCCAGGGAAAGCCGGTGGAACCCATGGACTCGGACCTGTTCGACGAGAACCTGGCCGCCCGGGTCCGGGACTATCAGCGGGACCGCCGCCTGCCTGTCGATGGCATGGCGGGACACGCCACCCAGGTGGCGATCAGCTCGGACCTGGGCGGTGGTGACATGCCGCGCCTGGCCCAGGCCAACTAGGCCCTACGTCGGCCCCGAACGACCGAACCGGCAGCAACGAAAACATGTCCTTCATCCTGGATGCCCTGCGCAAGAGCGATGCTGAACGGCAGCGGGCCGTGACGCCGGGCCTGTCGGACGTGCGCTACGCCACCCGCCGCTCGAAGCGGAATATCTGGCTGCCCATCCTCGTGGCGGTGCTGGCAGCCAACGCCGTGTTTCTCGCCGTGCAGTGGCTTGGCCGGGGCGCAGCACCCGTTGCCCAGTCACCGCCCACGGCACCGGGAGCGGCAGGCACGAGCCCGCCGGCGGTGGTCCTGCCGGAGCCGGCGGCGCCCGCCGCCGATATCCGGCCCCTCGCCCGGGAAGCGGAGTTCGGGGAGCCCCTGCTCGAGCCGGACGTGGAGAGCGAGTTCGCGGCTCCGCCCGATCCGGCGGCGGGTGCGGTACCGGCCCCCGTGGTGATGGAAGCCGCTGAAGGGCCACCAGCGATCGACGCCGCCGCCAGCCTCACGCCGGCGCCACTGCCGGCTGCGCCGCCCGCCACCCCGTCGCGCATCCTGGCCGGCAATGACCTGCCCACGGCCGAGCAGCTGATGGGCTCCGGTGGGCTCAACATTCCCATGCTCAACCTGGACCTGCATGTCTACAGCGAGGCGCCGGCGGGACGCTTCGTGGTCATCAACGCGCAGAAGTACAAGGAAGGCGGACGCCTGCCCGAAGGCCCCACTGTCGAGAGCATCACCAAGGACGGTGTCATCCTGTCGAATCAGGGCCGGCGGTTCACCCTGTCCCGCAAATGAAGCAGCGCCTGCCCCTCCGCGTGGCCTACCTGGATGGCCGCCGCTTTCAGCGGCTGCTCCTCGGCGGCATCGCCCGCCTCGTTGGCGAGCGCGGGCACCTGGACCGCATCAATGTCTACCCGGTCCCCGACGGGGACACGGGCACCAACCTCGCCCTGACCTTCACGGCGGTCGGGGAACGCCTTACGGCCACCAGCACCCGGCACGCGGGCGAACTCCTGGGTGTCGCGGCCGACGCGGCACTGGACGGCGCGCGCGGCAACTCCGGCGCGATCTTCGCGCAATACCTCCAGGGGCTGAGCGAGTTCCTGGCCGGGCATGAGCGCGTCCGGCCCGAGGAACTGGCCCTCGCCCTGGCATCCGCAGAAGGCTTTGCCCGCAGCGCCATCCAGAATCCGGCGGAAGGCACGGTGCTGACAGTGATGCGCGACATCGCCGCCGCCGTCGCACCCGGCCGGCTGCCCGCGAATTCGGATTTCCTGACCCTGCTGACATCGCTGCTCGGCAGGGCCCGGGAAGCCGTCGCAACCACGCGCACCACGCTGGCGTCGATGCGCGACGCCGGGGTGGAGGACGCTGGCGCCAGGGGCCTGCTGGTCCTGCTCGAAGGCATGGCAGACGCGCTCCAGCCGGGACTCGCCCCCGCGATGCCCATCGTGGAGGACGGCGATCCCTCGGCCCGCAGCCCGGCCGACTACAGTCACGTGGGACCGCCGGAGCATCGCTTCTGCACCGAGTGCCTGGTCACCGGCTCACAGGTGGACCGGGATGGCCTGCGGACCGAGCTGGCCCGCGTAGGGAGCAGCGTGGTCGTCGTTGGTGGCCCCGCCAAGGCCCGCCTCCACGTGCACGTCAACGATCCGGCTGAGGCGTTCAGGATCGCGCGCCGCTACGGCAAGGTGTCAGCGGAGAAGGCTGACGACATGCTGCGCCAGGAGCGCTCACTGAAGGCGGATGGACGGCGAGTGGCCATCGTGGCGGACTCGGGCGCCGACCTGCCAGCCGCCGCCTGGGACGAGTTCGGCATCCAGATGGTGCCCCTGCGCGTGACCTTCGGCAGCGAAAGCCACCTCGACAAGGTGGGGATGAGCGCCGCGGGGTTCTGGGCGGAGCTGGCCCGTAACCCGGTCCATCCCAAGACCTCCCAGCCGCCCCCGGGCGATTTCCGTCGGGCCTACGAACTGCTGTCCTCCCACTTCGAGCACGTGGTGTCGGTAAGCCTCACCGGGCGCCTCAGCGGCACGCTCCAGGCTGCGCAGTCGGCCGCCAGCCGGGTCAGCAAGCCCGGGCAACTGACCATCGTGGACAGCAAGAATGTGTCCGTCGGCATGGGGCTCGTCGTGCTCGCCGCCGCCGAGAATGCCCGGGCCGGCAAGTCCGCGGCTGAAGTCATCGCCGCCACCGGGCGGGCGGCGGCGGTCACGCGCACCTATGGGGCCGTGCCCGATCTGAGCTATGCAGTCCGCGGTGGACGCATTCCCCAGCCGTGGCGCTGGCTGGCGGGAATCCTGCCGCTGGGCTTCCTGCTGGCCATCGACGGCCAGGGTGGCTTGAAGGTACGGGGGATCCTCCGCCGGAGCAGCGACCGGGTATCGGCCCTGGTGCGACTGGCCACCCAGGACCGGTTACTGAAGTCCGGCGCGACGCCGCTCCGGCTCGCCATCGCCCACTCGAACTCACCGGAACTGGCGCAGGCCCTGCACCGGGCCTGCGAAGTCGCGTTTCCAAACGTGGAGTCCATCCACATCGGGGATCTCGGCCCCGCCTACGGCGCACACGGCGGCCCTGGCACCCTCGCC
>Ga0209254_10005271_pt1 | contig 11894 bp, 12 predicted proteins | sample FrelakmetDIP11DI_FD_187148 | JGI IMG/M metagenome (GOLD analysis project Ga0209254, IMG submission 187148) | Freshwater lake sediment microbial communities from the University of Notre Dame, USA, for methane emissions studies - DIP11 DI (SPAdes)... | ecosystem: Environmental > Aquatic >... | reverse complement strand
CGCGTCGCGCATCTCCAGCGCGCTGCTCACATCGATGCGCACCACTCCGCCCGGAGTCGGCAGCGCCACCGGCCCGGCCACCAGCGTGACCTCGGCGCCGGCCTCGACGCAGGCCTGTGCAAGGGCGAAACCCATGCGGCCGGAACTCGAATTGGTCAATCCGCGTACCGGATCGAGCGCCTCGAAGGTCGGACCCGCCGTCAACAGCACGCGGCGGCCGGCAAGAATCTTGGGCCGCAGGAAGGCAGCCAGGGCGTCGAAGAGTTCCTGAGCTTCCAGCATGCGCCCGGCGCCCGTCTCGCCGCAGGCCTGGTCCCCGCTCGCCGGACCGAGCAGCACGACGCCATCGGCGGCGAGTTGCGCCACGTTGCGCTGCGTCGCCGGCTTGTCCCACATTTCGCGGTTCATCGCCGGTGCCAGCAGCAGCGGGCACCCGGCGTCCGCACCGGCGGCGCCGGCCACGGGGCGGGCGAGGCAGAGCGTGGCAAGGAGATCGTCGGCCGCGCCATGGGCGACCTTGGCCATGAAGTCGGCGGTGGCCGGCGCCACCAGAACCGCCGTCGCGCCGCGCGTGAGGTCGATGTGCGCCATGCCGCGATTGTGCGTATCCCACAGATCGGTCCACACCGGCCGCCCGGTCAGCGCCTGAAAGGTGGCGGCGGTAACGAAATGGGCGCCGCCCGCGGTCAGCACCACGTCGACCGTGGCACCGGCCTTGACCAAGAGGCGCGCCAGCTCCGCCGCCTTGTAGGCCGCGATGCCGCCGGTGACACCGAGCACGATGCGCTTGTCCGTCAGTTCCGCCATGGCAGGTAGAATCCCATGCATGCCTCCGCCGGGCCGCCCCAAGGAGGCATGTGCCCCCGTGGGGGGCAGCGAGCCGCTCTTGCGAGCGTGGGGGCCATCAATATCAAAGCGAATTCTAAACCCTTAATGGCGACCACCCATGGCAATTACCGACTGGCCGGAAGACGAACGCCCGCGTGAGCGCCTGCTCAAGCAGGGCGCCGCCGCACTGTCGGACGCGGAGCTGCTGGCGATTTTCCTGCGGGTCGGCGTCAAGGGACAGAGCGCCGTCGATCTGGCCCGCACCCTGCTGGGCCACTTCGGCTCGCTGACGCGTCTGTTCGCCGCCGGTGCCGCCGAGTTCGCGGCGATCCCCGGCATGGGACAGGCCAAGTACACCCAGTTGCAGGCGGTGATCGAAATGGCCCGGCGCGCCCTGCGCGAGGAACTGGCTATCCGCGACGTGCTGACGACGCCGGCGGCCGTTCGCGACTGGCTGCGGCTGCAACTCGGCGGACTTCCCCACGAGGTCTTCGTCGCACTCTGGCTCGACGCCCAGAACCGGTTGATTGCCGATGACGTGCTGTTTACCGGCACCCTGACCCAGACCAGCGTCTATCCACGCGAGGTGGTGAAGCAGGCACTGGCCCGCAATGCCGCCGCCGTGGTCCTCGCCCACAACCATCCGTCGGGCGTGGCCGAGCCGTCGCGGGCCGACGAAGCCCTCACCGCCTCGCTGAAACAGGCGCTGGCGCTGGTCGATGTGAAGCTGCTCGACCACTTCATCATCGCAGCCGGAACAGCCCCGCTTTCCTTCGCCGAACGGGGCCTTCTGTAGCTATTGATTCCCCACCCGCTTTTCGGGTACACTGCGCGGCTTTGCTGAAACCGCGAATTTGGAGCACACGATGTCCCGCGTATGTCAAGTAACGGGCAAGGCCCCGATGGTGGGAAACCACGTTTCCCACGCCAACAACAGGACGAAGCGCCGCTTCCTGCCGAATCTGCAGTCCCGCAAGTTCTGGGTTGAATCCGAGAACCGCTGGGTCCGCCTGCGCGTATCCAACGCCGGCCTGCGCACGATCGACAAGAAGGGTATCGACGTCATCCTCGGCGAGCTGCGTGAGCGCGGCGAGCACGTCTAAACAGGAGAAGCGATCATGGCCAAGGGCGGACGCGAAAAGATCAAGCTGGAATCCACTGCCGGCACCGGGCATTTCTACACGGCGACCAAGAACAAGAAGACCACACCGGAAAAACTGGAGTTCATGAAGTACGACCCCAAGGTGCGCAAGCATGTCGCCTACAAAGAGGTCAAGCTGAAGTAAGTCTTCGGCTAGCATGCAAAAAAACCCGCCGCGGCGGGTTTTTTATTGGTCGTAGCGCGCAGGGTTACACGGCGTAGCGCCGCAGGCGCAGCGAAAACTCCTCGAGCTGAGCGATGCCGCTCGATTCGGCACGGGCGACCCAGTCCTGCAGTTGCGCGACCAATTGTTCGTGGCTGGCAGTGGAACGCGCCCACAGGGCCTCGAGTTCGGCACGCAACGCCACCACCAAGTTGAGGCGCTCGCTCTTCACCAGCACCGACCCCAGCCGCGCCTGCAGCGTGGCCACGTCGTCCTTGAGCAGACGCCGGAACAAGCGGCTCTCTGCCGCATCGAGCTTGAGGCGGGCGAACTCCTCTGTGGCGACCTGCCGCGCCGACTTGAGGTATTTCGCCAGCACGTCGTAGCGATGGGTGATCACGGCCTGCAGGGTATCGACGTCGACGACCGGACGCAGCCCGCCCAGCTTCGGCGTCGGAGCCACTTTCTTCACCCTGGCCTGGCCAAGCATCTCGAGGATGCGGATGTACATCCAGCCGATGTCGAACTCGTACCATTTGTTGGAGAGTTTGGCCGAGGTGGCGTAGGTGTGGTGGTTGTTGTGCAGTTCCTCGCCCCCAATGAGGATGCCCCAGGGCACGATGTTGGTCGAGGCATCGCTGCAGGCGAAGTTGCGGTAGCCCCAGTAGTGGCCGATACCGTTGATGACGCCGGCAGCCCAGAAGGGGATCCAGACCATCTGCACGCCCCAGATCAGCGCACCCGGCACGACACCGAACAGCGCCATGTCGATGGCCAGCATGAGGACGATGCCGGACTTCTGCCACGGCGTGTACAAGGTTCGCTCGATCCAGTCATCGGGCGTGCCGTGGCCATAGCGCTCGATCGTTTCGCGGTTGCGCGATTCCTTGACGTAGAGGAAGACGCCGCCCCACAGCACGCGGTTTATGCCGAGCACCTGCGGGCTGTGCGGATCGTCGGCCGTTTCGCATTTCGCATGGTGCTTGCGATGGATCGCCGCCCATTCCTTCGTCACCATGCCGGTGCTCAGCCACAGCCAGAGACGAAAGAAATGTGCGGGCAGCGGACCAAGGTCGAGCGCACGATGCGCCTGATGGCGGTGCAAAAATATGGTGACGGCAGCGATGGTCACATGGGTGAGCGCGAGCGTCACCAGCACAAGGCCCCACCAAGGTAGATCGAGGAATCCGGAAAACATGCGTGGGCTACCTTTCGACGGGAGTGGGTTGAGGCATTCTATGCCGCCCGATCAACCAAAAAAACTACAATCAGATCAGGGTGATAGGCTTGGCGCCGGAGCACCGCCAAGAACTCGGACCTCGCGCTGCGGGAAGGGAATCTCGATCCCAGTATCACGGAAGGCATGCCACACGCCCAGATAGATGGCCGAACGTACTTCGCCCGTCCCTGCCTCGGGATCATGGATCCAGAAGCCGAGTTCCAGGTTGATGCCGGAGTCGGCGAACAGTGTCACCAGCGCCCTGGGTGCGGGCTCGCGCAGCACGCGCGGCTGGGCCAGGGCGACCTCGACCAGAATGGCCATGGCACGCTCGACATCGCTGTCGTAGGCCACCTGAAGCGGCAGCGCGATGCGCACCATGGGATCGGAGTAGGACTCGTTCTGCACCACCGAGCCGACCAGCATTTCGTTGGGAACGATGGCCTCGATGCCGGTCATGCCACGCAACACGGTGAAACGCGTGGTGATCTGCGTCACCTGGCCGCGGTCGTTGCCGACGCTGATCAGGTTGCCGATACGAATCGAGCGGTCGAGCAGGATGATGAAGCCGGAAATGTAGTTGGCGGCAATCTTCTGCAGGCCGATGCCGATGCCGACGCCGAGGGCACCGCTGAACACCGACAGCATGGTGAGGTCGATGCCGACCAGCGGCAGGCCGACCAGCACCGCCACCACGATCAGCAGCGCCTTGGCCAGGCGGGAAAAGAGCACGCGCAGGTTGGAGTCGAGGCCGGTCGCCGCCATCAGCCGCGCCTCTATGGCACCTCCGATCCACAGCGCCAGCAGCAGCGTCGCCAGCAACGCGCCGACGCCCTGCAGGATCAGCCACAAGTTGGTCTTCTGCTTGCCGACCGTGAACTGCACACTCTCCAGCAGCTCGATCGATTCTGGCAGCAAGCCGGTGATGTAGAGCGCCGCCACGCTCCAGGCCAGCACGGCGAAAACCTTCTCGAAGCTGGCCAGCCAGCCAGCATCGCCGACCCCGAGGCGCAGCGCGAAGAACACCGCGCGGATCACCGCCAGCGACAGCAGCAGCGGCACGGCCAGCGAGAGCAGGTTGACGTGATGCCATTGCCCCAGCAGCGGCCGCGCGATCAGCACCAGCGCCAGCGCGGTGAGCGGGAAGGCGGCCCGCGCCAGCCCGCGCTGCTGCAGCGCCTTGACGCCAACAGCATCCTGCTGGATATCGCTGCGCATGAGATTTCGCCGCCGCGCCAGGGCACGATCGACCAGCCACGCCAGTCCCAAGCATAGCGCCAGCACCGCGAGCTGCCAGACGACCTCGGGCTGCTGCAGGTCGAGCCAGACGTCCTGCAGATGGATGCCGACGTTGCCGCTCATCAGCGCGCCCCCCCGACTTCATAGGCGAGCGCCTCGCCGCGATGGCGCCGCCAGTTGGCCAGGTAGATCTGCGCCAGCCGCGGGTTGTCGCGCAGAAGCAGCAGGTTCTCTGCATTGCGCGCCTGCGCCGAATAGGTGAAGTTGTAGCTGCCGGTGACCACGATGGGGTGCGGCTCCTCAGGATCGATCAGCATGATTTTATTGTGGGCGGACTGATAGCGCACCTCCAGCCACACGGGGATGCCGGCTTCGACCAACCGCGGAATCTGCGAGTTGTCGCCCTTGGCCAGCATCTCGCGGTCGGTCAGGACGGTGACCGCCACCCCGCGTTGATGGGCATCGATCAACGCCCGTCCCAGCGTCCGGCTGGTGAAAATGAACGATTGGACATAGATCGCCTTGTTCGCCGCCGCCACCGCGCGCAGCAGTGCGCCCTCGGCATCGTCCCAGGGCGTAAACGCCACCTCCACGGTGCCAGTCGCGGGCAACGGCTCCGCGCGCACCGACGCCACCACCAGCGCCAGCAGCGCGCAGAAGACGACGGCAGCTTTCACTTGCTGCGTTCCAGCACGGCGGCATAGAAACCGTCGGTGCCATGCAGGTTCGGCGTCAGCTTCATGTCTTCACCGCAGTCGATCGCGATGCCCTGCTTCGCCAGGATTTCGGCGGCGGACAGGCGGACGTATCCGGGGTGGGCGGCGAGGAAGGCATCGACCACGCCCTCGTTCTCCTCGGGCAGGATGCTGCAGGTCGCATACACCAGGCGCCCGCCGGGCTTGAGCAACCGCGCCGCGCCGGCGAGGATGTCGGCCTGCTTGCGCGTGAGTTCCGCAACGCTCTCGGGGGTCTGCCGCCACTTGAGGTCTGGATTGCGGCGCAGCGTGCCCAGCCCCGAGCAGGGCGCATCGACCAGCACGCGGTCGATCTTGCCGGCGAGCCGCTTCACCTTGGTGTCGTTTTCGCCCGCGATCAGCACCGGATGCACGTTGGACAGCCCCGAGCGCGCCACACGCGGCTTGAGCCTGGCCAGGCGTTTCTCGGCCACGTCGAAGGCATAGAGCCGGCCGGTGGAACGCATCATCGCGCCCAGCGCCAGCGTCTTGCCGCCGGCGCCGGCGCAGAAATCGACCACCATCTCGCCGCGCTTGGGCGCCAGCAGATGGCCGAGCAGTTGGCTGCCCTCGTCCTGCACTTCGATGGTGCCGTCGAGGTACAGCGGGTGCTTCGACAATGCCGGCCGGCCCTCGACGCGGATGCCCTGCGGCGCGTAGCGGCAGGCTTGCGCGACGAAACCGTCGGCCACCACGCGCGCCAGCGCCTCGTCGCGACCGAGCTTCATGACATTGACGCGCAGGTCGAGCGGTGCCGGCTGGTTGAGCGCGCGGGAAAGTTCCAGCACGGCGGAGGGCGCCATGTGCTGCAGCAGGCGCTCGGCCAGCCAGTCCGGCAGGTCGGCCTGTTCGGCCAGGGTCAGCTCCGGTTCCGCCTGCGCCTTGAGCTCGCCGAGCCAGGACGCCTCGCGCCCGCCGTCGTTGCCCAGCGCTTCGCCCACTTGGCGTTGGGAGAGGCCGGTGACCTTGACCAGGGCCGCCAGCACCAGGTGCAAGGGTGTCGGCCGTTCGCCCACCACCTTTTCCAGCAGCCGCCGCCGGCGCAGCACGGTGTACGCGGTCTCGGCGATGAAGGCGCGGCTGCGGCTATCGACGCGGTTGGCGCGGAAAAAGTTCGACAGCACCGCGTCGGCGGGCTGGGCGAACTTCAGCATCTCGCGCACCACCTGCGCAGCGTGGCCGATCATTGTGTCAGTCAGTCTCATTCGATCTCCATTTCCTCGACCGTCTGGTCAAAGGTTTCGCCCTTACGGTCGACATGACGAATGCGCAAGGGCAGGCGCTTCGCCACGTCGATCCAGATTTCCGTGGCATCTCCGCCGGAAGTGCCCAGCGTCTTCAGGTGAATCGCCGTGCGCTCGCCCAGCACCGTGCTGATCTTCTCCTCGCCCGCAAGGGCGAAGACGTAGCGCTCGATCTTCTTTCCCGTCGCCACGGTGACGGCCATCCCGGTTGCGCTGACCGGCAGCATGCCGAGCTGCCAGAACAGCGAGAGCATGTCCTGCATCCCGGGCTCGGCCGCGGAATCGCGCGGACCGGGGTTCATCGCCACACGCCCGCTCGACCAGTCGAAGGTGGCGCTGTCGCCCGTCACGCCGGAGCGCTCCACCCGGAACGTTCGTGGACGCAGTCCCTCGGCCAGCATATCGCCCTCGCTGACCTGGTTGATGGTGGCCGGCTTGAACAATGCCGCCAGGCCGGTGGTTTCGGCCATGGCGCGCAGGGTGTAGCTGCTGCCCTCCAGCGTCCAGCGATGCTCGGCACGACCGACGATCAAGCCTTGCCCACCGAGCATGATGGCATAGCGGATGCGCGCGCGCTTCGGCAGCGTGGCCGCTGCCGCGGGAGGAGCCGACGTTGCGGGCGCCTCGGCTGCCTGGACTGCGGCAGGCTGGGCTGGCGACTGTGCAGGCGCAGGCAACCCGGGAACACTTGCCACGGGACGCGCGGGAGTAACGGCAGGGCGTCGCTGGCGATCCGACTCGGCACGGGGAGGCGGGGCCGGAGCAGTCTCGGCGGCGGGGGGCGGGGGGGCGGCTGCAGCCACCGGCGCTGCAGGCGGTGGCGCCAGGCGCGCCTCGATGAGAACTTCCTTGTCCGGATCCAGCAGTTCATCGAGGGTCGGCAAACGCCAGCCGGGCGAGGAAAGGACGAAGGCATGCACCAGCATCGACGCCGCCAGGGCCAGCCACCAGCGCCGCGCAGCAAGTATCCCTGGGGTGCGCCGATCCGTTGCCTGCAGCGTCAGGGCGACGGACATGGCACGCGCAGCGCGGCCGGGGCCGCGCAATCGACGTCGAGCTCGACGCGGCCCGCCACGAGCCGCAGGTGCCCCTCGAGGAACCAGCGGGCAGCCTGCGGATAGATCACATGCTCCTGTTCCAGCACGCGCGCCGCCAGCATTGCCGGATCGTCGCCCGGCAGCACCGCCACCGCGGCCTGGACCACGATGGGGCCGGCATCGAGCGAGGGCGTGACGAAATGCACCGTGCAGCCGTGGATGCGCGCGCCCAGCTGCAATGCGGCCGCATGGGTATGCAGGCCGGGGAAGGCAGGCAGCAAAGACGGGTGGATGTTGAGCATGCGCCCGGCGTAGCGCTCGACGAAGGGGTTGCCGAGCACTCGCATGAAGCCGGCCAGCAGCACCAGATCGGGCGCATACCCGTCGATCACGGCAGCCAGGGCGGTGTCGAAGGCCGCGCGATCGGGGTAGGCCTTGTGATCGACGACGACCGTCGCGATACCGCGCTCCCTGGCGAAATCGAGGCCGGCGGCGTCAGGACGGTTGCTGATGACGGCGGCGCAGCGTCCGGGCAGGTCGGCCTCGAGCAGCGAACGCATGTTGCTGCCGCGGCCGGATATCAATATGACGAAGGATTTCATCAGAAGGTCGGCATCGGCAACACCGGCAGAAACACCGCCGTCGCAATGCTCTGGACCGCCTTGACGATGGTGCGGTTGGTCTTGTCGGCGACAAGGCGCGACAGCAGGTCGAGGTTGCCGATCATCTTGCCGAATTCGCGTTCGAAGCTGAGGTTCTGCACGGGCATCATCTCGTTGGAGAGCAGCAACAGTTGGCCGTCGCTGCCGCGCGCATGGGTAAGTTTCCATGCCGCGATTTCGAGGTTACGCGCGCTGTTGTAAAGCCGTTGCGGGTCGAGGTCGTCCATGACAAAGAATTCGGTCTTGCTGTTGAAGGCGTCGTGCATCATGCCGCCCAGGCCTGCGACGAACGCGGCCACCCGGTCGCCGCGGTAATCCTCGCGCAGGGCCAGCAGCACCGCCTCGGTACCGCGCTTTTCGCCGAGTTCCGGCAGCCGCCACGGCGGCCAGGTGTCAAAAACCCGCGCCAGCGCCGCCTCCATGCTGGGCTGCCCGCCCTTCTTCCACTCGCGCGGATTGCGGCGGTAGAGCTTTTCGGCGACGACGCGCAGGCTGGCGAAAACACTTTGCCGGTGCGCGTCGGTCACGCGGTCAACGTCGGTCTTGGCCAGCTGGCCCGGATCGAAGGCCCCGGAAGCGGCACAGCCGCCCAGTACGATTGCCAGCACCATCACCAATAGAACAGGGAGCAGGAGCGCACGCATGGCGGCCATGTTAACCCAGGCCCGCCATGCGCTCCCAGTTCATTGATTTTGCGTCGCTAAGCGGTGACGGGCCCAGCCGATGACGAGCGGCACCAGCGACAGCACGATGATGCCGACGATGACCAGCGTCAGGTTGTTCTTGATGAAGGGCAGGTTGCCGAAGAAGTAGCCGGCGAGGCAGAGCGAACCGACCCAGGTCGCGGCGCCGACGACATTGAACAGGGTGAAGCGGGCGGCCGACATGTCGGCGACGCCAGCGACGAAGGGCGCATAGGTGCGCAGGATCGGCAGGAAGCGGGCGATCACCACTGTCTTGCCGCCGTGGTGCTCGTAGAAGGCATGGGTCTTGTCGAAGGCCGCCTTGTTGAAGAAGCGCGAATCCTCCCAGCGAAACACCTTGGGCCCGAACCAGCGGCCGACGCGGTAATTGACGCCGTCGCCGAGCACCGCGGCGACGAACAGCACGGTCATCAGCACGCCGATGTCCATTCCCCCCGTCGCCGCCAGCGTGCCGGCGACGAACAGCAGCGAGTCGCCGGGCAGGAAAGGCGTCACGATCAGGCCGGTCTCGCAGAAGATGATGAGGAAGAGGATGGCATAGATCCAGGTACCGTACTGCGCCAGCAGCAGCGCGAGGTGCTTGTCGAGGTGCAGGACCAGATCGATGAACTGCGCGATGAATTGGGGTAGGAGTTCCATGGGGACGCAGTTTACCCTAGCACCTATAATTGCCGCCTCCCATGCACCACATTCGTCTGCTCCCCGACATCCTGATCAGCCAGATCGCCGCCGGCGAGGTGGTCGAACGCCCGGCCTCGGTGCTGAAGGAACTGGTCGAGAACAGCCTCGACGCCGGCGCCTCGAGGATCGAGGTGCAGATCGAAGAGGGCGGCGTGCGGTTGATCCGCGTCGCCGACGACGGCGGCGGCATCGCCAAGGACGACCTGCCGCTGGCGCTGGCCCGCCACGCCACGAGCAAGATCGGCACGCTCGACGACCTCGAGCGCGTCGTCAGCTATGGCTTTCGCGGCGAAGCGCTGGCCTCGATCGCCTCGGTCGCGCGCACGAGCATTGCCAGCCGGGTCGCCGGGGACGGTCACGCCTGGAAAATCGATGGCGCCAATGCCCACATCAGCCCGGCGGCGCTGGCCGCCGGCACGGTGATCGACGTCTCCGACCTGTATTTCAACACCCCGGCGCGGCGCAAGTTCCTCAAGTCCGAGGCGACAGAGTACGGTCACTGCGACGATGTACTGCGGCGCATGGCGCTGGCCCGGCCCGACGTTGCGTTCATGCTGTCGCACAACAAGTCGGCGAAGCTGCGCCTGGCCTCCAGCGACGCCGCGCGCCGCGCCCGCGAGATCCTCGGTGACGAGTTCTTCGCCCACAGCCGAACCGTGGACGTTGCCGCCGGCCCGCTGCGGCTGTCCGGCTTCGCCGCCCTGCCCGCCTATTCCAAGGCCTCGCGCGACGCCCAGTACTTCTTCGTCAATGGCCGCTACGTCCGCGACAAGCTGCTCGCCCATGCTGCCCGCGAGGCCTATGCCGACATCCTCCACGGCGCCCGCCACCCGGCCTACTGCCTGTTCCTCGAACTCGACCCCGCCGGCGTCGATGTCAATGTCCATCCGGCCAAGACCGAGGTCCGTTTTCGCGACGGCCGCGGGGTGCACCAGTTCGTGTTCCACGCGCTGCAGCGGGCGCTGGCGCAGACCATCGGCGACGCGACTGTGGCGCCGGTCGTGGTTGCGCCACCCCCCGCCTTCCCCGCTTATCGTCAGGCAGCGCTCGGCGTCCCCCAAGGGGACTTCCTGCGGGGCGTCGCGGAACCCGCCGCGCAACCCTATCTCGATTTTGCGCGCTCCGCCTTCGCCGATGCCACCGTGTCGCCAGCGCCGACTTTTCGCGACGCACCCGCCGGCCAGGCACCGCCGCTCGGCTACGCCATCGCCCAGCTCCACGGCATCTACGTGCTGGCCCAGAACACGGCCGGTCTGGTGCTCGTGGACATGCACGCCGCCCATGAGCGCATCCTCTACGAAAAGCTCAAGAACGCCGTCGAGGCCGGTCCTCCGACCACCCAGCCGCTGCTGATTCCGGTCCTGATGTCGGCCAGCCACCTCGAACTCGCCACCGCCGAAGAGCATCGCGACACACTGGCCCGACTCGGCTTCGAGATCGGCGCCGCCGGCCCGCAGCAACTGGCCGTACGCACCGCGCCCGCACTGGTTGCCGGTGGCGATGTTGCCGCACTGCTGCGTGCGCTGCTCGCCGACCTGCGCGAACAGCCGGCCAGCCGCGTGCTCGAATCGCGCCGCAACGAACTGCTCGCCACCATGGCCTGTCACGGCGCAGTGCGCGCCCACCGCAGCCTGACCCTGCCGGAGATGAACGCCCTGCTGCGCCAGATGGAGGAAACGGAGCGCGCCGACCAGTGCAACCACGGCCGGCCCACTTGGGTGCAGCTGTCGATGAACGAGCTCGACCGGCTGTTCCTCCGTGGCCGCTAAGCCCCGTCCGCTTTCGCGCCCACCGGGCGCGACCGATCAGGAACCCCCGCCCCGGGGCGGGGGTACGGGGGTGGGGGGCCTTGTTGCTCCGCAGGAGGATGGCCGGCAACCGCCGGCCATCCTCCTGCTGGGGCCCACCGCAAGCGGGAAAACCGCCCTCTCCCTGGCCGCCGCAGCACGCTTCCCGGTCGAAATCGTCAGCGTCGATTCGGCGCAGGTATTCATCGACATGGACATCGGCACCGCCAAGCCCGATGCCGAGACGCTGCGTCGATTTCCCCACCACCTGATCGACCTCATCACGCCCGAGGAACGCTACTCGGCAGCGCGTTTTCGCCTGGACGCCCTGCGCGTGATGGGTGAAATCACCGCACGCGGCCGCGTGCCACTGCTCGCCGGCGGCACCATGCTCTATTTCAAGGCGCTGCGCGAAGGCCTGGCCGACCTGCCGCAGGCCGACGCTGCGCTGCGTG
>Ga0209254_10005270_pt1 | contig 11894 bp, 6 predicted proteins | sample FrelakmetDIP11DI_FD_187148 | JGI IMG/M metagenome (GOLD analysis project Ga0209254, IMG submission 187148) | Freshwater lake sediment microbial communities from the University of Notre Dame, USA, for methane emissions studies - DIP11 DI (SPAdes)... | ecosystem: Environmental > Aquatic >... | reverse complement strand
TGAAGGTCGTCGATCGCATCGTCGCCGCCCTGGCCACGCTCGGGGTCGTCCTCGCGGCAATCGCGCTGATCGCCTCGATGTTCCTGATCGCCTATTCGGTGGTCATGCGCTACTTCCTCAACGCGCCCGTCACCTGGGTCGATGAACTGGTGGGCTACCTGCTGGTGGCGAGCGTCATGCTCGCGGCCGCCGATGCCCTGCGCCAGGGCGAGCACATCGCCGTCGACATCCTCACCGAGCGCCTGAGCCTCTCCGGACGCCGCATCACGGCGCTGGCGGGTTTTGTCGCGGTGGCGGTGGCGGCAGCGTTGCTCACCGTCGAGGGTGTCGACATGGTCGCGTTCTCGCACATGGTCGGCCTGCTGTCGAACGGCCATCTGGCAGTGCCGATGTGGATCCCGCAGATCGTGGTGCCGATCGGCGCGGGTCTGATGGGTGTTGCGGCGATCGTCGGTTTCATCGAGCTTGTGCGCGGCAAGGCACCGGTGGTCAGGCAACACGGCCACGGGCCGGCGAAGGGTGTCGAATAATGCTGTTCGCCCTGATCCTGCTCGGCTTGGTGCTGGTGCTCCTCACCGGCATTCCGGTGTTCGCCGGACTGACGCTGTTCGCGACCGGCATCGTCTACCTCGCCGAAGGCAGGCTGGGCGGCATCGGCGACCTCGTGTTCGGCAAGCTCAACACCTACCTGCTGGTGGCGATCCCGCTGTTCACGCTCATGGCGCATTTCATGATCCGCGGCAAGGTCGTCGACGACCTCTTCGGCGCCGCGCACACGCTGCTGCGGCACCTGCCCGGCGGCATGGGGGTGGCCACCGTCGCCGCGTGCACGGTGTTCGCAGCGATCTCCGGCTCGAGTGTTGCCACCGCGCTGACCATCGGCTCGGCGGCGATCCCGCTGATGATCCGCTACGGCTACAGCCCGCGCGTCGCCTACGGCGTGGTCGGCGCCGGCGGCACGCTGGGCATCCTGATCCCGCCGTCGGGGCCGATGGTGCTGTTCGGCGTCGTGTCCGACACCTCGATCGGCGCGCTGTTCATGGCCGGCGTCGTCCCCGGCCTGATGCTGGCGGCGATCTTTGCCGTCTATTGCATGACGTCGGCGAAACTGGCGAAACACCCGATCCCGACCGAGCCGCGAGCCACGATGCCCGAGGTGCTGGCCGCGCTGCGCCGCTCGTTCTGGTCGCTCACCCTGCCCACGCTGGTGCTGGGCGGCATGTACTTCGGCGTGTTCACGGCGACCGAAGCGGCGGCCGCAGGCGCGCTGGGTGCGCTCCTGATCGCGATGTTCGTCTACCGCAATTTCACGCTCGCCGACCTGTGGCACTCGGCGATCGACGCCGCGCGCAACTCGGCGATGCTGTTCCTGATCCTCGCCGCCGCGGCGCTGCTTGGCAACGCGCTCACCAAGCTGCGCATCCCCAACCAGATGGTCGACCTCGTCACCCAGTATGGGGTGACGCAGATCGGCTTCCTGCTCGCCGTCATGGCGCTGATCTTCATCCTCGGCATGTTCCTGGAGACGATCTCCATCATCCTGATCACGACGCCGGTCGTGCTGCCGGTGCTGGCCGCGCTGAAAATCGACCCGGTCTGGTACGGCATCCTGCTCACCATCAATCTGGAACTGGCGCTGATCACGCCGCCGGTGGGGATGAACCTCTTCGCCATCAAGGCGATCACCCGCGCGCCGATCCGCGAGATCATCGCCGGCGTCGCACCGTATGTGCTGCTGCTCATCGGCGGCATGGCGCTGGTGCTGTTCGTGCCGTCGATCGCGCTATGGCTGCCCGGCACGATGAATTACAAGTAGGCGCAGCGCGGTAAACGCGCTTCTCGCCACGGCACGCGGATCCCGGCCGAGCGCTGCCCCACCCAGGGAACTCGACCTCTTGCGGAGTGAAACGTCGATGGCTGCCGCCCTTCCCCCACTGCGCGAACTTGCACTCGACGACAAATACGCCGTCGAGTCGGGCCGCGTCTTCCTGAACGGCACGCAGGCGCTGGTGCGCCTGCTGCTGCTGCAGCGGCAGCGCGACGTCCTGGCGGGACTCGACACCGCCGGCTTCGTCTCCGGTTATCGCGGCTCGCCGCTGGGCGCCCTCGACCAGTCGCTGTGGAGCGCGCAGAAATTCCTCGACGCCGCGCACATCCGCTTCCAGCCGGGCTTGAACGAAGACCTCGCTGCGACGTCGATCTGGGGCACGCAGCAGGTCAACCTCTACGAGGGCGCGCGCTACGACGGCGTGTTCGCGATGTGGTACGGCAAGGGCCCGGGTGTGGACCGCTGCGGCGACGTGTTCAAGCACGCGAACCACGCCGGCACGTCGAAGCACGGCGGCGTGCTGGTGCTGGCCGGCGACGATCACGGCGCGAAGTCGTCGACGCTGCCGCACCAGTCCGACCACATGCTCGCCGCGGCGATGATCCCGGTGCTCTATCCGTCGTCGGTGCAGGAGATCCTCGACCTCGGCCTCCACGGCTGGGCGATGAGCCGCTATTCGGGGTGCTGGGTGGGCTTCAAGTGCGTCGCCGACACCGTCGAGAGCACGGCGTCGGTGGAGGTCGACCCGACGCGCACCGAGATCGTGATTCCCGGCGATTTTCCCTTCCCCAGGGACGGCGTGTCGCTGCGCTGGCCGGATCCGTTCCTGGCCACCGAGGCCCGGATGCACGACAGCAAGATCTACGCGGTCCTGCACTACGCGCGCGCCAATCGCCTGAACCGCATCGTCATCGACTCGCCGCGACCGCGGCTGGGCATCGTCACCAGCGGCAAGAGTTACCTCGACGTCCGCCAGGCGCTCGACGATCTCGGCATCACCGAGGCCGACGCCGCCGAGATCGGCCTGCGCGTCTACAAGGTGGCGATGCCCTGGCCGCTGGAACCCGAGGGCGTGCGGCAGTTCGCCGAAGGTCTCGAGGAAATCCTGGTCGTCGAGGAAAAACGGCAGATCGTCGAGTACCAGTTGAAGGAGCAGCTCTACAACTGGCGCGACGACGTTCGTCCCCGCGTCGTCGGCAAGTTCGACGAAAAGGGCGAGTGGCGGTACCCGCGCGGCGACTGGCTGCTGCCGGCGGTGTCCGAACTCACGCCGGCGATGATCGCCCGTGCCATTGCAAAGCGCATCGAGCGACTGCAGCTCAATCCGCGCGGCATCGAGAAGCTGCGCGCGCGCGTCGACTGGATCAACCAGAAGGAGGCGGCGCTCGATCGTCCGCGGCTCACGCTCGAACGCAAGCCCTGGTTCTGCGCCGGCTGCCCGCACAACACGTCGACCCACGTTCCCGAGGGCAGCCGCGCCAGCGCCGGCATCGGCTGCCACGTGATGGCGATGTGGATGGACCGCAACACGTCCACGTTCACGCACATGGGCGGCGAAGGGGCCACCTGGATCGGGCAGGCGCCGTTCACCACCGAGAAGCACATCTTCGCCAACCTCGGCGACGGCACCTATTACCACAGCGGCGTGCTGGCGATTCGGGCCGCCATCGCCGCCAGGGTCAACATCACCTACAAGATCCTCTACAACGACGCGGTGGCGATGACCGGCGGACAGCCGGTCGACGGCCCGCTGTCGCCGGCCGACATCGTCCGCCAGGTGACGGCCGAGGGCGCGAAGCGCGTCGTCGTCGTCAGCGACGAACCCGACAAATACCCGCCCGGGCATTTCTCGCAGGATGTCGCCGTGCACGGCCGCGAGGAACTCGACCAGGTGCAGAGGATGCTACGCGAGATTCCCGGCTGCACGGTGCTGCTCTACGACCAGACCTGTGCCGCCGAGAAGCGGCGGCGGCGCAAGCGCGGCAAGGCAGTCGATCCCGCCCGGCGCGTGGTCATCAACGAACTCGTCTGCGAAGGCTGCGGCGATTGCGGCGTCAAGTCCAATTGCGTGGCGGTGGTGCCGGTCGAAACCGAGTTCGGTCGCAAGCGCGCGATCGACCAGAGCGCCTGCAACAAGGACTTCTCCTGCATCGAGGGCTTCTGTCCGAGCTTTGTCACCGTCGAGGGCGGCCGGTTGAGGAAACCGTCGAAGGCGGGTGCGGCCGATTTCCCTCCGCTGCCCGAGCCGGTTCTGCCTTCGACCGCGCAGCCGTACGGCATCCTGGTCACCGGCATCGGCGGCACCGGCGTGGTCACGATCGGGGCGCTGCTGGGCATGGCCGCGCACCTCGAAGGCAAGGGCTGCAGCGTGCTCGACATGGCGGGCCTGGCGCAAAAGAACGGCGCCGTCGTGTCGCACATTCGTATCGCCGACGCGCCGGAGCAACTCCATGCAACGCGCATCGCGGCCGGCGACGCGAAGCTCGTCCTCGCCTGCGACATCGTCACCGGCGTGGGCTACGAGGCGCTCGCCAAGATGCAGAAAGGCGTCACCCGCGCGCTGGTCAACACCGCCCGCGTGATGCCGGCGCACTTCGCAGCAAACCCCGATCTCGCTTTCCCGCTCGAGGCGATGGAGCGCGACATCGTCGACGCGGTCGGCCCCGGCGACGCCGAGTTTCTCGACGCCACCCGGCTGGCGACGGGACTCCTGGGCGACTCGATCGCGACCAACCTGTACATGGTCGGCTTCGCGTGGCAACGCGGCCTGATTCCGGTCAGCGAGGCCGCCCTCCTGCGCGCGATCGAGATCAACGGCACGGCCATCGAGGCCAACAAGGAAGCCTTCACCTGGGGCCGCCGCGCCGCCGTGCACCCCCACCGGGTCGCGGCAGCAGCACACGGCGGCGATGCGCTGCCCGACTCGCAGCGGCTGTCGGCGTCGCTGGACGAGATCATTGCCCGCCGCAGTGCGATCCTCACCGACTACCAGGATGCGGCCTACGCGCGGCGCTACACCGATCTCGTCGCCCGCGTGCGCACGATCGAGGCGGAAAGAGTGCCCCGCGAGACGGCGCTCGCCGAGGCGGTCGCGCGCCACTACTTCAAGCTGCTCGCGATCAAGGACGAATACGAAGTCGCGCGGTTGTACGCCGATAGCGATTTCCGGGCCCGCGTCGCCGCGCGCTTCGAGGGCGATTACACGCTGCACTTCCACCTCGCGCCGCCGCTCTTGACCCGCCCCGATCCCGCGACCGGAATCGTTCGCAAGCGGAGTTACGGACCCTGGATGATGCGGGCCTTCGCCGTGCTCGCGCGTCTGCGCCATTGCCGCGGCACGATGCTGGACGTTTTCAACCGCAGCGCAGAGCGCCGCCGCGAGCGCGCGCTGGTCGGGGAATACGAGGCGGTGGTCGACGAGATCCTCGGCACGCTGGCGCTGCACAATCACGCGCTGGCCGTGGAGATTGCGACGATCCCGGAAGAGATCCGCGGCTTCGGCCCCGTCAAGGACCGCCACATCGGCGCGGCGAAGCAGAGGGAAGCGCAGCTGCTCGCCGCGTTCCGCGTTGCGCGGCCGCGGGCGCCGAGCATCCTCGACCGCCTTCCAGTCGTCTCGGACCGCGGCTGACGTCAGTACCGCGACCCATGAGTTTGCGACCGTGTCGAGAGCCACCTCCGCGCGGCAACGGCACGAGCCGCAGCCGTAGCCCTTTCCATCGCGCGGATGAGCGACCAAGCCGATGCCGATACGGCGCGACTCGAACCTGGCGAAACTTCCGGGCGACGGTGCGAGGGCGAGTTGCAGCGACGCGACGCGCCAGCGCTGACGTCACGACAGACAGCGCTGCCTTGGCAAAGCCGGTCGTCGCCCGCGATAGAGAAGGTTTTTCCGCACTAGCCATTTCTCGACCTCCACCGCGAGCAGTACGATGCTTGGGAGCAGGACGCATATCGCAAGCTCGACAGCCTCCAGCGGCTGTGTCTTCATGATGTCGTTCATTGCCGGTACGTAGACCACGACAAGCTGAAGTGCAGCGCCCAGCAGAACGGCGCCGAGCAGCGGGCCGTTGCTCATGAGACCGATCGTGAACAACGACTCCCGTTCCGACCGAATGACCATGACGTGGAAGAGCTGGGCAAACGTCAGCGTCGTAAACACCATCGTCTGCCAATGTGTCGATCCAGCGCCAATCGCGAGCCACTGCACGGCAATCGACAGTCCGCCGATGAGGCAGCCGACCCAGACGATATGGAAGCCGATGCCCCCCGCGAAAAGGCTCTCGCCCGGCGGGCGTGGGGGTCGCTGCATCACGCCCTTTTCTTCCGGCTCGCCAGCCAGGGCAAGCCCGGGCAGTCCGTCGGTGACGAGATTCACCCACAGGATCTGGATCGGGGCGAGCGGCATCGGCAACCCGAGCAGCGGTGCGACCAGCAGTGTCAGGATTTCCCCGAGGTTCCCTGCGAGCACGAACTTCACGAACTTGCGGATGTTGTCGTAGATGCGGCGACCCTCACGCACTGCACCCACGATCGTCGCAAAGTTGTCGTCGAGGAGCACGATGTCCGATGCCTCGCGCGCAACGTCAGTGCCCACGCGGCCCATAGCGATGCCGATGTTCGCCTGCTTCAACGCCGGTGCGTCATTGACGCCATCGCCCGTCATCGCGACGAATTCACCCCGATCCTGCAACGCCTTGACGATCGCGATCTTCTGCTCGGGGTTCACCCGCGCATAGACCCGAGCTTCATGGGCACGCGCCGCGAGATCTGCGGCATCCATCCTCATGAGGTCCCGTCCGGTGACGAGTCGGTGCTCCCCCGGCTGGAGGATGCCGAGACGAACGGCAATCGCGTGCGCAGTCAGCGGATGGTCGCCGGTGATCATCACCGGCGTGATCCCCGCGTTTACGCATTCCGCAACAGCCCGGGCGGCTTCCGGCCTCGGAGGATCGATCAGGCCGACGAAGCCGAGAAACGCGAGATCGGCTTCGGCGTCATTTGGCGTCAGGAGCGCAGGAATCTTCGGCCAGTCGCGGCGCGCGACCGCAAGCACGCGAAGACCATTCCCGGCCAGCTTCTCAGCCTCGACCGCCAGGCGATCCCGGTCGATCGGCTGCCGCCCCGCGGCGCTAACGGACGACGTGCACCGCTCCAGCACACTTTCGGGCGCACCCTTGGTCAACGCGATGATCGTGCCGTTCGCCCGGCTCTGGTGCAGGGTCGTCATGCACTTGCGATCGGAATCGAACGGCAGTTCGGCGACGCGTCGGCACTCCTCCTCGAGCTTTCCTTTGACAAACCCCGCCTCCGCGGCCGCGGCGTACAAGGCGGCTTCGGTGGGATCACCGATCACCCGCCCGTCCCGATCGAGAGACGCATCGTTGTTCAGCGCGAGCGCGCGCACGAACGATTGCCATGGCTCTTGTGCGAGCTTTCCGCCGTCTGGCCAGGCGTGGTGTGTCTCGCCATCGACGAAATAGGATTCGGCGCGCATCCGGTTCTCGGTCAGCGTCCCGGTCTTATCGGAGCAGATGTAGGTGACCGAGCCAAGGGTCTCGACCGCGGGCAATCGGCGAACGAGCGCGTTCTTCCTGACCATCCTCTGCGCGCCCATTGCAAGCCCGATCGTGATCACGGCCGGTAGCGCTTCCGGTACCGCAGCCACGGCAAGGCTGACGGCCGTCAGAAACATAAGCGCGACCGACTCGCCCCGCAGGACGCCGAGCACGAACACCAATACGCAGATCGCGATGGCCGCTGCAGAGAGCTGTTTGCCAAACCGGGCCAGGCGGCGCTGGAGCGGCGTGCGCGACTGTTGCGTTGCCGCGAGCAGGTTGGCAATGCGGCCCAGCTCGGTCCCCATTCCAGTCGCGACTACGACGCCTTTACCGCGACCGTAGGTGACGATTGTTCCGCTGTACGCCATGTTTAGGCGATCACCAAGCGGCGCGTCCGCATCGAGCAGCGGCCTCGTGTCCTTGTCCACCGGATGCGACTCTCCCGTCAGTGCGGCTTCCTCCACTTTGAGTTGCGCCACTTCCCGCAATCGCACGTCCGCGGGGACCACGCTGCCTGCATCGAGGACCACGAGGTCGCCCGGCACCAGCTCCACCGCCGGCACAGTCTGGATCGCGCCGTCGCGCACACAGCGCGCCTTGAGCGCGGCGAGCTGTTTCAGCGCGCGCAGCGCCTTTTCCGCGCGGTATTCCTGAACGAACCCGATGATGGCGTTCAGCACGACGATCGCGAGGATCGCAGCGGCGTCCTCGATCTCCCCGATCACGCCGGAGATGAGCGCGGCGCCGAGCAGCAGCAGGATCATGAAATCGGCGAATTGGGACAGCAACATCTGCCACGCGTTGCGGCCCTCCCCTTCGATGATCTCGTTGCGGCCATGCTGGAATAGCCGCCGTTCAGCCTCTGGCCCCGTCAGGCCGATGCCGGCTTCATCGCCGAGCTGCGCGGCGGCTTGCGCGGCCGTCAGTACATGCCATGCCGACGGCGCACTTGTGCTCGAGGAAGGTTCAGCGGCGCTTTGAGCGGTTTGCGACACCGCGGGTCGCGGTTCATCGGCAGCGGCAAAATGGAAGCGCATCTGCGACCTTCCCAAGTGATCGACGGGCCGCATCGCGGCGCCCGTCGACAAGCCCACCCACTCTACCAGCTACACAGAATCCTCCGCCACGATTCTCACCGGAACCTGGGCGACTTCGAGGACCTTGAAGCAGGTCGCGTCTTCAATCACGCGGATCAGCGACCGTTTGCGGGCGGTACTCATGACGAACCGGTCGCGTCGATGCGCTCCGCGACCGGATTGATTGTTTCTGCCTCCGGCCAGGCCCGTCCGCATTGACCTGAGGTTCGCTCCTGCTTTTTGCATCGCCTTCCGGTGCACGGACGAGCAGGACCGGGACATCAGAGTGGCGCAGCACGCTTTCGGCGGCGCTGCCCACAACAAGTCGGGACATCCCTTCCCGGCCATGCGTGCCAAGCACCACGATTCCAGCACCGACCTCTCGCGTCTGCGCCAAAATCACATCGGCCACCGATCGTCCGCGCGCGTCGATCAGCAGAGCCTGCGTCGCCTGCCCATGCCGGGCGGCAACCGCTTGCGCCTCGTCCAGCAGCTTTTGGCCAGACGCACGCAGACCCTGCAATAGCGCCTCGACCCGCGCCGGCCGAAATTGCTCGTCGACATAAGCGCACCAGCGTGTGGGCATGCCGTCAACGACATTCAGCACGAAAAGCGTCGCCTGCTGGTCGGAGGCGAGCGCGAGGGCCGTCGTGAGGCCCCGCTGCGCTGCTTCACTCCCATCGAATGCCACGAGAATTTTCTTGAACATCATCAACCTCCATGGGTAATGTCTGCCCGGCAAAACACACGTCTGCTCGTCGCGATGGTCTTGCGTTCGACGCCACACAGCTTGCTGTTTGACTGAGCATTGCACGCTCCCCGCGTACGTGTTGACGACCTCCACGGGGCGCCTCCATCCCCATGGCGGCTCTAGCCAAGATAGGCCATACTTCTGTTCAAAAAAAGAATCTTTTTGTGGACGGTTACTTCCGAAAAGACGAACCATGCGAATGACGTTCAGCTACCGCCACCTGTACTACTTCTGGCTCGTTGCGAAGGAAGGTGGCATCACTCGCGCGGCGACGCGGCTGGGCATCGCGGTACAGACAGTCAGCGCGCAGGTGCGCGAACTCGAGCGCGACCTCGGTCATGAATTGCTGGAGCCAGCGGGCCGGCGCTTGGTTCTCACGGCGGCCGGCGATGCCGTGTTACGCCAGGCCGACCAGATTTTCGCCCTTGGCGAACGGCTTCCAGACGTCTTGCGTGACGCCACGCGATCGCCCCGGGTGCGTTTCGCGGTCGGCATCTCGGATGGCGTTCCCAAGCTGGTCGTGAATCAGTTACTCCAGCCCGTCATGCAAGTTGACAACTTGCACCTGCTCTGCCACGAAGACGAATTCGATGATCTGCTTGGCGACCTCGCGCTGCACCGCCTTGACGTCGTGTTCGCGGATCAGGCGGCGCCTCCAAACCCGAATCTCAGGGTCTACACCCACGCACTCGGCGTCTCGGCGCTCGCCTGGTATGCCCCCGCTTCGCTGCACCTGGCCGCCAAGCGTGACTTCCCGCAGTCCCTGTCGCGGACGCCGGTACTGTTACCGACACGCCACGCGGCGGTCCGCATGCGGCTCGACCGGTGGTTCGAGCGCGAGAACATCCAGCCGCACATCGTCGGCGAGTTTGAGGACAGCGCGTTGCTTGCCACGTTCGGCGCTGCCGGCATGGGCGTGTTCCCGGCGCCTGTCTGGTCCGATCGGGATTTGACGCTTCGACACAAGCTGAAGCGACTCGGTCCCTGCGCCGGGGTTGAGGAAGAGTTTTTCCTGATCTGCACTGAGCGCAAGGTGGCGCATCCGCTCGTGCAGCGCCTGCTGAGTGCGCATGCCTGAGATTAGATTGGTGCGAACAGGCTCCAGTTCAAGGTACTGTCGCTTCGCTCCATGCCGCAAAATGCACGTCGGTTATCATTCCGAATCCAACTTTCATCCGACGGGGAGAGTCCCATGTCCATCACCGACTCCTTTTCGCTCACCGGCAAGATCGCGCTGGTCACCGGTGCCTATCGCGGCCTGGGCTTTGCCATTGCGCAGGGCCTGGCCGAGGCTGGCGCCACGGTGGTTCTGAACGGCCGCAAGCCCGAGGCGCTGGATGCGGCCGTCCTGAAACTCACCGCGGCCGGACTTGCGGCGTCATCGACGGTTTTCGACGTCACCGACGGCGCGGCGTCGCGCGCGGCAGTCGCGGCGATCGAGGCCAGGCACGGCCGCGTGGACATCCTGGTCAACAACGCCGGCATCCAGCGGCGGCACCCGCTGGTCGAATTTCCGCAGGCCGAGTGGGACGAGATCATCGCCACCAATCTCACGGCACCCTTCCTGGTGTCGCAGGCAGTGTTGCCCGGAATGATCGCTCGCAAGAGCGGCAAGATCATCCATATCGCGTCGCTGATGAGCGACCTGGCGCGGCCCACCGTGGTTCCATACACGGCGGCAAAGGGCGGCGTGCGGCAGTTGACGCGCGGCATGGCGGTCGAACTCGCACCGCACAACATCCAGGTCAACGCCATTGCGCCGGGGTACTTCGCCACGGAGATGAACCGCGCGCTGATCGACAACTCCGAGTTCAATGGCTGGGTGTGCAAACGCACGCCCGCCGGCCGCTGGGGCCAGCCGAACGAGATCGCCGGACTCGCGGTGTTCCTGGCTTCGCGCGCCGCCGATTACATGACCGGCCAGCTCGTCACCATGGACGGCGGGATGAGCGTCGCGCTGTAACCAGGTACCCCGTTTCGCCAATACGAATCGGTGTGCCAAGCCGCGGGCCGTCGGCGTCAATCGTCGTCGCCAGGCACGCCGTGGCGGCGGCGGTCGAGCAGCTTGTAGAGCCAGGCGAGCCCCGCCGCGGTGTCCTGCGCGGGCCGGTACTCGCAGCCGATCCAGCCGGCGTACTTCAGCTCGTCGAGAAGGCGGAAGATCCAGCCATAGTTGACCTCGCCGGAATCGGGCTCGTGCCGTCCCGGCACCCCCGCGATCTGGATGTGGCCGACGTGCGGCAGCCAGCGCCGGATCTTCTCGCTAAGATCACCCTCGACGACTTGCGCGTGATAGAGATCCATCTGTACCTGGAGATTGGGGGCCCCGACCGCTTCGCGAATCGCGTGGGCGTCGGCCTGCCGGGAGAGCAGGTAGTTCGGCATGTCGCGGGGGTTGATCGGCTCGATCAGCACCGTCACGCCCTGCGCAGCGGCCTCGGCGCAGGCAAAGCGCAGATTTCGAATGTACGTCGCCTGCTGGCGCGCGCGGCGTTCGGCGTCGGCCTCCGCAGGCACCACACCCGCCATCACGTGGATACGGCGGCATCGCAATGCCTGGGCGTAGCGCAATGCGGTGACGAAGCTCGCCTGGAACTCGTGCTCGCGTCCCGGCAGCGACGCCGTGCCGCGATCGCCCGCCGCCCATTCGCCCGGCGGCGCGTTGAACACGACCTGCT
>Ga0209254_10005269_pt1 | contig 11894 bp, 7 predicted proteins | sample FrelakmetDIP11DI_FD_187148 | JGI IMG/M metagenome (GOLD analysis project Ga0209254, IMG submission 187148) | Freshwater lake sediment microbial communities from the University of Notre Dame, USA, for methane emissions studies - DIP11 DI (SPAdes)... | ecosystem: Environmental > Aquatic >... | reverse complement strand
AGCAAGTTTTCGCTTCTCCAGGTCCATCCAGGCACCATCGATGGTTATTACCGCACACAATTGATTGTCATCTTTAAATAAATGATGCTGCATTGACCATCTTGATCCATCATGTCGTGCTTTTAGCAGATGAATGTCAATCTCAACCTCATCACCCATCAATATTTCCCGCCTGAAGACACACTCCTCACGTAATAGAATCGGGCCAATATGATATTTTCGCATAGCCTCCGGCGTTATGCCCATGGCAGAGAATACATTGATCCTCATCTGAGCGCCAAGATCGTAATAATTAGAATGACGCATATGAAAATTTGGGTCGAGGTCTGCCCAGCGTATCTCCATTTTTTTACGATAGTTACTCATAACAAAAAAAAATCCCGCCAGTGCGGGATTAAAAGTTTTAAGTCGTTTTGTATAAAAGTTCGTAGTATTCGTTTGCCATCCGGTTTGAGTCAAACTGGAATCGTACATCCCGCATTCCATTCTGTACTATTTGACGCCAGGTATGAGGATGGTTGTAGTATGCAGGCAACACCTGCTTTTCAAGGATCTCATACAATTGATTCAGGTCATATTCATCCTGCTCATGAACGTGCATACTATCATAATCCTTTGGCGGCACTACAAATCCATTATTTCCATGATTGATGAATTCCACAATCCAGCCATCGTTGGTGGAACAATTCACAGCACCATTCATGGCAGCAGTCATTCCACTGGTTCCTGATGCTTCACGCGGTACACGTGGATTATTCAACCACAAATCTGACGCCTGCTTAAGCCTTTTACTCAGTGCCAGCTCATATCCTACGCAAACTGCCATGTTAGGATAATGCTTACTCATATTTACCAGGTGATTGAAATCACTAATGGCTGGATAGTCAACAGGGTATGGTTTACCCGCCCAAATGACCTGTACCGGATATTTTTTATTGGCGAGTAAAGCTTCAAACCGGGCTTTATCCCGGGTTATCAGATCAGCCCTTTTGTAACCGGCGAAACGTCTTGCCCAAACAATGGTAAACACATTCGGTTTAAATAATTTACCAGTCTGGTCGGCAACAACATCAAAAGCCCTTTTCTTCAGGTACTTTTTCCGGTCTTCAAACTTTTGGTCGTCATGCTCGTCCATAGCAAAGTACAATTGCTTATCAGCCCAGTATTTCCAGTTCTGTGAATTAGTGATGTGAATGATTGGGCAAACATTCGGTACATCTTTCCACATTTTCCGACTGACATGCCCATGCAATTCGGAAACGCCATTGGCCAGACGTGCAAAGCGCAGTGCAACTAGTGAGTGATTGAACTGGTCATCAGTTATGCCTGTTATGCCACGCACTTCTTCAATTGACAATCCATCAAAATAAGACATCTTACTACAGAGATGGATATCATGTTTTTCGTTTCCGGCTTCTTCCGGAGTATGTGTTGTAAAAACCAGTTTTTTTCTGACAGCCTCTACACTTCCAAGCTTATTGTACAAATAGAAAACCGATGAAACGGCATGTGCTTCGTTCAGATGATACACATCCGGATTGAATTTTAGCTCATCCATCAGCCTTGCTCCGCCAATACCCAGTAAAATGAATTGTGCCACTTTTGTTGCCACGTTTGCATCGTATAAACGATGGGTTATAGTTTGTGAAACATAATCATTCTCAGGAATATCTGTGCTAAGGAGGAATAATGGAGCGCTGTTGAAAGTTTCCGGATTCAGGTAATACACTTTTACCCATACCGGCGCATCATGAATTAATATTTCAAACTTGATACCTGTATCTTCCAGGTAATTATAAATTTTTTCGTACCACTGCACCTGAAGGGTTTGGTCCTGGTTGCGGGCCTGGTCGTAGTACCCATATTTCCAAAGTATACCTACAGCAATGAGGTTTTGCTTGAGCTCATAGGCGCTCCGCAGGTGGGATCCAGACAAAAAACCCAACCCACCACTGTAAATTTTCAGTGGTTGGTGGATGGCAAATTCCATCGAAAAATAGGCAACCTTCTTTGTATATCGGGTATCAACTGTATAGGGTACTTTGTAATGACGAAAATTAGTCATAAAGTTTGCTTGCTTTGGTAAAAAATTGAGGGCGCAATATAAACGGATTTTCTGATAAATGATTGTACCGGCAGCTTATCGGCCTGTAAAGCATCATTTTATGCAGTGAATTAATTAAAAAGCCATGAACGAGAGCATTTTGTTCCACCTGCAATCCTTTGCGGCATACAAGTAACTAAACAAAAGCGATATCTACAATTTCTGCCGGAAAATCCGACCCTGAAAAAACCTGACCATAAGTTTGGAATGAATAATGAGTTATTTCTTCTTTACTGGTTTGGCTATGGGTTTCTTTGGCTCTTTCTTTTTAGGATAACTGCCATCAAACACACATTTTATCCCGCGGTGATTTCCACAGGCTTCAAGTTCACGCATAGTAACCGAAGTCTTTGTAAAACTGAATTCCAGTACACAATGGTCATCAGCTTTACGGAATTGTGCGAGATTGGGTTTTATCAAATCCAGATCACCTTTTAACTCGCCGTTACAATTGCCATTATCTTTCTCCATATGAACAAAAAACAAGAGTTGTCCTGGCTTATTTCCATCACGAATTGTTATGAAATTTTTCTTATCCCGGATATAATTACCACTAAGAAGATTTTTTCGGGGAAGGGTATCAATGGGATTAAAAATCTCCTTTACCTCCAATGTTTCATTGCTTTCTGTGAGGATCAGCGTAAATACACCTGCAGAATTATAAACAAAAACACTCTTATTATAGATCACCTGTCCATCGGGTTTCTTTCTACTTCTGTTACGAATAACCGAATACCGTCGATCCATGCCTCCTTCCTGAGATATGCTCCGGTCGCCTGTATTGGTAACAACTGGAATGGCCGCCTTGAATATATTGTCATTATTATAACATAGGATATAAGCTACTGTTTTTGCCGGACTGGCAGCTTTTATAAAAAGATATGTTTCCGCATCCTTCACCCGGACACTTCCAATAGCGTAAAATTTGGGGTTGGTTCCTTTGCCAAAATCCCGGGTAAAAACAGAATCCGGAACAAACTGATGAATGATCTTTTTGCTGATCAGCAAAGAATCGGCGGTTTTTCGTTTCAGTGCAGTATCCGATAAAAGATAAGGCAGGCTTAATTCTGTAAAAGATTCAATGAAATCACCCACTTCCAGTGGCTCATCACCCGACAGGTCAACTTTTTTAGCCTTACAGGCAAAGAGAGAAAAAACGACGAACAAAACAAGGCCAATACGAACCATCAGGCAATCTTTGGTACAAATTAATAACTTTTTACAGGTATTGAGATAATAACGGAAAGGATTAACGTTTATTTTTTTAGATTTGTCTAAATATTTTTTTCAGATTATATGAATTATTCAGCCAGCGAAGAAAACTACATTAAAAGCATTTACCGATTAAAGGGCGACCATCAACTGGTAACAACCAATGAATTGGCTGCTGAACTCCAGACCCGGGCTGCATCGGTAACGGATATGCTCAAAAAACTTAAGGCTAAAAAACTCGTAATATATGAACGGTATCATGGTTTCAAGCTTAGCATGGAAGGGAAAAAGGTAGCTCTTGGCATCATCAGGCGACACAGGCTCTGGGAATACTTCTTATCAGTCAAACTACAGTTTTCCTGGGATGAAGTGCACGAAGTGGCGGAAGTACTGGAACACGTCACCAGCAGGAAACTCATAGATAAGCTTGATGAATTTCTTGGTTTCCCGCGTTTTGATCCGCATGGAGATCCCATCCCTGACCAGCATGGTAAAATACATGCAGCCAAACAGGTGGTTTTATCAGAATGGCCCCTGCTTGAAATAGCCGAAGTAAGTGGTGTAACTGACCAGCGGCCGGATATGCTTGATATTCTGAAACACCAGCAAATTACCATTGGCACCCAACTGGAGATCAAAAAGAAATTCAGCTTTGATAATTCATTTGAGATAAAAACGATGAATAACCCACCTTTTATCATAAGTGAGCAGGTGGCAAAAAATATATGGGTTAAAAAACCAGGGTTTGGAAGGATTTCCAAAAAAGGACCGGCGGAGGATAAATAATTTTTGGATGCAAGATGAATTTTTATGAAGGGGAGAAATATGATTTTCCCTTCTATGTGTATAAACTTGAATAATGAAAAATGTTTCAGGTACTGGTGATAATTCATTGAGTGAAGTACACGCTTCCATTGATACAACCTATACGGTTGGCAAACCCTGGTGGCGTAAGATATTCGCATACCTCGGTCCGGCATACCTGGTTAGTGTTGGTTATATGGATCCCGGTAACTGGGCCACAGACCTGGCGGGTGGCAGCAAATTTGGGTATTCACTTATTTGGGTGCTGCTCATGAGTAACCTGATGGCCCTTTTGCTGCAAAGCCTTTCTGCAAGACTAGGCATCGTCCGGGGCAGGGACCTGGCACAGGCTAACCGGGAAGAATACCCTAAATATATTAACCTGGTTCTGTATATCCTGGCGGAAATTGCAATTGCAGCCACGGACCTCGCAGAAGTGCTGGGCATGGCAATCGGCTTGCATCTCCTTACCGGCATTCCCCTCACCTGGGGTGTGGCCATAACGGTAGTGGATACCCTCATACTTCTCTTCCTGCAACGGCTGGGAATGCGAAAAATGGAGATATTCATTTTTGCCCTGGTAGCCATTGTAGGCCTGGCCTTCCTGACTGAAATACTTTTAGCAAAGCCGGATCTTTCGGAAGTTGCCCTCGGATTTATACCACAAATACCCAATCAGCAGGCGTTGTATATTGCCATAGGAATCATTGGCGCAACTGTAATGCCGCATAACCTTTACCTTCATTCAGCGCTGGTCCAGACGAGAAAAATCAGGAAAGACGACAAAAGTATCAGGCATGCTTTAAAGATGAGTGTTTTAGACAGCAGCATTGCCCTCAACCTGGCTTTCTTTGTTAATGCAGCCATACTAGTTCTGGCCGCAACTGTATTTTACAAAACAGGCAGAACAGAAGTGGCTAGAATTCAGGAAGCGCATCAACTGCTTAGCCCTTTGCTGGGCAGCAGCCTTGCCTCCAAACTTTTTGCGATCGCCCTTATTGCCGCAGGCCAGAGCTCAACAATTACTGGCACCCTATCCGGGCAAATCGTTATGGAAGGTTATCTGCGTTTAAGGATCAATCCATGGGTAAGACGGTTATTCACACGCCTGGTGGCAATAGTTCCAACCCTTCTAATCATTGGTATTTATGGCGACAAAGAAGTAGACAGCATGCTGATTTTCAGCCAGGTTGTTCTCAGTTTACAATTAGGCTTTGCAGTTATACCCCTTATCCATTTTGTAAGCGACAAAAAAGAAATGGGAGTCTATGCTATAAAACCATTAACACAGTTGCTGGCATGGATAATAGCAGCGATTTTGCTTTACCTGAATTTCAGTATGCTTTTTGGCCAGTTGAGCCCTTTCTTTACCCTCGAAGGAAATTCCTGGTTAAAGATTTTAATTGTAACTGCTATCTTGTTTTTCCTTGTCATTCTGGCCTACATTATATTCCTTCCCATATTCAGGAAGAAGAAAAAAGAACGTTCTATCGATTTACACAGTCAGCCCAATCTGAGCCTGAAAATTCAAACTCCGTCCTATAAAAAAATTGCCATCGCCCTTGATTTCAGTGATATTGATCAAACGCTGATCGCGCATGCAATCGGCCAGGGTATGCGGGACAGCACATTTATCCTGATCCATATAGTGGAAAGCCCTTCATCCAAATTGCTGGGGGAAGAAAGTGATGACTATGAAACAAGGAAAGATTCGGCACAACTTGAACAATACAGCAAAATGCTAATTGCGCGGGGATATTTAACAGAAACCAGGCTGGGCTTCAATCACCGGGCAAAGGAAATTGTAAGGCTGGTGCAGGAAACAAAGGCAGATCTACTAATCCTTGGAGCACATGGGCATACTGGTTTAAAAGATTTTATCTATGGCGAAACGGTTGATGCTGTGAGACATGAAGTTAAAATCCCGGTACTGATAGTAAATACATGATTGGAAAAACCAAAATCATTATGAATTGTGATGGTCGAACTATAATTGTCATTTTACTTTGAAAATAAAATCTCGCCTAAAAAGCAAAAACTATTCATGCTTACAGAACTGGAAAAATTCTTTGCTGATATTGGACCTATTTATTCGGCACTTATTGCCACAACCTTTACCTGGCTGGTGACAGCGGCGGGGGCCTCTCTGGTTTTTTTCTTTAAAACGATCAACCGTGCTGTTTTAGATGTGATGCTGGGATTTACCGGTGGAGTGATGGTAGCAGCCAGTTTCTGGTCTTTACTTAACCCGGCGATTGAAATGTCGGCACGGATGATGCCTTCAGCAAAATGGGTACCCGCCGCCGTTGGTTTCTTCCTGGGTGCCATGTTCATATTTTCTCTTGATCGATTTCTGCCACACCTGCACCTGAACTTTGGCGAAGAAGAAAAAGAAGGTATGAAAACACAGTTCCGAAAAACCACCCTACTCATTCTCGCCATCACCCTCCATAATATCCCTGAAGGACTGGCAGTAGGAGTCTTATTTGGTGCAGCTGCCAATGGAATGAGTGAGGCCACTGTTCCGGCAGCGATAGCCCTGGCCATTGGCATTGGTATTCAGAATTTTCCGGAAGGGCTCGCTGTATCCGTACCCCTCAGACGAATGGGTATAAGCAGGTTTAAAAGCTTCTGGTACGGCCAGTTGTCGGCCATAGTAGAGCCCGTCGCCGGCGTGATTGGTGCCATCGCGGTTATCTATATGGAACCGATTCTCCCCTATGCACTTGCCTTTGCGGCAGGCGCCATGATTTATGTTGTGGTGGAAGAAGTAATACCGGAAACGCAGCGGGACAAATTCACGGATATCTCCGTTTTAGGCTTTATCGGGGGATTCCTTGTGATGATGATCCTGGATGTGGCATTGGGTTGAAAATAAGGAATAAGAAATAAGGAATAAGGAATAAGGAAGTTGGTCAAAGATAACTTCAGATTATCGCGAAATAAACAATATCAAGTATCTATTACCTAATAACAAATTCCAACGGGTAAAGTTTCCGGGATATATTACATTTGTTATCCATTAAATATAAAACCAGAACGGACATGGCACAGAAAATTAAAGTAGTAAACCCGGTTGTAGAATTGGATGGTGATGAAATGACACGCATCATCTGGAAATTCATCAAAGACAAGCTGATCCTCCCATATCTCGATATCGATATCAAATACTATGACCTTGGAGTTGAGTATCGCGACCAAACAAATGACCAGGTAACCGTTGATGCTGCAAATGCAATCAGACAATATGGAGTTGGTATCAAGTGCGCCACAATAACTCCAGACGAAGAAAGAGTAAAAGAATTCAACCTCAAACAAATGTGGAAGAGCCCGAACGGCACCATTAGGAATATCCTTGACGGAACTGTTTTCAGGGAACCGATTGTTATCAAAAATATCCCGCGACTGGTAACCACCTGGGACAGGCCAATCATAGTTGGCCGTCATGCTTTTGGCGACCAATACCGTGCTACTGATTTTGTAGTTCCTGGTAAAGGTAGACTTACCGTTAAGTTTGAAGGGGAAGACGGTAAAGTGATCGAACACGAAGTTTACCAGTTCAAAGGCGGGGGTGTAGCCATGGCCATGTACAATACCGATGAAAGTATTCGCGGTTTCGCCCACAGTTGCATGAATATGGCTTTACAAAAAGCATGGCCCTTATACCTCAGCACAAAGAATACAATCCTTAAAAAATACGACGGACGATTTAAAGATATCTTCCAGGAAGTTTTCGAAACGAATTTCAAAGCAAAATTTGAAGCTGCCGGAATTACTTACGAACACAGGCTGATAGATGATATGGTTGCCAGTGCCATGAAATGGAACGGTGGATTCATCTGGGCCTGTAAGAATTATGACGGAGATGTACAGAGTGATTCCGTTGCGCAGGGATACGGTTCACTGGGTCTGATGACCTCAGTACTCGTTACACCCGACGGGCAAACTATGGAAGCAGAGGCGGCACATGGTACCGTTACACGTCATTATCGCGAACATCAGAAAGGCCGGCCAACAAGCACCAATCCCATTGCTTCCATCTTCGCCTGGACAAGGGGGTTAGCCTTCCGCGGCAAACTTGACAATAACCAGGCGCTGATTGATTTCAGCCTTGCCCTGGAAGCTGTTTGCATTGAAACCGTTGAAAGCGGTAAGATGACCAAGGACCTGGCCGTTTGTATCTATGGCAATAAGGTTAATCACGGTGAACATTACCAGTACACCGAAGAATTCCTTGATGCAATTGATCAGAATCTTAAGAAGAAACTTTCCTGATAAGAAAAGGCCCTGCAACCCGGTCTGACGCCTGCCCGACTGAGCCATTCAGGCGGGGTCTCCGTTTCCTTTGTTTACAAACTTAATATTGTGTGTTATCAAATGTTTAGCGAAAAGTTTACGAAGAAAATAAAATCGGTCAGACCCGAGACCCTGCCCGACTGCGTCATTCAGGCGGGGGTCAGACCGGTTACGGTGGGATCCCGGTCTGACGGTCTCCGTCTGACCGACGGCTGTTTCTCTGTATAATGATCGCTGGCTCGTTTTTTAATTCGATTATATTGTCAGACCGCGGACGGTCAGACAAGGTCCCGTAATTATCCCTTTGCGGTTAAAAGTGATGACTGAAAAATTACAACAACTGGCCAAATTACTGGCAGGTGATCTTTTTGTTGATCAGCAGATGCGTATCCTGTATGCAACGGATGCTTCTGCCTATCGCGAAATGCCTCTTGCGGTGGCCATTCCAAAAACTGTTGAAGACATTCAACAGCTCATTCATTTTGCCCGTCATGAAAAAACATCACTCATTCCCCGAACCGCAGGTACTTCACTTGCGGGTCAAGTAGTAGGCAATGGAATCGTTGTTGATGTATCAAAGCACTTCAATAAAATTATCGAATTAAATACCGAAGAAAAATGGGTGCGCGTTCAGCCTGGTGTAGTGCGCGATGAACTCAATATGTTCCTCAAACCACATGGACTTTTCTTCGGCCCCGAAACATCTACCGCCAATCGTGCCATGATTGGTGGCATGGTTGGAAACAATTCCTGCGGTTCCAATTCAGTTGTTTACAGAAGCACCCGTGAACATTTACCGGAAGTCAAAGCATTCTTAAGCGATGGCTCGGAAGCAATATTTAATTCACTTGATATAGATTCTTTCCATGCTAAATGCGAAGAGAAAACATTAGAAGGAGATATTTATAGTAAGGTGCGATCCATTCTCAGTAATTACGATAACCAGGTAGAAATTCGAAAAGAGTTTCCGCGAAAAAGTGTTGAAAGAAGAAATACCGGTTATGCGATAGATGTATTACTTGACAGTGCTCCATTCACAGCCGGCGAAGCTGATTTTAATTTTTGCAAACTGATAGCTGGGTCGGAAGGAACACTTGCTTTCATCACAGAAATAAAGCTTAGCCTTAATGAACTTCCGCCAAAGGAAACCGGCCTGCTTTGTGTGCATTTTAATTCGATTGACGAATCATTACAAGCCAATCTGATTGCGCTCAAATATAAACCCAGTGCCAGCGAATTGATTGATCATTACATTCTCGAATGCACTAAGGATAATCGGGAACAGATGAAGAACCGTTTCTTTGTTCAGGGCGACCCGGGTGCGATCCTGGTGGTTGAATTTTGCCGGTCAAACAGGGAAGACATTATTGAAATAGCAAAGCACGTTGAGGCCGATATGCGGGCAGCGGGTTTCGGTTATCATTTCCCCTTACTTTTTGGTGACGACACAAAAAAGATCTGGACCCTTCGCAAAGCAGGCCTGGGTCTCTTAGGAAACTTGCCCGGTGATAATAAAGCCGTACCGGTGATTGAAGACACGGCGGTTGATGTGAATGATCTCCCCGCTTATATCCGTGATTTCAATGAGATCCTGAAAAAACATGGCTTGTATTCTGTGCACTATGCTCATGCGGGGTCAGGTGAATTGCACCTCCGCCCCATCATCAATCTCAAGACAAAAGAAGGCAATCGATTATTTCGAATCATCGCAGAAGAGATCGCTACACTTGTTAAAAAATACAATGGGTCATTAAGTGGTGAACACGGAGACGGCCGGTTGCGTGGTGAATTCATCAAACAAATGGTTGGTGAGAAAAACTATAAGCTGCTCAGGGAAATTAAAGAAGCCTGGGATCCACAGCATATTTTCAATCCGGGCAAAATCGTGGATACACCGCCCATGGATACCATGCTGCGGTATACCCCAGGCCAGCAAACACCCGCTTTTGATACCGTGTTTCGATTTCATAAACAGGATATCCTCCAGCATGCAGAACAGTGTAACGGATCCGGCGATTGCAGAAAATCACATCTCTCCGGTGGCACGATGTGCCCATCATTTATGGCTACCCGAAATGAAAAAGATTCCACACGGGCCCGTGCTAATATTTTAAGGGAGTTTCTAACCCATTCCGAAAAAATAAACCGATTTGATCATAAAGAGATCTATGATGTAATGGATCTCTGTTTGAGTTGCAAAGGTTGCAAAAGCGAGTGCCCGTCAAACGTTGATGTTGCAAAATTAAAAGCCGAATTCCTGCAGCATTATTATGATGCACACGGCGTACCATTCAGGTCGCAATTAATTGCACGGTTTAGCGCTTCTGCAAGACTGGGTTTACTGGCTCCGGGAGTTTATAATTTTATGATGACCAACCCTGCCATCAGTAAAATAATTAAAAGCGTGGTTGGCTTTGCGGCAGATCGATCCATGCCTACCCTGCATGGTTTTACTTTACACAGCTGGTACACAAAACACCAGAAAAGTAAAAACCATATTGAGACAACCAAGATGAAAAAAGTATATCTTTTTTGTGATGAGTTTACCAATTATAATGATACATCCATTGGTATCAAAGCCATCCAACTATTAGAGCATCTTGGCTACGAGGTAGAAATTCCTGCTCATGAAGAAAGCGGTCGCAGCTGGTTGTCAAAAGGGCTTCTTCGGGAAGCAAAAAAAATCGCCAATAAAAATATTTCTATGCTAAGTCCGTTGATCTCTGCCGAGACACCGCTCATTGGTATAGAACCCTCAGCCATACTCACTTTCCGCGATGAGTATCCTGATCTGGCAACAGATGAAAACCTGGCTGCATCAAAATCACTTGCTGCGCATGTATTTCTGATTGACGAATTTCTGGCAACCGAAATTGAAAATGGGAATATTAAAAAAGAACATTTTACATCAGAACCAAAAAAAATAATCCTGCATGGCCACTGCCAGCAAAAAGCGTTATCCTCTGTAGCACCTTCAGTTAAAATACTTTCATTGCCCGCCAATTATTCAGTTGAAACGATTCCTTCAGGATGTTGTGGTATGGCCGGATCTTTTGGCTATGAAAAGGAACACTATGATTTGTCGATGAAAATTGGCGAACTCGTCTTATTCCCAGCTGTACGCAAACAAGCTCCAGAAACTACTATTGCTGCCCCAGGTACCAGTTGCCGTCACCAGGTAAAAGATGGCACAGGGAAAAAAGCAATGCATCCGGTTGAAATACTTTGGGATGCGCTGCTAAAGCAAAAATCCTAATGACTTAGCGACTTCGCGGTTAAATTTGTCGGAAGTCCGTCGAGACTTTTCAGGTTATTTTCTAAGATATAATTCTTTAGCCCCTCCTCCCCCTTCTTCTCGGCCCATTCAAAATGGATATCCCTTTCCCCTTTGTAATCAAACATCGGCACACCAAAGCCACAGGAGGTCTGTACAAGGTCAATATCTGCAATCACAATTTGTCGCGTACTTGGATACAAT
>Ga0209254_10005268_pt1 | contig 11895 bp, 10 predicted proteins | sample FrelakmetDIP11DI_FD_187148 | JGI IMG/M metagenome (GOLD analysis project Ga0209254, IMG submission 187148) | Freshwater lake sediment microbial communities from the University of Notre Dame, USA, for methane emissions studies - DIP11 DI (SPAdes)... | ecosystem: Environmental > Aquatic >... | reverse complement strand
CCACGCAGTGTCCTGACAATATGTGTCGGCAAGAGCACTTATGCACGTTGTGGGATCATTGTCAATGTAACCCCTTTTGAACCAGAATGGGAAGGTTATGTAACACTGGAAATTTCTAACACAACACCGTTACCAGCTAAAATATATGCGCATGAAGGCATCGCTCAGGTACTTTTCTTTGAAGCAGATGAATTATGCGAGGTGTCTTATGCAGATAAAAAAGGGAAATATCAGAAACAGCAAAACATTGAACTACCGAAAATATAATAAACCATCATAAGCTTGCGGGAGAATCTGCTGCAAGCTTATGATAATTATATTTTCAAACCATTAGTCAATTGCAATCATGACATTGGAGGCTTTTACAACTGCATAAACCTCTTTACCAACCTCTAATTCCATAATTTGCGCAGATTCGCGGGTGATAATGGCAACAATTTCTTCTCCCCCGCTTGTTTGGAGGATAACCTCTGAGTTTACAGCTCCATGTGTCACTTTCATAATCCTTGATTTTATAACGTTCCTTGCACTAATTTTCATTTATAACCTCCCGTTTACCAAGAAAATCGCCATAATGTGTACGATTTAAGTATAATTCAACCATTATTGACTATTTTATATCATTCAATCGTGTAAGGTAAAATGCACAAGGAATTTTACTACGAACAAATCGCAGAGTATCTCAGGATAAATATCCTTGAAGGTCGGTTTAAGCCCGGTGAAAAACTGCCAACCATCAGGGAAATGAGGCAAATCTGGAATTGTACAAGTGGAACTATTCAGCGTGCTTACCTTGAACTGGCAAGTCAGGGCTTAATCATCAGCCAACCTGGACGGGGCACTCATGTCGCCGATTTGAATAAAACCGATCCGTTTGCATTACGCCGGTCTGGTTTACTTCACCGTGTTGAAAATTTTCTCGATGAAAGCCTCAATTTGGGATATTTACCTGCTGAAATTGAACAGGCAGTCTCAATTGGTATACAGAAGTTTAAACCTATTAAAGCAGACTTAGGGAATGTCAGTGGAAAAATCCTCCGGTTTATCGGGAGTCATGATCTCGCCTTAGAATGGATGGCTACTCATTTTAATGAAATAATCCCGGATATTTTCTTTTCCGTAAAATATAAAGGAAGCCTGGGGGGCCTTTTTGCATTGGCCGACGGCAGCGCAGATCTGACAGGCTGCCATCTCTGGGATGATAAGAGTGATACATATAATATTCCTTACATTCAGAAAATATTTCCTGGAGAGATGATTGCTTTATTGACTCTCAGCCGTCGGCGTTTGGGATTATTACTCCAGCCTGGTAATCCTTTAAAAATCTATGATCTTCCTGACCTCACCAAGCCTGGAGTTGTTTTTGTCAATCGACAATTAGGTTCAGGAACCAGAGTATGGTTGGATGCCAGGCTTACTGAATTTGGGATTGATCCAGCAAAGATAAATGGATATAACAATGAAAAAAATACCCATATGGATGTTGCCCAGACAATAGTTTCTGGAAGGGGCTTTGTTGGTTTAGGTCTTGAAGCAGCTGCATTGAATTATGGATTGGCATTTATTCCCCTCACACTCGAAAGATACGACCTTGTATTCAGGACAAAAAAGTTCGATGGCAGTATCCTGCTCACCTTACAAAATTGGCTGATGCAGGAATCCACCCGGAATATTATTGATGAACTTGGCGGATATGAGACGAATGAGACCGGCAGAATCACATGGATTAATGCTTAAGTCATTTAATAACAAAAATGCCATAAACTGACAACGTGTTAAAAAATAAGCCTTCTAAAAAATAATTATTTCCAGTATTTCCACCTGATTTTTTCTATGTTATCAATATATCCTAGGAAATATATTAATAGTTATCCTGGGCAGTAATTTGATCCCATTGGTGATGTCGTTACCATGACTCTCGTTGCAGTTAATTAAAAAGATATATTAAATTGGTTTGTCATAATCCGGAGTTATCCATTAAAATGTCTTTTTTTATATCACAATCATTAAAGAGGATTATCCAGTGAATCAATTCTATGTACCAAAAAGAATCATGGCAATCGCAGCTCATCCCGATGATATAGAATTTAGTGCGGCCGGTGCTATTGCTAAATGGATCTTAAACGGATCAACGGCATCATACATTCTATGTACAAGCGGAGAAGTTGGAATTGCAGAAAACGGGGTGACATTAGAAAAAGCAAGAAGTATCAGGGAACAAGAATCATTAAAAGCAGCCAAAATTATAGGTGTAGATGAAGTTATATTTTTACGGGAGCCTGATGGACTTCTGGAAGCAAATTTACAGTTGAGGAAAAAATTAGTTAGGGAAATTAGACGATTTAAACCGGAACTTGTAATTTGCACAGATCCAACGGTTTACTTTACGAAAAACAATACGATTAATCATCCTGATCATAGAGCTGCTGGATTAGCGGCTATTGATGCCTGTTTCCCCGCTGCTGGACAACCTCATCTTTTTCAGGAATTGGAAAAGGAAGGTTTTTATTCTCATAAGCCTCGCAAAGTCTATGTGACAGGATGGCATCAACAGGAATTATCTGTAGACATTGAGGATACGATAGACTTAAAAATCAAAGCACTTCAAGCACATGAGAGTCAGACCAGACACTTTAACACGGAAGAGTATATCAAAATCAGGTCAGCAGAAGCTGCTGCTGGTAAAGAAATGAAATATGCTGAACCTTACAGGGTAATAACATTAATGGATGATGAGAAGTGGGAATCATACCAGGCGGCAAATGGTTATTGATTTTCAGACATAGCCTTTTGATGAACGATAATCCCCCAGTGCACCAGAAAAAATATTTGGGATTATTCTTTCATTTGACCGGTTCAATCAAAAAATAATATTGATGGTCGATACTGAGAGATGTTCAGTAGATCGGATTTTTTTCTCCCGAATCCGCAACAATCCCATATTTCTTATGCAAACCAAAGTGCTTTGCTACATACTGATTTGAAAATTATTACAAATCTATACGAAAAATAAAACCCGGGTGGCAACTTTGAAAGTTACTCCATCCGGGTTTCTTGAACCACATTATTGATTTATTTGATTTTACCCCTTCGAACAGCATCCAAAACCCGTTCTGGAGTTAGCGGCAGCTGATAAACCCTGGCACCCACTGCATCTGCAACAGCATTTGCAAGGGCTGGAGCTGCCGGTGTAAGGGATGGCTCACCGATTCCCTTTGCTCCAAAAGGACCTACCCCAGTTCCAGATTCCAAAATGATGGGAATTGTCGTTGGCACATCTCGGGAAGTAGGTATTAGATATTCAGAGAAGTTCCTGGTTTTTATCACGCCTTCTTTGATAATTACATCTTCCATCAGGCCGTATCCCAAACCCTGGGCACTACCGCCTTGGATTTGTCCCTCGACAGCTATTGGATTGATAGCCCTGCCAACATCATGGCATCCGGCACTTTTGAGGATAGTCACTTCTCCGGTTTCGGTATCAACTGCAACTTCTACAGCATGTGCACCGAAGGTAAAATCTGGATAAATATCCCCTTGTCCAGTCTCAGGGTCTGGCGGCTCAGTAAAAGGAGCCTTAAATTCTGCAAGGTTATTTAAGGGTAATCCCTCACTGGCACATAATTTTGCCAGGTCGGAAATGGGCATACCCTGGGAGGGATTGCTTTTTACAAATACCTTTCCCCCGCCGAGATCCAAGTTAGAAATTTCCTCCTCAAATATTTTCTGAGCCCTTTCTAATAGTACCTGCCTGATAGCACTCGAAGCCTGAAAAACAGCATTCCCGGACATATAAAGCTGCCTGGTTGCAGTAGAGGTTCCAGCCAGTGGTGTGAGAGCAGAATCTGTATAATAAATCGTTGTATCGTTCAAAGATACGCCCAGTACTTCACCGGCAATTGTACACAGACTATTTATCTGTCCTGCCCCTAAATCGGGTACTCCGCACCGGACCACAACCGTTCCATCCAGTTCAAGACCCACCCATGCCCGTGATGTATCGTGGAACATGGTAATCCGGCCATAACTTTGCATGTAGGAGGCAAAGCCGCGGCCAATTTTAAGTGATCCTGAATCCGCTGTCTTTTCACCCATTGCTTCCAATACCCGGGATGCTGTTTCTTCAAGCCATACTGCACTTTTAATCACCTGTCCTGTGGCATTCTTATCCCCGGTTTTTATATAATTGATTTTCCGGAATTCCAATGGGTCCATTTCTAATTTTTTCGCAATTTCATCCATTTGTTGTTCATAAGCGACACAAGCCTGGGCAGCTCCGAAACCTCTGAATGCCGATGCAAAAATATTGTTCGTAGCGACACTCGTACTATCAACTCGCAAATTGTCAATTTTATAAGGACCGGTAGAAGCCACAGTAGCATATAAGAGTACATACGGGCTTAAATACGGGTATGCTCCGGAATCGGAAATCATCTCAATCTCTGCGGCAGTTATTAATCCATTATTTTTAACCCCGGTTTTGTGTTTCATGATAAATGGGTGGCGTTTTGAGTGAGCAAGGATAGATTCATCCCGTGTGTAAACTAATCTCACTGCTTTTCGGGTAGCTTTTACGAGCAAGGCCAGGAAAATTTCTACAGTAACATCTTCCTTTCCCCCAAATCCGCCTCCAATAAGTGTCCCAATAATATGGAGTTTATTTTGAGGAACACCAACCGCCCTGGCAATATTCCTGAAGTGTTCCACCACTTGCGTTGCTACCCGTATATTGATTACATCCTGGTCGTCGATCCAGGCAACACCAGCTTCCGGTTCAAGGTAGGCATGATCAATAAAAGGCACACGAAATGTATTTTCTACGATAATATCTGCTGCTTCCATCCCTTTTTTGGCGTCACCCTTGCGAATTTTCCACCTGGCTACAATGTTGTCCGGTTCAAACACAACTGGTGCGCCCGGTTTCATTGCTTCAAGCGGGTCATAGACTCCCGGAAGGCTTTCATATTCGACCTCAATCAGTTTCATTGCAGCCTCTGCAATAGCGAGCGTTTCTGCTGCAATGAGTGCTAATGGCTCTCCTCTAAACCGGACAACCTCAGAAGCCAGTACTGGAGCATCCGAACCTGCCCGTTTTTCACGTCCGGTTTGACCTGGAAAATCCGTAACCAATGTCGCACCCTGTAAATCCTGTGCTGTGAGTACGCATTCAACACCAGGTAGTGATTTTGCCCGGCTGACATCCAGTTTTATAATCCTGGCTGAAGGCTGATCACTTCGAAATACTTTGGCATACAACATGTTTGGTACATAATAATCCCCGGCATATACCGTTGCACCTACAGATTTTCCAAGGGCATCAACCCGGCGCAAAGGTTTACCCACGATTTTCAATTCCGGAAGATCTACTTTTGGGATTTCCTTGGCTTTATATTTCATATAGCACCTCCGGCGGCTATTTTCTCCGCCGCATCCTGTACAGCTTTGATAATATGCCCATAACCGGTACAACGACATAGATTACCGGAGATTGCTTCCCTTATTTCATCCTCAGTTGGATGGGGTTTTTCATCCAAAAGTGCTTTTGCAGAAATGATCATCCCTGGTGTGCAGTATCCGCATTGAGCGGCACCTGCATCTGCAAACGCTTCCTGAATTGGGTGAGGCTTTTCCATATTCCCCAGACCTGCGTTAGTAATAATTTCTGAGCCATCCGCCTGCCAGATCAGTACCATGCAGCTGTTAACTGCCTTACCGTTTAATATTACACCGCAAGCACCGCAATCCCCTTGTTCACAGCCATTCTTTACATCCATATATCCGAGTTTTCTTAAGGCTTGTAACAAGGTAATGTTAGGATAAAATGCAACCTGGTGTTTTCTCTTATTGACAATTAAGTTGATTAATTTTTGTTCCATTTCGATTGCTCCTACCCGGCCAGATTACTGGCAATCCTTTTTAGTAATCGTCGAACAAGCACATCTGACATTTTTCTGCGATAATCGGCGGATCCCCGGATATCATCAATGGGTCTTGAGGATTCTGAGGCAAGCCTTCCAGCCTCCATTATCACTGCTTCAGTCAATATTTTCCCTATTAGGTAATCCTCAGCCTGATAAGAACGGATTGGTCTTGGAGCAACAGCACCAAGACCAATCCTGCTACAGCTTACTTTTTGTAAATCATCAATCTCGACTTGGATGGATGTGCTTATTATTGAGCAAACCATTCCCTTTCGCAAACCGATTTTTTCAAATCCACCGGCACTCTTTTTTGAAGGAATTTGCCAACGAATCGATATAAGAAGTTCATCCGGCTGGCGTAGGGTCTTATTCACACCTACAAAGAATTCATTTATAGGAACAAAACGGGTCTGCTTAATAGAGCGTAGTTCCATCACAGCGCCTAATGCCAGTAAAGGTGGAGCGGTATCAGCAGCGGGGGATGCATCCACAAGATTTCCACCAGCGGTTGCAAGATTACGGATCATCGGCGTGGCGAATTTCGCTGCTGCCTCATGAAGCGGCACACCAAACCGGGCAACCAATTCGTCTTTCAAAACATCAGCAAGCTTGGTGGCTCCCCCAAGAATTATCATGTCCCCTTCTCGTTTTATGCCGGTAAGTTCCTTTAGCATCCCCAGTTCTACTAATAATTCCTTATCGCTCCCGTTTTGTAATTCGAGCACGATATTGGTTCCCCCGGCCAGAGGCTGAGCTTTATCTTTCTTTTCTGAAAGGATATGCAAAGCTTCATCCACACTTTTTGGCACCACCATATCAATTTCCTTCAGCATGTTTACCTCCTAAAAAAAATAAAACTGGAAATTTCTGTCATATACATCATTAATTATATGAATCATTCATCATTGGAATTTATCTAACCAGTCAGGATCTACTTCAACTCCAAACCCCGGTTTGTCATTAATTAATAGGCACCCCTCAGAAAATGAATCCTCTAGTGCTGTACCTTTTAAAATATCATAATGCTCCGGAATTAGATAATTGAAACATTCTAAAAATGCAAAATTGGGAATACACGCTGCAAGATGGGCGGATACAGCCGTGAGGTAGGGACTGGCGCAGTTATGAAACGCTATCCGGATTCCAAAAGGTTCAGCAAATGCAGCTATCTTTTTTGCTTCCAGTACCCCCCCACAATTCCCGAGATCCGGCTGGATAAAATTAATAGACTCACTCAATATTGTGTCCTTAAATCCATAACGGGTATAAAGCCTTTCACCTGTAGCTAATGGAATAGATAAATGGGTGGAAATCTGCCTTAGACCACTGATATTAAACGGTTCTGCAGGTTCCTCAATCCAAAATATATCAAGTCCCTCAATTTGCTTACCGAAATGAATAACTGCATCTGGGGTCAACACTGTACTTAAATCAATCATTAATTCAATATCCGGTCCAACTGCTTTCCTGACTGCCTTTACTCGCTCAATCGCCAGCTTTTCGGATTCTCTCGATGCTGAACGAAGTTGTGGTATTTCAAAAAGGTTCAGCTTTCTGTCACCAACAGGGGTGGTAAATGGATACATTTTGAGCGCCTTATGTCCATCGTGGACAGCCATTTCAGCCCGCTTGGCGTATTCATCCGGCGAATTAGCATCCAAAGACCATCCATTGGAATAAACCTTGATCTTCTCCCTGAGTTTCCCGCCTATTAATTGAAAAACCGGTACACCCAAAGTTTTGCCCTGAATATCCCACATAGCTTGTTCAATTGCGCTGATTGCTGAATAAATAATTGCTCCCCCGCCTTTTGTCCAAAACCCCAGGTCATATGTCCTGGCTAAAAATGCCTCAATCTCACTGGCTTCTTTCCCGACAAGGTACTTGTCTGCCAATTCTTTGATCATCGCACAAACTGAGGCTGCTCCAATCCCGTAAGCAATCCCAGCCTCGCCCATCCCGCTGATGCCTTCGGAGGTATCAATTTTTACAAATACAGGATGCCGGCCACCCAATTGAGTAGGATAAACCGTTACTTTATTTATGGTTTGATTCATAGAGGTTATTATTATTGGAATATTTAGTGAAACAGCCTCGCTTGTAAGCGAGGCTGTAAATATTATTCAATGAGTAGGCTAAACTTGACTATCTCCGCACCTTTCATGGATACGCGGGAGCCAATTTTATCGAGTTCTTCAAGGTTTTCATTAATTTTTCCAAAAACATTGATTGGCTGTTGATAATCAATTGCGTAACCGCGCGAAACAAAAAAATCGCCTGTGGTGATATAGATTTCATCGGGGATATTGTAAATTTCCTCTTTCACGAGGAAACATAAAGAACCGGGGTAGATTGCCACCGTTCTCTGGTTTTCTTTTGGAACGGTTAAATCCCGGGGCAAAGTAACGATTGCTTCGCCCGATGTTGAACTGTGATGAAATTCATATTCAAAAGGTAATTTATCGGCAATAATTTTGCAGGTTTTTGGAGCTTTCTTTTCATCGAGCTCGGCGGTGAAGACCCCACCCTTTTGAAATTCAATTTTTATACGCATTAATTGTTTCCTTTCAAAAAAATCATGAAGGTGGCGGCAATTTCGAATACCGCCACCTGTTATTAATTTGAAGATTATTTAGGCGTTACATAAACATTATGCATGCCAAGGTGATAGTAGGGTACACGGGAATAGCCAAGGTCATTGACCGATAGTCCCTTTACCCAGGGCTTCCACATTTGGGCATGACCCCAATGGTACAGGAATAGCGCGCCAACTTCTTTGCTCAGCAGTTCGTTGGCATCCTCGTACATTTTGGTGCGTTCCTCAGGATTATCCCAACCGGCTGCCTTCTCTGTCAGTTCATTGTATTCCGCATTGTTCCAATCCTTGTGACGTCCGAGATTCGGGTTGAAGATGTTCAGGAAGTTGGAAGGATCCACATAATCATACTCCCAGTTATCGATACCAAAATCAATCTTGCCTTCTCCCCTTTCAACATTATAAATATCTGCATCCAGCGGCCGCAATTTAATATCAATCCCAAGGTTTTCCTTGAACATTGCCTGGACCATTTCTGCAGTTCTTACTTTTGTTTCGTCGTCAGTCTTGACTGCCAGCTCAATTTCCGGGAAACCTGCCCCGCCCGGATAACCAGCTTCGGCAAGTAAAGATTTTGCCAGTTCAACATCCAGTTCCTGGTATTGGTTGAGGGCATCCGGAACATAAGACGGGAATCCTACTGGCAGTAATCCATAGGATGGATCCCCAAGGCCGTCATAAATAACCTGGATTAATGCATCACGATCGATGGCATGGGCTAGAGCCTGCCGTACTTTGATATCATCAAATGGTTTGACGGTAGGATCAACATAAATATAACGTGAGGCAAAATACGGGAACGCATACAGTTCTCTTCGCAGATTTGGATCTTCCTTTACATATCGGTAGGTTACCGGGGTTACAGGGGTTATATCCTGGTCGGCAAATAAACCATCCACTTCACCTGCCTGGTAAGCCGGGAAGTCATTTTTACCATCGCTTGGTTTGAAGATGAATTTTTGGATGTAAGGTGCATGTTCACCAACATAGAATTCATTCGGCTCAAGCACAATCTCTCTGCCTGGTTCGTATTTTGTCATCTTCCAAGGGCCGTTTGAAAGTGCAGTTGCTGGATCCATGGACCAATTGGCTCCCACTTCCTCTACAACTTTCTTTGGTACTGGAGCACTTGTCGGGAATGCCATGATCTCAGGAAGGTAAAGGGTTTTCGCTTCAGTTGTAATTTCCAGGGTGTAATCATCCACAGCCTTTACGCCCAGTTCTTCGGGGTCTACTTCCCCATTTACCACTTTATTGGCATTCTTGATATCACTGTAGAACCACGTGAAGCTGCCGCCCGTCGCCGGGGTCAATTGGCGCTTTAGAGAATATTCAAAATCCCCAGCGGTTACCGGTGATCCATCGCTCCACTTTGCATCCTTGCGTAAATTGAAAGTCCAGGTTAGTCCATCTTCCGAGAGACTCCAGTCAGTAGCAACCCCAGGAACAGGTTTGTTATTGACATCCATCATAACCAGGCGCTCCCAAAGGAAAACTGCTCCGCAGGATTTGCTGGTTTCATAGAAACTGGCAGCAATGTCCATGTGTTTCCCTTCCACGCATGGAAGCGTTAATACCTGTTCTTCCGGCGGGGCAGCATCAACAGGCATGGCTTTCCCCCAGATATTTGTTACAGGACCTTTTTCTACTTCGACTACTTTTTCAACTTCGACTTCTACTTCCTTGATTACTTCTACTGTTTCCTGGACTGTAACCACTTGCGGTGCTGCAGGTGCACAGGATGTAAGAAGCAACACTGTGACGATCAATAAACCAAAAAGCTGATACCACTTTGTTTTCATCGTAATCCCTTCTCCTAATAAGATATTGTTTTAATTTATTATGTTTACTTTAAATATCTGTCAGTTTTTTTATTCTTCACCTCCTGGTGAAAAAATTATCTATCAACTCCTCTTGGTGAAAGCGCATCCTGTATTCCATCACCAACAAAAGTAAAAGCCAGGATGGCAAAACCCAATGTCAGTGCAGGAAATACAGGCAAATGCCAGTATGCCTGGATTGCCAGGTAATACTCCCCTACCATTTGACCCCAGCTGGGTGTCGGGGGAACAACGCCGATACCAAGAAAACTTAATCCTGCTTCGCGAAAAATAGCTGCAGGTATCCCTACCGTAACTGCCACAATCACCGGTGCAATGGAATTGGGAAGAATGTGATTAAATATTTCTCTCCTATTGGATACGCCGATGGAACGGGATGCTAACACATAATCCCGCTGGCGCAGCGTGAGGAATTGACCGCGTACCAACCTGCAGATGGGCGGCCAGGCCACGATAGCCATGGCTATAAATACATTGGAATACCCGGGTCCAAGGGCAACCATGATAAGTATTGCCAGCATTAAACTTGGAAATGCCATAAAGAAATCAACCAACCTGGTTACAGCCAGATCTACGTAACCACCATAGTATCCTGCCACCGCACCAAGAGGCAATCCGATTACTAAGGCAGACGCCTGGACAAGCAACCCAATACTGATGGAAACCAAACCGCCGTAAAGAATCCTGCTCAGCATATCTCTCCCAAGCAAATCGGTACCCATCGGGTGCTTGAAGGATGGTCCTTCACCTATTGCTGTATAATCCTGCTTCTCAAATGGATATGGTGCAATCACTGGGGAAAGTATTGTCACAAAAATCAAAATGATTGAGGAGATGAGACCAAAAACGGCCATCTTATTTTTTGAAAAACGATAGATGGCATCCTGCCAGAATCCCCGTTTTTTAAGGGCTGCCCGAAACTTTTTTTGTGTAAGCATTAATCCCTTCCTAATTCCCGTATTGAATCCGAGGATCGATATATGCATAAAGTATATCCGTGATCAAATTGACCACGCTGAGCAGCATTGCCAAAAGTATGGTGGTTCCCATGATCATGGTGTAGTCCCTGTTGAAAATGCTGGAAGTGAAGAATGACCCCAGGCCGGGAATCCGGAAAATCGTCTCAATATAGAAGGATCCGGTAATCACATCCGCAAAAATTGGTCCAAGAATTGTAATAATTGGGATCAAGGCATTTTTTAAACAGTGCCGGATTACAACACTCCTTCCGCTCAATCCTTTAGCATGAGCAGTTCTGACGTAATCTTCCCCAAGCACTTCAATCATGGATGATCGTGTATAGCGGGCGATCTGGCTCATTGGCAAGAGTGAAAATGCAATTACTGGCATGATCCAATATTTTGGCCCCTCCCAACCGCTGGTTGGAAGCCATTTAAGTAAAACCCCAAAGATAACAACGAGTACAACAGCAACCACAAAGTTTGGGAACACTGTTCCTCCTACTGCCATGGAAGTGGTTACATAGTCAATTGGGGTGTTTTGGTTTAGGGCAGCATAGATACCCAACAAAAGTCCT
>Ga0209254_10005267_pt1 | contig 11895 bp, 8 predicted proteins | sample FrelakmetDIP11DI_FD_187148 | JGI IMG/M metagenome (GOLD analysis project Ga0209254, IMG submission 187148) | Freshwater lake sediment microbial communities from the University of Notre Dame, USA, for methane emissions studies - DIP11 DI (SPAdes)... | ecosystem: Environmental > Aquatic >... | reverse complement strand
TGAAGATGGTACTCAGATTTTAATGGGTAATATTAATCCTGGAAAAGATATTTCTAGTTTACAGGTTGATGCAATTCGATTAAGAGCAACTTTTGAAAGGTTAATTCCTGTAGATACTCCAATTCTTGATAAGTGGAGTCTTAGTTATATTGGTGCTGATTATGAACCACCATGGACTGAGTATGATATAACTCCATCTGTGCCTAATGGGGAAAACGGTTGGTATACTGTAACTGTTGAGGTTACTTTGTATCCGCGTGATGATATATCTCCTCCGGACGAAATTATTACTTATTATAAAATTAATGGTGGTACGCAGAAAATTTATAGTGCTGTTAACAAACCTCAGATTTCATCAGAAAGACGAAATAATGAAGTGGAGTTTTGGTCTGTAGATGCTGCAGGAAATAATGAAACACCTCATAAAACTATTAAAAATATTATGATTGATAAAACTAAACCTACAGTTACTATTACAACTCCTGCTTGGGGTATTGTAAAAGCAGGTGATGTTAAGGTTAGCGGTACTATATATGAATCACTTGAAGGTTCTGCTATAAACAAGGTTGAAGTTTATTTTAATGGTGGTAAAATACCTGATTCTGAGATACAGCTTTCTGCGAATAAAGATTACTTTGAATGGCATTTCACAGCTGAGGGTAGTGGTAAGTCTTGGGCAGATATTTTAAATGATATATTAGATGGTATTCGGGCTTTGTCAGTGCCTCAGGGATTTTATTATGATATTGAGGTTAGGGCATATGATTATGCGGGCAATATGGGTAATGCTTATGTTACTGTAGAGACTTCAAAAACTAAAACTATGCTTCCATTTATAATTATTGGGACTTTGATAATTATCCATTTCTTGAGAAAGTAATTTTCAGTTTATATTTACTAAAACAGGCTGATATTTGGTAATACTAGTAGAATAAAATATATATATACTTAAAATTCATTATAATTTATAAATTTGATATTATTAGAATATCGGGGATTGTTTACATTATGAAAATAAAAGCAATAACTTTATTTACAGTATTTATACTTTTTTTTACTTGCTTTAATGTACTTGCATTTGAACAAAATAATAATGATGTTTCTTTTGAGACATTATCCTATAATGATAGCTTTGTTTTTTCAAAAACAACATTTGAAAAAACTGATGATTTTATTAAACTAAAACTTAGTGAGGCAACGACTTATATCATGGATGAAGGTAAACCAATGCTTCCTGTTGTTATTAAAACATATGTTTTTCCTAAAAATTCAAAGATAACTAAAATAGAATGTATTTTTTCTGGTTTTTCTGAGCAAAAAATTTCTGAAAAAATTATGCCTGCTCCTGCGAAAGTACCTTTAATTAATTTAAACAAAAATGCAGATCAATATAGTACTCTCCTAGTTAATAGTAGTATATATGAAAGCTCACAATTGTATCCTTCTAAGAATTATGATTATAGTATAACTTGTGGATTAAATGGTTTAACTTTGAGTGTTAGGATGTATCCTGTTTGCTATAAGTCATTAGAAGATATAATTATTACATATGATTTTGCAGATATTAATATTGTTTACGAAAAACCTACTTTTTCAACTATATTTGAAGAAGAATATGATATGGTTATAATAGCTCCTAGAAAATTTTCTTTAGAGCTTCGGCCTTTAATTAATCATAAGAATAATCTTGGTGTTCGTACTTTTTTGAAGACAACAGAACAAATTTATAGTGAATATAATGGTAGGGATGAGCCTGAACAAATAAAATATTTTATTAAGGATGCAATTGAAACATATAATATTACATTTGTATTGCTTGTTGGTGGTACAAAAGGTATTAGAAAACAGTGGTATGTTCCTATTAGACGAACAAATGTTGATGTATATTGGGAAACAGGGACTATAAGTGAACTTTATTATGCTGATATATATAGATATAATGAATCATCTGCTTCAATTGAGTTTGAAGATTGGGATTCTAATTTTAATGGTGTTTTTGCTGAATGGTTCTCTTATAAACCTGAGGATATACTAGATTGTAATCCTGATGTTGCATTAGGTCGTTTTGCTTGTAGAGATTCTGAGGATGTAAGAACTGTTGTGAAAAAAACTATTGATTATGAGACTAAAGCTTATGGTTCTCCTTTCTGTAAAAAAATGTTAGTTGCTGGTGGTGATACATTTCCTAATAGTTTATCATATTATGAGGGGGAGATGACGACAGATGCATCTTCAGCTCTTATGGAGAATATTGGTTATAGTATTAAAAAAGTATATGCTTCAGATGGTTCATTTATAGGTCCAAGTGATCTTTTTAAGGAATTTAGAGAGGGTGTTGGATTAGTTCATGTTGAAGGTCATGGTAATCCTGCTGAATATGTTACACATCCACCTAATAATGATACATGGATTTATGGTTTAACTGTTAGTAATATGGGTCTTATTAGAAATCGTGATCCTTTGCCGATTGTGGTTATAGGTGCATGTCATAGTAGTCAGTTTAATGTGACTCCCTTAAATCTTTTGATAGGTTTATTACCATGGAATATTAGGGATTATTTTAATGCTGATTCTGGTTGTCCGGGTGGTTTCTGGCGTTATGAGTATATTAGTGAATGTTGGAGTTGGAAGCTTTTAAGTCTTAAAAATAAAGGTGCTGTTGCAACAGTAGGTAACTCTGGTCTTGGTTATGGTAATGTTAATGAGTATGCTATTGTTGATGTTGGTCAGTGGCTGGCGATAAGATTATTTGATGCGATAGCTAATCAAAATATGCAGACACTTGGTGAAGCTCATGCTAGGTCAATTTCTGATTATGTAACTATTTTTGATGCTCATAATTATGGTTATGCTGATAGGAAAACAATTGATGGTTGGATTTTATTAGGTGATCCGAGTCTTAAAATTGGTGGTTATAATTTAGCAGAGTAATACTTATTTTTTTTTAGTATTAGAATTATTGTTACTAATCATGTTACTTTTTCAAAATCAGTTTTAATGAAAATACATTTTCTTCAAACCTATGAAAATATGTTGTTAGAAATTGTTGGTACTATTATTCACGATCCGATAGGTGTTGCATTTTTCATGGTTATTTATGATAATATGATTACTCGATCCAACCAGGACCGATTTGGGCTTGAATTTTAATAATTTTAAAATTTATATTCAATTTTAGCGGATCTTCAAAATCCAACATAACATCTTGCCCTATTTTATTTAAATTAAATTGAGTTAGATCTAGACCTGCTCTCATCAGTGATTGATTTATAAAGACAAACCAGGCATTAGAAAGAGACGTTGTAATAGTCATATTATCAACATCAGTAAAGGTAATATTTGTTGATATATTATGAAACTCAGTTTGTATTCCACAGATACCAGAACCAGATGCTATAGTTTTTTTTCCAACACTAGAAATATTTACTACATCAAATGAAATATTTATTGTATTACTGATCTTATTATAATCAACAATAAAATTAGGTGGAACCAATGTCTTATTACCTGAAAACTGACTCACAATCATCGCACCAGCTTCATAGGTATATGATTGATCAAGGTAATATGCATTACTTGATGAATATTTAATTGTACCAATCGGGTATATATTATTTATTGAATCATTTTGAATGTTTATTGTACATGAATTTTCTAAAACTTCTAAAGTACCATATGCTTTACTTGATACTAAAAATGGTAATTCTTTACTACCTAGTGTTAAAAACGAAGCAATAGGAATGTTGTTTCTTTCATCTGCAGCCTGATTATCAATAACTGAAGTAATAAATCCGAATTGTTCTGCTACTCTATCCATGTGCTCTGCTTCACGTTGTTCCATTATTATTGGAACATAGACTAGTTGAATAATAGAGATAACTGTAACAATAAGACCGATAAGCAACATTGCAGTGACTATACCTACTACAGCACTGTTATTTGTTTCCTTTATGATTTTTTTCATTTTATACCTTCATACAATTTTTATTTTATCTTTTTTTATTAGCTCGCTACCTGCTGAAGGACTGCTGATAATAGTATTGTATTAGAAGCAATGACCGTGACTCCGATATATTTATTTTCTAGATCTGTATAAGTTACTTCAAAGATTTCGCCGATATCCCATTTTGTATTTTTGTTTAAATCAATTAATTTATCACTCGCGTTATATGTAGAAGAAATATTATCTATAGTTATTATTATCTTTGTTTTTCCTTCTAGAGATTCTCCTCCGTTATGTTCGATGAATATCGTATTGTTTTCTAAAGTTCCAATAAGATTTACTTGGGAGCTAGAAGAACCAAAAAAAAATTGAGAAACATTAGCGTTAAGGATAGCAAATAACGTAATTGTTATTCCTAATAAAAGAACAATACCTACAACTTCAGATACTGCTTGTTTCGAACGAATTTTCTTTATCATTGCATCCCAATATCCGCTCTTCATTGTATCATTATGATACTTATTAATATTTGGGTAAATGCCGTCAATTTGACTTCATTTAATTATAAAAAAATTCTGCTCGTCTAGTAGTCTTTTCAATAAATCTATTTTAGGAATATTTTATCTATATTGGATTATTCAACTGACAAATATAGGGTTGTTCCAAATCTTAATAATAAAGTTTACAGGAATGTTAAAATAATCATCGATGTTTTTTTAGAATCAAATCATTTTATTTTTATCAGCCTGTTTTTTAATAATTAATATAATCTTTTATTTTTCTTTATTTTTATTTCCTTTATTTTTAATTTTACTATTTTATTAAATTGTTATACTTTTAGGTTTTATATGAACACATATTTTTTATAGTTGTGATATTATTCCAAATTGGTAATTGGGCTGCATATCTATATATAGTATTATTGTTAAATATAAACATGCTAAAATTTGTTAGGGTGGATTTAAAGGAGAGATGGCATGTCAAAAAAAAAGGTTAATAATAAGTTTAAACACTTTATAAATCGTAATAAAAATAGCAAAGCTGTATCGGAAGTGATAGGATCAGTTTTTTTATTAAGTATAATGGTAACGTCTTTCAGTGTAATCTATCTGAATGTTTTATCGATTCCAGCACCTAGTAATCCTTCAAATGTAGAGATTGTTAGTTATACTGAGAATAACAATTTGGTGTTAGAACATCAAAAAGGTGAACCATTAAGCTTAGATACTAAAATTACCGTAAATATGGGCTTTAAGAACGAGACGATTTTAGTAGGAAATTATTTAGATTCAGATGCAAAAAAAGATGGAGTCTGGTCTATTGGAGAGAGAGTAATCTATCCATTTTATTATAATGTCAGTAACATTAAAAGTTATTTTACACCCTATGTTTATGTCGCAAATGTAGATAGCAACTCACTTGAATTTATAGGAACTCTTGATGTATATCCAGAAACTGATTTAGAAATAAGCTTTAATGCTGATGATATATCTCCATCTGTCGGAGATAAAGTTAATTTTACAATCTGTGTGACAAATTCTATTGGAGGTACACCTTCAGTAAATATTGAAATCCTTAGTGTTTTAGCTAGGTGTTTTTCATATTACAGTAATGTAACATCACGTGGAGATTATAACTCGAATACAGGTATATGGAATATAAGTAATCTGGATAGTGGGGAATCTGTATGTCTTACAATTACAACAATTGTTGTACTTACAGCAGATGCGACTGAATTAGCTATGGTACTTGATGGCTCTGGAAGTATTAGCTCTTATGATTGGAATATTATGCGGGAAGGTCTTGCAAGATCTATAGAGAATTCAAGTGTCTTTCCACATGATGGAAATGTTGAATTAACTGTCATTCAATTTGGTGGTATTTACAACATCTGGAATAAAAACTGGAATAATTATGCTTCTACATGGTATCGAAGTACACAGTATCGTAAACAGGGGGAAAGCTCAGTAAAATCAGATCGTTCTCACTCTGGATCTTTTAGATCTAATTCTTTTGATACTCGTGGTAGTGATCCGGTTACTATTGATTTTTGGTATAGGTTAGATGATACAGAAAATGTTGATTTAATACTCTATTATTATGATGGATCTAATTATAATTCTGTGGCAATTATTGGTGGGGGTCAGGAAGATACGTGGTTACATTATACAGGTACTATTACTAACTCTTCATATTTCATATCGAATTTTAGAATAGGTTTTTCCTCTGTTTTAGATAGTTATGAAAATGTCTGGGTTGATACTATTGTAATAAAAAAAGGTTCGACTTTAATATTTTATGATGAATTTGAAAATATATTACCTATCGCACGTCCTGAAATTAACCGGAAGATTGTAACTAGTTCAAATTATCATTCAATAGCTAACCAAATAAGAATTATAACCCAAATAACGGGTTTTACTCCGATGAGCTGTGCTATAAGATTAACAGCAGATTTATTATATCCTACTTTAAATGGTTTTAATTTAAGTAAAAGACAATTGATAAACCTAGTAACCGATGGAAAACCAAATTGTGTAAGGATCCCTGGTACAAACTATGAAGGGGTTTATATGAATGATAATCTAGGTAAACAAGACACAGTGGATGCTAGATCCTATTTACTAAATACACTTCAAATGAATATATCAGAAAAAGACGAGTTTGATTCTCTTGCAGTAGGTAGTGGGCCAGAAACTAATTGGTTAAGAGATAATCTAGTCTGGCCTCAACCAGGCCATATTGCACCACCTTACGCAGCAGGGTGGGTAAAATATATAGGATCATATCAGGAATTTGAAGCAGCTATTAAAGAAATATTCAGGGGGTATTTTGGTATATCAAACAGCAATACTGTAAAAATTATTACTTCAACTCCATCCATTGATCCCAACCCTGAAGATAATGAAATGAATCTGATTTTAGATACACATTAGAGCGACTAAATAATTATTAATAAGTATCTTAAATAATCTAGTAATATTATTATCGTAATAGTATATGAGTTCTCTTTCGCTAAAGTTCAGGATGAGATTTATTTTGCTATAACGTCACAAAATAAAACCTTCAAGAGCATTTTTGAGCCATTGGCAATTCAACTAGTTAAAGGTTCTAAAAATAAAGTATACGACATTATACAGCCCGATTTAGAAGGCCTTTACAATGACTTTCAAGCTGTTAAGAATATTTGTGATAATATTTTAAAGTCATTTAAGTGAGATGAACAATAGAACTTAGTGGTTGGTCCTGTAATTTTAACAATAAAGCCATCTATCCGTTTAATAACATTTTGTCATTAGATATCCGCAATGTCCAAATGTGTCTATATCATCTTGTTATTTTTAAAAATAAACTTAGATTAATGTTAATGTCCTTGTGAGCATGATGTTGCAATGCTTGGTTGCAAGCACCTTTGAGACCATTTACGTAGTAAATGGTCTTTACCTTGCTTATTTTATTCTTGTAATTATGCTTGTATTGGTGCTTGTAGCCCATACTTGTAGTCATGGTTAGAACTCTATGCTTATATTTTTGATAAGAAATTACATAGAAACTGGGATTAGAAACAATAGTTTTTTCCTTATGGTGATTATTAACTTTTTTTCACTAATTGTTCAGGCGTTGAACTTTAACTTATTACGCCCCGGCTGGGATTTGAACCCAAGTCGAAGCCTCGACAGGGCTTCATGATAGGCCGCTACACTACCGGGGCATATTATAGGTTTTTTTAAAGAGTGTAAAATAACTCCCTTTTTTTAATGTTTCCCTTTAAAGATTCATTGTTTATTATTAAAAAATATAATATGTAAAAACTATATTAGGTGTATAAATAACTTAATTTAAACGACTAGTATCTGTATTTTTACAGTTTGATAATATTTTTTTTAGAATAGGAATTTGAATATTACAAATGATATTAAGATCAATGCAAAAGCAAATCTTACTCCTGATGATAGTTTTCCATCCATCATAAAGCCGCCTAGTAGTCCACCACCGGTGCTTTGAACAAGTACAAATATATAAAAAACTTCCTTTATTGCTTGTGGACTTACCTCTGTTATGCCAAAATTTAAATTTCCTATGGTTCCGCCTGTCGGCATTTTACCTTGTAAGTCAAATATTGCCTGAAAAATTGTTTTGTCAATTATTAGTATTACTGCAAGGAAGACAAAGAAACTGATGAATATGACCATTGCGTATAGTGACATTTCTGCTCTTCTTTGTTCTTCTACTAGTTTTACTTGATCTATTTCTCTTGCTGCTGCTTCAAATACGGTTGCTGTGTTTCCTCCTATTTCTAGTGATTTGTTTATTGTTATTACTATTCTTTGGATTGCAGGTGTGTTGACTCTTTTTGCGAAGTTTTCAAGTGCTTCGTCTACTGGTAAGCCCCATGTTAGTTGGGATGCCATCATTCCTAGTTCTGATTTAAGTTCTCCATGTTCTCCTTCTGAAGATGTTATTATTGCATCAAAGATTGTCATTCCTGATGCTGTAGAACTACTTATTTCTCTTAGAAAATCTGGTAGTTTGTCCTCTATTAGTTTTTTCTTTTTAGCTTTTATATGATTGTAAAAACCTATTGGTCCTATTGCTGTTATTAATCCAAATGTTATGAAATCTACTCCTGTTAATATGTTACCTGATACATTTACCACTCCTGCATATATTAAAATTCCTATGAAAAATAGTATTATTGATAGTGTAAGTGATAGGGCTAATAGTATCAAAATTTTTCTGTCTTTTCCATAATATCTATTTAAACTATATTTTTTGGTGATGATTGGAAATTTCATATAGTCTCCCCCATTCCTGAGCTCATCATTACATAGAAGCCAAAGTATGCCATAGGTAAAATCAAAAGTGCTATTATATACATGAAGGTAAACGATATTCCTGATGAACTAGTCATTCCCATAACAGATATTATTATTACAAGAAATAATGGGAATGCTATTACTGTTGTAACAAATGCTTCTGCCATTATTGCTAGGCTTTCAAGGTTTCTTTTTCTATCTACTAGATCTGTTCTCATGTATTTATCTACGCATCTTTCAAAATATGGTCCTAGTTGACTTCCTGATTGTATTGTTGCAAGTATTCCTTGTACAAAATCTTTAAATTTATTTGAAGGTGATATCCTAATTGCGTTTTGTAGTGCTGTTATTGTGTCAACACCCATCATGTTTATTTCTGTAGCTATTTTTTTTGCTTCTTTTTGTATTTCACCATATAATTCTACTTTTGATAATGCTTCAAAGATTTCAGAGGGTGATATTCCTGCTACAGACATTGTGTTTATAAAATTTGTTGCGTATGGTATGTATCTATCGATTTTTTTTCCTCTGGATTTTGCTTTTGATTTTGGTAGATTTATGTAGTAAAAGCCTATCATTAATGGAACTACACAAGATATTATCAGCATTAAAAGATAAGTTATATTGTTTGGTATTATTAAGTAAAGAATTAATAGTGATATAAAAGTTGATATAAAACCTAGTATTGTGTTCATTAGAACCATTGAGTAGTATTCTTGAAATACCATTGGTATATCTGCTTTTTCAAGTAAGTTATTTTTTCTTATATCAACAATATTATATTTTTCAAAGATATTTGAAAAAAGTCTTCTACAAAACCTTGTATAGTTTGTAGATTTCACTTTATAATTTCCTCCTTTGCTTTTTTTAGTATGTTATTAGGATATCTTGAATATTGGTTTATTATGTTATATACCTCTATGTAGTCTCTTATGTTTTTTTCTTTCATCCAGCGCAATATCAGTTTTCTGTTTTCTAGTTCATTATCTAGTTGTTCTTCTGTCCAATCGCTTTGTAGTCTTATGTTATTTAGTATTTTGCTACTGCCACTTGATTCGAATCGGTCATCTGTTTTTGATACCCATTTGTAGGGTTCCATAAATATAAGTTGGTTTGTATCTGAATCTAGTTTTACTATTTCTGTTATACTAGTTGTTCTTCTAACCATTTTTCCGTTTATGTCTACTGCGTTTTGGAAAACTATTATGTCTAATGATGTAAGTAGTGTACGTGGAAGACCTATTGGTGGGTTTTCAAGTCTTTGTATAAGTGTGTGTATATCGCTTGCGTGAACTGTTGCATATGATGTATGTCCTGTTGCCATCGCTTGAAACAGACTATATGCTTCTTTTCCACGAACCTCTCCTACCATTACTACTTTTGGTCTTTGACGTAGTGCAGCACGTATTAGGTCAAACATGTCTATGTCTTTACCTGTTTTTTCATCGGTTGTTGTGAATCCTTGACGTGTGGTTCCTGCTATCCAGTTTTTATGTGGTAAATTAATTTCACGTGTATCTTCTATTGTTACTATTTTGTTTTGTTCTGGTATGAAAATTGATAGTGCATTTAAGGCGGTTGTTTTTCCACTTGCTGTTCCTCCACAAAATAGTATTGATGCACCTTTTTCTATTGCCAACCAAAAGTAGGCTGCCATGTCAAGTGAAATTGATTGAAAACCAATCAAGTCTATTGGTGTTAGTGGGTTTTCTTTGAATTTACGTATTGTAAAAGTTGATGGTTTTGTAACAGTTCTTGCAAGTGTTGTCTGTAGACGTGATCCATCTGGTAGTTTTCCATCTACTATTGGTGAAAAGATACTTATTTGTTTACCACATATTTGTGCGAGACGTACGACAAAACTATTTAATTCTTTTTCATCATCAAATTTTATATTTGTTGTTATTGCATCATATTTTTTATGATAAATAAAAATTGGTACTTGATGTCCATCACATGAAATATCTTCTATTCCTTCGTCTCTCATTAATATATCTATTTTGTTGTATCCTAGAAAATCTCTGAAGAGATGATAATAAATTTTTTCTTTGATTTTTTTTTCGTCTTCTGTTAATTCATGCTTGGTTTTTTTATTTGTTTTTTTATCTTTTGTTTTTAATTTAACCTTTTTTTCATTTATATTTTTAAAAAACGACAGTTTTTTTTGTTTTGTGTTATCTTCATCTTTTGTAATAAATGTTTTTCTAGAAAAATCAATATCATTGTCTATTATTATTTGATCCAATGTTTCTTTTAAAAATTTATTTTTTTCTTCTTCAGTCACATTGCCAACGTTTATATTTGCTAGCATTTTGAATAAGTGAGTGAGTTCTGTTTTGATATCTTTTTCAACTTCTGTTAAAACAGGTTCTGTAACTTCATAGAAAAATACTTTGCTACTTTTATCTTGTAGTATTCTTCTGGTAGCTAGTCCATAATATCCAAAGCCTTTTTTTACTTCTATTACTTCGGAGTTTTTTTTGTCGAAGTATTGTTTTATTAATAGTGGAGCTTTTTGTAGAAGTCCTTTTGGTTCATCTTTTTTTTCTTTTGTTAATCTTATTTTATCTTTTGGTTTTTCTAGTAAGATGTTAGTTTGTGGTTTTTGATTTGTTATCTCGGTTTCTACTATTTCTTTTTCTTTATTTAATAATCCCATATTTTATCACTTTTTATTATATTTATTTATAATTTTTTCATATAATTCAAACTCTTTTGATTGAATAAATTCTATTATTAAGTCTTCTGGGAGTTTTTCTAAAAGATTATCAACTATTTTTAGAGCTTGTCCTACTTCTTCATCTGAAACAGCGATATTTGCTAGTTCTGTTTTATTTGTTTTTTCTGTTTTTTGTGTTTTTATATTTATTTTAAATCCTGATTTTTTCTCCGGTTCTTTAATTTTTTCTTGTTCTGCCAGTAGTGATTGTTGTTCCTCTTTTTCTCTTGCTTTCTTACTTATTATTTCTTCTATTTTTTGTTGTCTATTTAGTAGTTTTTCTTTTTCTTCTTGTTCTATTAGCGTCTTTTTTAGTTCTTGTTCTTTTAGTAGTTTTTCTTCTTCGATTTTTTTTAGTTTTTCTTGTTTTTCTAGTTCTATTTGTAGTTGTTTTTCTAATATTATTTTTTCTTTTT
>Ga0209254_10005266_pt1 | contig 11896 bp, 9 predicted proteins | sample FrelakmetDIP11DI_FD_187148 | JGI IMG/M metagenome (GOLD analysis project Ga0209254, IMG submission 187148) | Freshwater lake sediment microbial communities from the University of Notre Dame, USA, for methane emissions studies - DIP11 DI (SPAdes)... | ecosystem: Environmental > Aquatic >... | reverse complement strand
AGGGCGGCTGTGGCAGATCCTGCGCGACGAGGCCCTCAGCGCCGGTCCGCCGAGGAATTTCAAGGCCAACGTACCCCGTTATGCGATTGCCGCGTACACCCGGCTCGGGTTCAAAGCCGACGGTGCGATGCGCGATGAGAAAGGCGTGCGTTTCCAGCCGATGACGTGTCCGGTGAAACGCCTTGGAGCCGCCGCGGCGAAATAGAGCGGGCCACTGCGGTTCTGAGTTGGGGTTAGTGGCCGCTCCGCGGCAGCAACCGATCTTCGTCTGCGGAACACGTCGCGTGAAGAATCGTGAACCAGCCACCGTTGGCGCACTGCGGCTCAGTGCGAGCGTCAATGCGGACTGCGCCGCCCGTCGATTGCGGATCAATCAACTCAAAATGGCCGGTTAGCGCGTGCACTAAAAGCGTCATCTGAGAATGTGGCCGTAAGTGACTGTGTGACAAACGAATGATCCCTGGTCACTAATTGACCAGTGCAAGAAATGCTGCGATTTCGGGGGGCGCTGTCCAAAAAGGGCAGCCTTCTACACAAGGTTATCCACAGGGATTGTGGATAACTGCGGATCCCTTGCTGAATTCCCAGCAGTCGGACCCCTCACTGCAATGGCGGGACACTGTAATCAGCTTGTAAGGATCAGGCGCCTAACCTCTCCAGAACGTGAAGCGAGAGGCCCTCGTCATGCCGAGTCGTTCATCGGTCTTGGTCTACGTGTCGGCCATTGCGGCGATCATCGTGGCGGCAGTGGCCGCGACGATCTGGTTGGGTCAATGATTGCGGATGACGGCGATTTTCTCCGGAGACGACAAGCGTGACGGATCGCCTGCTGGCTCGTTCGCTTGAATCGCTCCGGATCCTGCGCGCGGACGCCCTTGAGTTCGAGATTGCGCACGCGGAATCGCTGGCGACGGTCGCGCCGTCTTACCGTAATAGCGCCAGAAATCTGCTGCACTATCTGAGCGTGCGACAGCGCGACATTCGTCCACTGCAGCTGGACCTGCACTCGCTGGGCCTTTCTTCCCTTGGCATACTCGAAGGTCACGTACTGGCCGCAATCAACGCCGTCATATCCAATCTCGAAGTTCTTGCGGGAGAGGATCCCGAGCCTGCTCCGCAGCCACCTGCGACGTTCCTGACCGGCCCAATACTGCTCCACGATCACACACGCCGCCTGTTCGGCCCTGCACCGCCGTCGCGCATCGTCAGGATCATGGTCACGATGCCGAGTGAGGCGGCGGACGATCCACAGCTGATCGAGGAACTGCTCCGCGTCGGCATGGATGTCATGCGGATCAACTGCGCCCATGACGGGGTGGAAGCCTGGCGTCGAATGGCGTCTCACCTGCGACGGGCGGAACGGATCGTCGGGAGGCCATGCCGTATTCAAGCCGACCTGGCTGGGCCGAAGCTGCGGACGGGGCCACTACAACGCGTCGGACACATGCTTCGCCTCCGTCCCAAGTTCGATGCTCTGGGACGGACCGTGAAACCGGCGCGCGGGTGGTTCACGCGACAGGAAAGCCCAGAGCCCGGACCGGACGACGCGGTTGCCGTGCCCCTTGCCAGGGCAACGGGTGCCTGGCGACGTGGGAAGACTCTCATCACTGAGGATCTCCGGGGTCGTCGCCGCACCTTCAGAATCCTGGCCACCACCGATCGGTCACTGCTGGCTGAAGTCGATCGCGGCGTCTATTTGGCACCGGGCGCCGTGCTGGAAGCACAGGACGCCGAAGGCGCCGCCGGACAACTCATCGTCGGCGATCTTCCTGCGCTTCAAGAACGTATCGGTCTGAACGTGGGTGATTCACTGATCCTGACCCGCGATCCAATCCCGGGAATGCCCGCCACGGTTGATCCGCAAAGCGGCCTGCTGAACCCAGCTCACATTCATTGCACGTTGCCGGCTGCGTTCGAACACGTTCGGTCGGGGCACAGGGTCTGGCTCGATGACGGAAAGATCGGTGGCATCGTACGCAATGTGTCGGACGGCATCCTTGACATCAACGTGACGCACGTGCCGCCTGGAGGCGGCAGGCTCCGGGATGAAAAGGGAATCAATTTTCCAGATTCAGATCTGAATCTGAGCGCGCTGACCGAAAAGGACCTCATTGACCTGCGGGAGGTCGTGGGGTTCGTTGACCTCGTAGCGCTATCATTTCTGCGCACCGCCGCCGACGTCGATCGGCTGCAGCAGGAACTGACGGCGTTGAACGCGGCTCACGTTGGTGTAGTGCTCAAGATCGAAAACGCTACCGCCTTCCGCAACCTGCCGCGGATCTTGTTGGCGTCGCTCACCTTCCCACCCGTGGGTGTCATGGTCGCGCGTGGCGATCTCGCCGTTGAAGTGGGATTTGAGCGGCTTTCTGAATTGCAGGAGGAGATTCTCTGGTTGTGCGAGGCGGCGCATGTGCCCGTGATCTGGGCGACGCAGGTCCTCGAGGGTCTCGCGAAAGGAGGGGCGCCAACCCGGGCAGAAGTAAGCGATGCCGTCATGAGCAGTCGCGCCGAGTGCGTCATGCTCAACAAAGGACCTAGAGTGGTTGATACCGTCGCCTTTCTCTCCGACATCCTGGAGCGAATGGCCGAGCATCACGACAAGCGTATGTCGCTCCTGAGACGGCTGTCTGTTTCAGAGTTTTAGGGACCAGGACCCATCCGCCTGCGGCTCCTCGGCCCGAAGGCCTTCCGACAACGGGACCAGACCGATACTGGATTGAAAAACCGCGTGTCGATGGTTCGATTCCGTCCCTGGCCACTAGTTTTCCATCCCCATGAATTTCATACGGTTTCCAGTAGCGCCCGCGAACTGATCCCACGCGGCGTGTTCGGACCGGCTAAAATTATCGCCGTCGAGCAAATTCCACAGTCGAGCGCATCTCGGTGCAACGGGAATCCCAGGGGTGGGGTCCACGTGTTGGACGGACAGACCGTGACGGGCCGCGCCGCCACCTGACAGCACAAGCGACAAGGAGATCACGATGCAAGAAAAGACCCCTCCCGCCTGGGGAACACCGCCGGACACGGCGCAGGAACAGCCGGAGGCAGCACCTGCCGACGGCGCTTATACGCAGTGGTACGAGGTGAAAAAGGGCGACACGCTCTGGAAGATCGCCAAGGAAGTGTATGGCGACGGCAGCCTGTACCCCGAGATTTTCAAGGCCAACCAGGACACTCTCAGTGACCCCGACAAGATCCAGGTCGGCCAACAGCTGCGCATTCCCTGATCGCGCCTGACACCACTGCATAGCCCAGGAGTTACCGATGAAGCTCAAGTCCGTTTTCGCAGGATTCCTCTCGCTCGCAATGGCCGCCGCGTTGCTCGCCGGCTGTGCCAACCAGATGGAGCCGGCCAAGAAGGCCATCGCCGACATCGAAGCGGCAGTCGCCGCCGCCGGTCCGGATGCCGCGCAGTACATTCCCGATCAGCTGCAGGCCGTGACGACCCAGGTCGCCGATCTGAAGATGAAGTTCGACCAGAAGGACTACAAGGGTTTGCTCGCCGCAGCTCCCGCGCTGCTCGCGCAGGCGCAGGGCCTCACCGCTGCGGCCGCCAGTGCCAAGCAGGCTGCCGAGGCGGCTGCCCTCGAGGCGTTCAACAGTGAGTGGGGCACGCTTGCGGCGGATGTCCCTGCGCAGTTGGCGGCCGTCACCAGCCGGGTCGGGATTCTCTCGAAGTCGAAGAAGCTGCCGGCGGGGCTCGACGCGGCATCGTTCGCGGCGGCGAAGTCCGGCGCGGATGAAGCCAAGGCTTTGTGGGACCAGGCCACGGCCGCCCAGGCGGCCGGCAACATGGAGCAGGCCGTCATGGCCGGGCGGCAGGTGAAGGAGAAACTGGACGCGGCGATGGCCGGGCTCGGCATGTCGGCCGGCTGAACCTTCTTGCTGCTGTAGTGCGACGACGGGCCGCCTGCGGGCGGCCCGTTCTTATACAGTCCGGGGCGCGTGGCGGCTGTTCGAGTCGCAATGGAATCCAGGGGGGTTGGCCAGAGGGGTTGGAGCGATGAGCGACTGCACGCAATCGTCCGCGCAAGCTTCGCGACCCGGCAAACGGGAGCCATCCCCCTTCGACAGTCTGTTCGAGCCCGTCACGATCGGCCCGGTCACCGCACCAAACCGGTTTTATCAGGTGCCGCATTGCAACGCGCTCGGCCACCGCATGCCGAGCGCACTCGCCGCAATGCGAGGAATCAAGGCAGAGGGCGGCTGGGGCGTCGTCTGCACCGAGGAGGTGGAGATCCACCACAGCAGCGACCTGGCGCCTTACATCGAAGGTCGCCTGTGGGACGATGACGACATCCCGGCCATGGCGCTGATGGCGGACGCCGTTCACGAGCACGGTTCACTGGCGGGCATTCAGCTGGCGTACAACGGCGTCTGCGCGACGAACCTCTACTCGCGCACGCCGCCGCTGGGACCGCGCTCCATGGGCAGCATCGGTGGTACAGGCTGGGAGCCCGTCCAGTCGCGCCGCATGGACAAGGCGGACATTCGCAATGTGCGTTTGTGGCATCGGCAGGCGGCGCTGCGCGCGAAGCGTGCCGGTTTCGACATCGTCTATTGCTACGCCGGGCATGGCATGACCGTGGCGATGCAGTTCCTGATGCGCCGCTGCAACGACCGCACCGACGAATATGGCGGCTCGCTCGAGAATCGCGCTCGCCTGCTGCGCGAACTGATCGAGGATACCAAGGACGCCGTGGGCGACACTTGTGCCGTCGCCGTCCGGCTGGCCGTCGATGAACTGCTGGGCAGCGACGGCATCACGCACGAGGGCGAAGGTCATGACGTCATTGCCATGCTGGCGGAGCTGCCGGACCTGTGGGACGTCAACCTCAGCGGCTGGAACAACGACTCGGTCTCATCGCGCTTTGCGAAGGAGGGCTACCAGGAGCCGTACACCCGTTTTGTCAAGAATCTGACCAGCAAGCCGGTAGTCGGCGTGGGACGCTACACCTCACCGGACTCGATGCTGTCCGCCGTGCGGCGCGGCGTGCTCGACCTCATCGGCTCCGCCCGCCCGTCCATCGCCGACCCGTTCCTGCCGACGAAGATCCGCGAAAATCGCTGCGAAGACATCCGCGAATGCATCGGCTGCAATATCTGCGTCACTGCCGACATGCGCAGCGTTCCCATCCGCTGCACGCAGAACCCGACGATGGGCGAGGAGTGGCGGCGTGGCTGGCATCCCGAGACCATCAATCCCAGGACGACCGAGGAAGACATCCTGGTCGTCGGCGCCGGCCCCGCCGGCCTGGAGGCTGCGCGCGCGCTTGGCCAGCGCGGCTACCACGTCACGCTCGTCGAGGCAGGTCGCGAACTTGGTGGGCGCGTCCTGCACGAAGCCTCCCTGCCGGGTTTGAATGAATGGCGGCGCGTGGCCGATTGGCGCATCAGCCAGTTGCTGCGGATGCCCAACGTCGATGTTTACCGCGCCAGCCCGATGACTGCTGCCGACATCCTGGACACCGGGATTCGCAACGTCATCCTCGCGACGGGCTCCACCTACCGACGCGACGGAATCGGCCGCACGCAGTGGCGGCCCGTCGTGGGTCACGCACTACCCCACGTGCTGACACCCAACGACGTCTTCGACGGTCGTGCGCCAGCGGGGCGCGTGCTCATCTATGACGACGATCACTATGTGATGGGCGGCGCGCTGGCAGAACTCTGCGCAGGTCGTGGCTGCAACGTGACGCTCATCACGCCTGCACCCGAAGTGTCGTATTGGACGCGATTTGCACTCGAGCAGGAACGAATCGAAGCACGACTCCGCAGTCTCGGCGTGAAGCTGCTCACCAGGCACACGCTGTCACGGATCGATCTCGATTCGGCCACCATCATCGACAGTGTGAGCGGCGCTGCTTGCGCAAATCCCGTTGACTGTGTGCTGCTCGTGACGGACCGAATGCCCAACGATACGCTGTACTACGAACTCGAGCCCGCGCTGACCGACGGCAGGCTGCGCTCGTTACGCATCATCGGCGACGCCGAGGCACCCAACCTGATTGCACAGGCCGTCTTTGCCGGCCACCTTGCCGCCCGCGAGTTTGGCGAGGTGCCGGTCCACGGGACGCCTTTCAGGGTCGAGCGGGTGACGGTTTGAAAAGCCTCGCGGACGCTGGCGATTGCCAGCAGCGTGGACAGGAGTTCAATCGAGCCGATCGCCTTGCAACGGCGCTGCGCCGTACCGGGCCGGCGTGAATGGGGCAAAGTAAGAATTCAAGTCACGTCATCTCCCTATGTGACAACCACTTACGACGAGCTATGCTGCAATGCAGCAAGTGCTGTTTCGTGGCATCAGTGCAAGGAGCGATCAATGGTTGCCTATATGAATGAGTTTGCGAGTGAACAGAGGCAGGCCGTGGCTGAGCAGGTGCATAAGTTCCGTGAGCAGCCGATCGAGTCCATGCGGCAAGTCGCCGTGACTTCGGCTGACGGCATCAAGTCGCTGAAGGCGCCCGTCCGCGCATTTGCGCACTCGGGCGTGAAGCTCGTGGCGATTTCGCAGAACGCCATGCAGAAGCTGATCGAATTGGAGTCGGAGGTCGTCACGTCGGCACTGACGGCCGCTGCTCTGCGTCTTGAGCGCGCCGCCACAGCGGAAAACGTCGTCTACCTTGTGCTCGAACAAGCCGAAATGCTCGGCGCCACCCGTGATCGCGTCGCGGACGAGGTGGTCCGTGCCGTCGAGATCTTCAGGGTTGCGGGCCGTGAGGTGCGCAAGGTCGGAACCCACCTGTATGGTCAGGTCTTCGAGAGGGTCGAGGAAGTGCCTCTCAAGGCGAAAGGCACCCGTGCCCGCAAGGCGAAGCGTCCGGTTCGGAAGTCGACTCGATCACTCGCGCGCGCAAGGTCGCTGCCTGAGCGTAGGAAGCGCCCGGACCGGAACACAGAGATCTAACCTTTCCCCCCTGATTGCGCCCTCCTCAGAGGGCGCAACTCTTTCCGCGGCCTGCTTCGCGCAGAGAAGGTCCGCGGGTTTAGCCCGGCAACCTGCCAAACCTGCCATCATTTGGCAGGGAGATCGTCGATGATCAGCAGGTTGACGGACCGCGTGCTCTCGTGGATCGACGCAAGCCTGGCGGCATTCGGCCACGGCTTCATCCTCGCGTGGACCAAAGTCGAGCGCAGTTACCGGCGGCCGTTTGCGCAAATCGCGTTGCGGTTGAAGTTCGCGTTCTATCCGCTGCTTGCGCTTGGCGCGATCGCCTGGCTCGCCTGGGACTGGAGCCACGTCCGCTCGCTCAACTCGGCTGAGGATGCGATCTTCGATCGCGTGGTGCAGTGGCGCCCGTTTGAACCGCAGCCTTCCGGTCGCGTGGTCGTGGTCGAAATCGACGAGTGCTCGATCGAATATTTCCGCGCTCGCAACGAAGGCGGCTGGCCGTGGAGCCGACAACGGCACGCGGATCTGCTCGACCAGCTGGATCGTGCCGAGGTGCGCGCGGTCGGCTACGACGTGCTGTTTGCCGATTCCTCGCAAGGCGATCCAGTCGGCGATCAAACCCTGGAAGCGATGGCCGCAGGCGGCGGCGGCCGCTTTGTATTCAGTTCCACACGCTTGCATCCGGATTACGACGAGGGTTCGCCCGTGCGGGCGTCGCAGGCCCCGGCGGCGTTTACGCTGCAGGCCCATCCACGCAACGATCCGCAGGTCGCGTTGTTGTTGCCTTACGGCAAGGCGATGGCCAGATTCAGCGCAATTGCCAACGTCACTCGCAGTGAGGACGGCGTACTGCGTGATATTCCTTTGCGCGAGACCGTCGGCGACTGGGCCCTGCCGTCGCTGCCGTTGCGTCTGGCGACGACCGCCACGGCGCGATCACCCGCAGACTTTGCCGTCGTGGTGCGACCGAACTGGCGACGGGACACCCGGCTGCCACGCATCAGCGCCGCCGACCTGTTGACCGGCGGCAAGCCAGTCTGTCGCGATGCGACGACCGCACCGCCGGCCCTGAAGGATCGTGTGGCGCTGGTCGGCTACACGGCCTCTGGGCTGAACGATGCCAAGCCCACCCCGGTCGATCCGGTGATGCCGGGCGTGGAAGTCATGGCCGAGGCCACCGAAGCACTTATCGCCGGCAGCGCCATTCGTGCGCCGCCGGCGTGGCTCAAGTATGTCATTGCCACGTTGTTGACCGCGCTGACCACATTCGCCTTCTACCGCGGCGAACCGGCCACCGACATCGACTCGGTCTTCGTCGCCGCCAACGTGACGATGTTGACGGCCGCGTTCGTGGGTCTCACGTTCTTCGGGTTCTTCTTCGATATTTTCGCCAGCATCGGCTTCGTCGGCCTGATCTTCGGCCTGTGCCGGCTGTACGCCGGCATACAACGCGGGCGGGCGGTCGGCAACGGCGATTTCCTGCCGGAATTCGCACCAGAGCGTGATCGCTGGCTGGCGATCGCGCGCCTGCGTTTCGTGCCTGACGTTCAGCTCGGCAAGAGGGCCGCGGCGCGACGGCGGCGGGAATACCGCCGCCGGCTGCGACGCTTCCTGTATGCCGGCAGCGACGCGGTGATGCTGGAGGGCGTGGTGGAACGCAAGAGCTGGCTGCACGAAGCCCTGGATGACCTGATGGTGCTGATCTGGCACGGCGAAAGCGAGGGTGCGGCGCGCGCTGCCGCCATGCACGACCTCGCAAGGCTTGAGCGGCAGCTGGCCGAATACGACGCGCGCTTGCCCGATGACGGCAGCGTGCGCCTCGCTTTCGCCTGCGCGGAGATCGACGATGGCAACGATGATAGCGATCGCGGCGAACGCCGGCGCCTGCGCGATCTGGTCGGCCAGGTGGTGGCCGCCTCGACTGAATCGCCACTGGCGCGGCGAACGGCGTTCTTCGATCATACGGACGTGTCGTCGGGAGGCTCGTGATGCGCATCATCCTGTTCGCCCTGTTCGCAGTCGCGCCGCTGGCGTCGAGCGTGAGCGCCGCGGAGTTGCCGGCCGTCGTGCAGAAGCCGACCGCCGACGTGTATGCCCAGCCCAAGTTCGATGCGCCGAAGCTCGCAACGCTGCAGCGCGACACGGAGGTCAAGATTTCCGCGCAGCAGGGCTTGTGGTACCAGTTGCAGATGTCCGCCGGCGCGCCGGGCTTCGTGCGCGTCAATGACGTGCGCGTAGCCTATGCCGGTGTCGAGGACGGCGAAGCCAACCTGCGTGTGCTGATGGGCGGCAAGGCCGGCAAGGGCCGCGTCACCGAGACCGCCGGCGTGCGCGGTATCGATGAAAGTGACCTGAGCTCCGCAGCATTCAACCAGGCGCAACTGAACGCGATGGTCGGATATCGAGTCGATGCGTCCACTGCCGCCGCGTATGCGGCCGAGCAGGGCTGGCAGGCGACACACGTGGCGTATGCCGGTGAAGCCAAGGCCAGCAAGAAGTCCGGGAAATCGCCATCGGAGCCCGCGGCTTCGAAAACGGAGATTGCGAAATCCGTGGGCGGGCTGCTCGGTTCACTGGGCGTCAACGTCGGCACGAAGCTCGACACGGCCGCGAAGGCGGTGCCGAAGTCCGAGAACGAGCTTGCTGCGGAGGAGATCGCCCTCGGCCCGGAAATTTCCGGCCGCATTCTCGGCGCGCGTCCATTGTGGGGCGATGCGACTGCACAGCAGCGCGTCAACCTGGTCGGTCGCTGGGTCGCATCGCAAACGAGTCGTCCCGAATTGCCATGGACCTTTGGCGTGATCGACACGCCCGAGGTCAACGCATTCGCGGCGCCGGGTGGCTTCATCCTGGTCACGCGCGGCCTGTACCAGCTGCTGTCGTCGGACAGCGAGGTCGCGGCGGTGCTGGGGCACGAAATCAGTCACTGCGTGCAGCGCGATCACTACAACGTGATTCACAAGCAGGAACTGGCGACTGCCGGCAAGGACGAGGCGATGAGGAACGTCACCGTCGGTAACGACAGTGTCGCCGGTGGCTACGCCAGGCGTTACGCCGAGAAGAACGGCGCGGCCATCATGCTGACATCGCTGGATCGCGAGGCCGAGTACCGTTCGGACGAAGCCGCGGAATTCTATCTTGCTCGTGCCGGGATGAATCCGCTGGCGCTGTACGCTGTCTTGCAGAAACTCACCGCACTCGGCAGCGAGTCGGCAAGCCTGGCGCAGCTCTACAAGACGCACCCGCCGCTGGATGGGCGGCTCGATCACATCGATCAGCGCGGGCTTGGCGCGCTGGAAAGTTACACGACGCGGGAGTGAGTGCCGGGACGTGTGTTCGAGCGCTGCGTCGCGGTCATGCCGGCAAGGCAGCGGAGGCGGACGAGGAACTGTCGTCAGGCTGGTGGTGGTGGGGACTCGTCTTTCTGCTGCTGACGGCGCTGCTGCTTGTCATCGCGCTTCTTCTTCGCGGCCTCTTCGCGCTGCTTTTTCTGCTGTGAGTAATTCGGGGGCCTGGCCATGGAACCTCCATCTTCAATCGTGACTATGGAACAGGGTAACGGTTGCAGGGTCGGGGGAACAGCAGTGAATGTGGTGGGGAGGTCGGGGACCGCCTCCGGATGCTAGGCTGTGGACGGCGGACAGACCACTGCCCCTCGACGGAGGATCGAGAAACGTGTTCGACATCACTGCTTCCGTGCGGCTGCGTCCGTCGCCCTATTATGAAGCCACGCTTGCCGAGGGTGTCACCGGGTTCCAGCCGTATAACCGCATGCTCCTGCCCACGAGCTTCGGCAATCCGGAAGCGGAATACTGGCGGTTGATAACGGGCGTTTCGCAGTGGGACGTCGCCTGCGAACGGCAGGTGCAGTTGAAGGGACCGGATGCCGGGCGGCTCGCGCAGATCCTGAGCCCTCGCGACCTGACCCGGTGCAAAGCGGGTCAGGGCAAGTACGTGCCGCTGTGCAACCACGCGGGCGTGCTGATCAATGACCCGGTCCTCCTCAAGCTCGACGATGACCGCTACTGGCTGTCGGTCGCGGACTCGAACATCTGGCTCTGGGCGCAGGCGATTGCCGCCGAGCGCCGTCTCGACGTCGAGATCAGCGAACCCGACGTTTCGCCATTGGCGGTACAGGGGCCGAAAGGCGAAGACGTGGTCGCTTCGATCTTCGGTGACTGGGTACGCGAGCTGAGGTACTTCTGGTTCCGTGAGACTGCAATCGAGGGCATCCCGCTCGTGGTCGCGCGCTCAGGCTGGTCGAAGCAAGGCGGATTCGAGCTCTATCTGATGGACGGAGCGCGAGGCACGCAGCTGTGGGACATCGTCAAGGAAGCGGGCAGGCGCTGGGACATCGGCCCCGGCGCTCCCAGCACCTGCGAGTGGGTGGAAAGCGGACTGCTGTCTTTCGGCGCCGATACCGATGACACCACGAACCCGTACGAAGTGCGCTTGGGCAAATACGTGGAATTGCAGGTGCCGGACGAGGTGGTGGGCATACACGCGTTGCGCCGCATCCATGCGGAAGGTCCCCGGCGTCATCAGCTCGGGTTGGTGCTGCAGGGCGACGAGCCGATCGTTCTGCGCTCAAGCTGGCATACGATCCGCAAGGGCAACGAGAACGTGGGTAGCCTTACCAACTGCATGTGGTCCTACCGTCTCAAGAAAAACATCGGCTATGCATTGATCTCGACGGCCTGCAACCCGGGCGACGCTATTGAGGTTATTCACGAGGGGCGGCCAATCGCCGGCGCCCTGACCGGGTTGCCGTTCCTCTAGCCTCTGGGTCAAAGCGCTTACGGCCTGCGGGTCGGCGGTTCTATCGCGTCTGCCGGCGCGGGCATCTGGTGCTTGCGGAAGATCGCAATCGTGCCGAACATCGTGACGGCGATGGCGCCCATCAGCGCGTAGTTCTGCACGAAGCTCGTGTACTCGGACAGGCTGCCGAATATCTTCGAGCCCGCGGAATGGCCGAGGTTGGCCATCGACATGTAGACCGCGAACTGC
>Ga0209254_10005264_pt1 | contig 11898 bp, 9 predicted proteins | sample FrelakmetDIP11DI_FD_187148 | JGI IMG/M metagenome (GOLD analysis project Ga0209254, IMG submission 187148) | Freshwater lake sediment microbial communities from the University of Notre Dame, USA, for methane emissions studies - DIP11 DI (SPAdes)... | ecosystem: Environmental > Aquatic >... | reverse complement strand
GGGGGTGGGTTTCCGCCCGTTCGTCTACGGTCTGGCAAGCCGGATGAAGCTGGCGGGCTGGGTGCGGAATACATCCGCGGGTGTGGACATCGAATTGGATGGCCTACGCGAAGCGCTGGAAGCTTTTACGCAGGCATTGAAGAGCGAAGCGCCCGCCCTGGCGCATATCGATGAAATCCAGGTAACCTGGCAGCCCGCCAATGGATTCGAGACTTTTGAGATCATCCATTCGGAAGCCGAGCCAACGGCTTTCCAGCCGATCTCGCCGGATGTGAGCCTGTGCGCGGATTGCCTGCGCGAGCTATTCGACCCACACGACCGGCGCTATCGCTACCCATTTATCAACTGCACCAATTGTGGGCCGCGTTTTACCATCATCCAGGATATCCCTTATGACCGGCCCAATACCAGCATGTCGGGTTTTCCAATGTGTGAGCTATGCGCCGCCGAATACCGGGACCCGCTCGACCGGCGCTTCCATGCCCAGCCGGTAGCCTGCCCGGTTTGCGGGCCACAGATCTGGATCGAGCAAGGGAATACTGGTGTTCCGGCAGATAAGGGTGAAGCAGCTTTACGCAAGGCCCGCCAGATGCTGCTGGAAGGGAAAATCGTGGCGATTAAAGGCCTGGGCGGTTTTCACCTGGCTTGTGATGCCACCAACCAGCAGGCAGTAGAAGAGCTACGCCGGCGTAAGCTGCGCGTGGATAAGCCTTTTGCACTGATGATAGCGGATATTGAGACGGTCGAAGCGCACTGCCTGCTAAGCACAGCGGAGAAGGCGCTGATGGAAAGCCGCCAGCGACCTATCCTGATTGTTCGCCGCCGCTCCGATTCACCGATTGCGCCCGAGGTAGCGCCTGGACAGAACACCATCGGTGTCATGTTGCCCTATACCCCTCTGCATGCCCTGCTTTTTGCCGACCCGGAGCAGCCGGGGGTCTTCGATATGCCGCCGCTGGTGATGACCAGCGGCAACCTGAGCGAGGAGCCAATCTGTACTGACAACGAGGAAGCGCGCCAGCGCCTGGCAACTCTGGCGGATGCATTCCTGATGCACGACCGTCCGATCTTTACCCGTTGCGACGACTCGGTGGCGCGCATGTTCCCTGCCACGCGCAATGAGCTGACAAAAGGCCAAAAGCCGGTCTTCTACCCGATCCGGCGAGCGCGCGGTTATACCCCAGACCCGGTACGGCTTTCTTTCGAAGCCCCACCGCTATTCGCAGCCGGCGCAGAGCTGAAGAATACCTTCTGCCTGACGCGCGGGCGCTACGCCTTCATCAGCCACCATATCGGTGATATGGAAAACAATGAGACTTTGCTCTCCTTCGAGCAAAGTGCGGCGCATTTCGAACGGCTGTTCCGCATCCAGCCAGAAGCGATCGCCTATGACCTGCACCCGAACTATCTGGCGACCCGTTACGCGGTCGAGCGGGCGGAGCGGGAATGCCTGCCTGCCATCGGCGTGCAACACCACCATGCTCACATTGCCGCCTGCATGGCAGAGAACGGGCTGAGTGGCGAGCGACCTGTCATTGGAGTGGCCTTCGATGGCACCGGTTATGGAGACGATGAGGCGATCTGGGGCGGTGAGTTCCTGGTGGCGGATTATGCTTCTTACCAGCGCGCCGCCCACCTGGCATACGCCCGGCTACCGGGCGGCGACAAAGCTGTGCGCGAGCCCTGGCGGATGGCTCTGGCCTGGCTACAGGCTACAGGTATCCCCTGGGAGGATGATTTGCCGCCAATGCGCTATGCTGCCAGCCTGGCGGACCAGCCCATTCCACCTTTGAAAGTCTTGGGTCGCCAGCTGGAGAGCGGGTTGAATGCCCCGCTGACCTCCAGCATGGGACGGTTGTTCGATGCGGCGGCGGCCCTGGTGGGAGTGCGCCAGACGGTGAACTACGAAGCCCAGGCAGCTATCGAGATGGAAGCAATCGCTAACATGCGCGAGCCAGGCTATTACCCGATGGCGCTGCAAGGCGAGCTGATCGACCCGGCACCGATGCTGCAAGGGATGATCGCCGACCTGCGCAACGGGGTGAGCCAGCCAATCCTGGCGGCGCGCTTCCATAGCGGGATTGCCCAGATGGTGCTGGATACTTGCCTCCGGCTGCGCAAACAATTTGATATTGATGAGGTTGCACTGAGCGGCGGAGTGTGGCAAAATACTTTCCTGTTGAGCCTGACTGTCGGACTGCTGCAGGAAAATGAATTCAAGGTCATCCTGCACCGGCAGGTGCCAACCAACGATGGCGGCCTGGCATTAGGACAGGCTGTAGTCGCTATCGCAAGATTAAGAAATGGATCCTTGTGATCCCATATAGCTGGTTTTCCTGTTGACCGGGTGACTTAGCGCCTGGTTTTTGGAAGGAGTGAATAAAATGTGTTTAGGTGTCCCGGGAAAAATTATTGAAATATACGAACAAGGTGGTTTACTAATGGGTAAAATCGACTTCGGCGGGGTGGCGCGCGAGGTCTGCCTGGCCTATGTGCCAGAGGCAAAAATTGGAGACTACGCTGTGGTGCACGTCGGTTTTGCACTCAATCTGCTGGACGAGGCAGAAGCGCAGGAGACCCTGGCATTATTGAAGGAAATCGGCCTTTTTGATGAAGAGTTCGGGGCTCAGACGGCAGACGCAAACGAAGAAATCCTGACAGGGGGAACGGTCGCCGGAGGCTAACGAAATGAAGTACGTTGAGGAATATCGCGACGCGCACCTGGTGCGCGGGGTGATAGATGAGATCCGCCGCAGGGTTACCCGCCCGTGGGTGCTGATGGAAATCTGCGGCGGGCAGACCCACGCCATCATCCGCCACGGTCTGGACCAGCTCTTACCTCCGGAGATCGAGCTGGTGCACGGGCCGGGCTGCCCGGTTTGCGTTACGCCACTGGAGCTGATCGACAAAGCTCTGGCGATCGCTTCTCAGCCGGGAGTAATTTTTGCCTCATATGGCGATATGCTGCGCGTGCCGGGTTCTGGGCGAGACCTTTTCTCGGTGCGCGCGGCGGGCGGTGATGTGCGCGTGGTGTATTCGCCGCTGGACGCGCTCAAGATTGCCCAGCAGAACCCCGAGAAGCAGGTGGTGTTCTTTGCTATCGGTTTTGAGACCACCGCGCCAGCCAATGTGATGAGCGTCATGCAAGCCAGGGCTGTGGGTCTAAAAAACTACAGCATCCTGGTCTCACATGTGCGCGTACCCCCAGCCATGCAGGCCATCCTGTCGGCGCCGCACAACCGCGTGCAGGGCTTCCTGCTGGCGGGGCATGTCTGCGCGGTGATGGGGTACTGGGAATACCCGTCGCTGGCAATTCAGTACGGTGTGCCGATGGCGGTCACCGGATTCGAGCCGCTGGACCTGACTCAGGGAATCCTCCAAACGGTGCGGATGTTGGAGGAAGGGCGGGTAGAGGTGGAGAACGCTTACCCACGACTGGTGACTTTTGAAGGCAACCGCCCGGCACAACAGATGATCGGGCAGGTGTTCCAGGAACGTGACCGCAAGTGGCGCGGTATCGGGATGATCCCAAACAGCGGTTGGGGTTTGCGCGCGGATTTCGATGAATTCAATGCCGAGAAGCGCTTCGACGTGCAACAGATCCAGCCGGAAGAATCGCCGCTGTGCATTGCGGGGCTGGTGTTACAGGGGCTGAAGAAGCCGCATGAGTGCACCGCTTTCGGCGTGCAATGTACCCCCGAGACGCCCCTGGGAGCGACGATGGTCTCCTCGGAAGGGGCGTGCGCGGCCTATTATCGCTACAAACGGAGCGTATAGAAATGGGAATCGAAGATGGGGCGATTTGCCCGGTGCCGTTACCGCACACCGAACGGATTGTGATGGGTCACGGCAGCGGGGGGAAGATGTCGCACGACCTGGTGGCAAGGCTGTTCGTGCCCTATTTCGATAACCCGGTGCTACGCCAGGGGGATGACGCCGGAGTAGTACGGCTGGAAAACGGCCAGCGGCTGGCGATCAGTACCGATTCACATGTTGTAAAACCACTATTCTTTCCGGGCGGCGATATTGGGCGCCTATCGATCTGTGGGACGGTCAACGATGTGGCGATGTTGGGGGCTGCGCCTGCTTACCTTACTGCCGGTTTCATCCTGGAAGAGGGATTGGAGATAGATGTGCTGGAGCGGGTGGCTGCGTCGATGCAGGCGGCTGCGCAGGAGGCAGGCGTGCAGATCGTTGCCGGCGACACCAAAGTGGTGGAGCGCGGCAAGGGGGACGGGCTGTACATCAATACTACCGGGGTCGGGGTGATCCCACCCGGGTGTGAGATCAGCGGGGCGCAAGCGCGCCCGGGGGATGTGGTGATCCTGTCCGGTCCGATCGGCGACCACGGCATGGCTGTGCTGGCGGCGCGCGGCGACCTGGGCTTTGAAGTGGATGTGCAGAGCGATGTGGCGCCGCTCAACAAATTGATCGCAGCGATGTTGGAAACCGGCACCGTGATCCACGTCCTGCGTGACCCGACACGCGGCGGTCTGGCGACTACTCTGAACGAAATTGCCATGCAATCTGGCGTGAGCATCTTGCTCGAAGAAGGTGCGATTCCGGTCCGCCCACAGGTGGCGGCAATATGTGAGGTTTTAGGCTTCGATCCACTCTATGTGGCGAACGAGGGCAAACTGGTGGCGATCCTGCCCGCGCAGGAAGCCGGGCGGGTGCTGGAGGTGATGCGCCGGACGCGCTATGGCGAGGGAGCGGTGCAGATCGGGCAGGTGCTGGCGGATAGCCCCGGACGGGTGCTGATGAAAACACGCCTGGGCAGCACACGCGTGGTCGACCGGCTGGCGGGAGAGATGTTACCCCGCATCTGCTGAGGAGGGCAGCTAGCTATGATCCAACTGACCATTCTCCATATCAACGACCTGCACGGACGAGTAGAGCAGCTGTCGCGGATTGCCAGCCTGGTGCGAGGTACCCGCAGCGAAGCACAGGCTGCGGGTGGGCATTGCCTGTTCCTGGACGCAGGAGACGTCGAGGATACCACCTTGCTCGAAAGCAGCCTGACCAAAGGCTCAGCCATGCAAGCGATCCTGCGCGGGGCGGGTTGTGACTGGGCGACCCTGGGCAATTCGATTCCGATGCGCTACGGGCCGCAGGCGGTAGCCGACCTGGGCAAATACTTCGGACGACCGTTATTATGCGCCAATATGCTCGATCAACACGGGCAATTACTGGCAGGGCTGCAGCCCTATGCGCTGGAAACGATCGGAGGGTTAAAAATCGGGTTGATCGGGCTGACGGCTCCCCACGAGTCTTACCAGATATTTTTCCAAATGGACGTACTGGAGCCTTTAGATGTATTGCCGGGATTGATCGAGCGGGTGCGCCTGGAAGGCGCCAAAACAATCATCCTATTGTCGCACCTCAACTCCCTTGTCGACCAGGAATTGGCAGAGAAGGTCAGAGGCATCGATGTGATTGTCGGCGGGCACGACCATGTCAAAATCAACCCGCCAATTGTGGTCAACGGTACGATCATCGTCCAGGCGGGCGATTATGGGCAATTTTTGGGGCGGCTGGACCTGAGCATCGATCCTGAAACGGGAAAGGTAGCCCAGCATCGGGGAGAGCTATTCCCGGTGGGGGAAGAGATCCCGGACGACCCAGGTGCACAGGCAGCTATGGAAGCCCAGCGTGCGCGCGTGGAGCAGATGATGTTGCACGAGATTGGCTTCTTGAATGATGCCATAGAACTGACCAGCGAGAGGGAATGCAGCGCCGGAAACCTGCTGGCGGATGCCTTGCTCGAACGGATGGAGGGGACGCAGGCAGCGCTGGTGCTGGCGGGTCACTGGTCATCCGGACTGGAGGCCGGGCGATTGACCCAGGGGAGGCTCTACGCTGCCAACCGATCGACGGCTAACCCGGCGCGGGCGAAGCTAACCGGCGAGCAGATCAAGCAATTCCTGCGAGGAGCGCTGAAATTGGAGAACGCCCAACGCACATTGCACGCGCTGCGCGGCGGGGCGGTGGGCATGCCGCACATAGCCGGGATGCACGTGCGCTATGACCTGGGACATCTCGAGCATCTGGAAGTGTGGGTCGGGGACGAACCATTGCAGCCCGAGCAGACCTACCTGGTGGCCGCCACCGATATGGAATTCGCCGATTTTATCGGTTACCTGCCCCTGCCAATGACGCAATTCGAGTTCGAAGTGCCGACCATCATGCCGGAGGTGCTGGAAGATTATATCGCCCGGCATTTGCCGCTGAGCAGACCAGATGTAGGCAGAATTACAGCTTCCAGCTAAGATAGTAAACCTATAGCAAGCGCGGTGTACCTGAAAAAAATTAATAGTTTTCATTGACAGTGAAAACTAATTGGTGTATCATTTCATTATGAATGAAAACTATTGGAGAACCAGGTGGTCGAAGGAGCAGCTCAAGGCGATGTTGCTCGAGCAGTTCCAGGCATTCTGGCAGCGGGATACAGGTATTCCGCGAACGCAGCTGGTAGAAATTGAGCGGATTGCGAAATTACCCCATGCAGTTATCATTTCTGGCTTGCGCCGGGTAGGTAAATCCACTCTATTGGCGCAACTTGCTCACCGGCTGGGCGAAAACGAGTTTTACTATGTAAATTTCGAGGATGACCGTTTCCTGGATTTTAAGACGGATGACGCGAACGATCTGTATCAAACGCTGGTTGAACTATTCGGCGAACGCAAAATTTTCTTGGTCGATGAAGTGCAAAATATATCTGGCTGGGAACGTTTTGTGCGACGCTTCATGGACATGGGTTTCAAGTTCTACCTTACTGGCTCCAACGCCTCGTTGCTCAGTCGCGAGTTGGGCAGCCGGTTGACCGGGCGATACGTGTTGGTGGAGTTGTTTCCTTTTTCATTCATTGAATTCTTACATTTCCGGCAATATACAGCCCCTGACCTGGATAGGTTGACAACTCTAGATAATGCCAGACTGGGGCAAGCTTTGGGCGAATATTTGCGCCTGGGGGGTATCCCAGAACCACTCAAGTATCCCGACTTGCCTTTGTTGCGAACACTCTATGAAGATGTGCTTTACCGAGACATCGCGGCGCGTTACCGGATCGATGAGGTGCGTGCCTTGAAGGAATTGGCTTTTTTCTTAATGAGCAATGTCGCCTGTGCGGTTTCATTCAATAAGCTCAAAGAACATCTGCGCCTGGGCAGCGTTAATACGGTCAAGAATTATATCGAATACCTGGAGAATAGCTGGTTGCTTTTTACTCTGAATGTATACGACTACTCGGTCAAGCGACAGCAGATTGCTGCCAAGAAAGTCTACAGTATCGACACCGGATTAGCCTCCGCGGTTGGGTTTTCTTTCTCGGCCAACACGGGAAAGTTATTGGAGAACCTGGTTTTTTTGGCACTACGACGTATGACGAAAGAGATCCATTACTACACCACTCCGGCAGGTTACGAGGTAGATTTTTATCTGCCAGAATCTCGCCAATTGATTCAGGTGGTGCAAAATATGGATCGGTCAGCCACACAGGCTAGAGAAGCGCGGGCAATGTTTGACGCTTTACGCAGCTTGAAGGCTTCACGTGGTCTAATCTTGTCCGATCAATCGGCTGAGCCGGTTGAAGAAAATGGCTTGACTGTGGAAATCCGTTCCCTGGCTGAGTGGTTGCTTGAAAGCTAGCGCTTGCTCTTCGCGTTGGATGCATCTCAAGGCGTGGAATTTCCTCTAATCCATATTTGTTTCGATCTCTTTGAGAAGGCCAGAAATTGTCTCCAAATTCACTCAACAACGAAAGTTTCGCCCAGGGGATAGCCTACCTGTGCCAGGTCGATACGGATCTGCAGCGCGTCCAGGCGGAATTCGGCCCACCGCCGCTGTGGCAGAGAGAGCCGGGTTTCCACACGCTGGTCCATCTCATTCTGGAGCAGCAGGTCTCGACAGCATCTGCCGAGGCCACGCTTGCCAAGCTGCAAAAGGCAGTCCCATCGCTCACGCCTGAGAACTTCCTCCAGTTGGGCGAGGCTGACCTGAGACAGATCGGTTTTAGCCGCCAAAAGACAGCCTACTGCCAGGGCCTGGCGCGCTCGATCCTGGAGGGTGAGCTGGACCTGGAGGAGCTCGAGAGGCTGGAGGATGCTACGGTGCGCGCGAGGCTGGTTCAGCTCAAGGGCATCGGGAATTGGACAGCCGACAACTATTTATTGATGGCGCTGTTGCGTCCAGATATTATACCGGCGGGCGACCTGGCGCTGATGGTCGCACTACAGGAGCTGAAAGGGCTCGACTCGCGTCCAGGCGTGGCAGAAGTGGAGCAAATGGCTTTGGCCTGGCGACCCTGGCGGGCGGTGGCGACGCGCTTTTTGTGGCATTATTACCTCAGCAAACGAAACAACTCGAACCGAGAGCGAAAAAATAAGGATAATTGAAATCTGGATTATTGAAAAAGGAGGAGGCTGTGGAACCGATTTTGACCAGATGTGGTTATCGCTGTGACTTATGCCTGGCTTATAAACCGAATGTGGCAAAGAACCCTTCAAACCAGCAGAAACTGAGCGACGGGTGGTACAAGTATTTCGGTTTCCGGCTGCCTGCGCTAGAGATTTGCTGTGACGGGTGTATGGCAGAAAACCCGAAACTGATCGATCAAGGATGCCCGGTGAGGCCATGCGTTATAGAACAAGGATTAGACAATTGTTCGCATTGCGAACAATATGTATGTGAGAAATTAACCCAACGCATTGTCATCTATGAAGAGGTAAAACGAAGGATTGGGACGGAAATACCAGAAGATGACTATATCTGCTTCATCAAGCCCTATGAGAATAAACTGCGACTTGATGCGCTGCATGGGTGGTAGCCTCGACCGAAAAAGCTGCCAAGGAAAGCCTTGACGCAATCCGCCGAAAACGGAACAGGCTTGCATCACCAAACGTGGGTGCTTATTCACCTGATTTCTAAAGCTGGCGCCAGACTGGTCTTTAAACGGTGAGTTGAGAGAAAAATTGGACATGCTGCTTGCTTACCTGGCGGATTATTCGCAATACGTGCCCATCGTGGCAGACTGGATCTTTGACGAATGGGGGCAGGAGATGCCGGGAAGCACTTTGGAGAGTATTAAGGCTTTATTCAGCTTGCACCTGAACCGCGATCGTATCCCGCTGACCATGCTGGCGCTGGTAGAGTGGCAGCCGGTGGGCACCGCCAGCATCTTCCTGCATGATATGGATACCCGTATGGATCTGACCCCCTGGCTGGCTGCCGTGTATGTCTTACCGCAATTTCGCGGACAGGGAATTGGCTCGCAACTGGTCAGGGCAATCGAAGGGGTCGCAACGCGGTTACAATTGGGCCGGCTGTATCTTTTTACACCCGACCGGGCGGATTTTTATGCTCGTTTGGGTTGGTTGGTGCTGGAGACAGCCGAATATCGCCAGCATTCGAATGTGATCATGACAAAATCTTTTATGGAGGCAGCTTGATGGACCGGTTTAAACTGGATGGGAAAAGAGTAATCTGGACAGGTCATGGGGAAGTGGTGTGGGTGGAGCCTTATGGGGCGAATATCATCCGCGTGCGGGCCTCAAAAGCGCTGAAAATCGATCTCAATGACTGGACTTTGCTGCCGGCAGAGGCTGATAACGCGCAGGTCGAAATCAGCAACGAAAAAGCGGTTATCAGCAATGGGAAGATCAGCGCCACCATTACAGACAAAGGGGTGATCCATTTTACCAACCAGAAGGGTGATGTTTTGTTGGGAGAATCGTGGGGGAGAGAGCGCACAATTCTGGGTAGGGAATATAAAAGTATTTCTAGCGACACCTTCCGCATCGAACAGACCTTCATGGCAGATAAAAACGAGCATTTCTTTGGACTGGGGCAAGAATCACACGATCTGTTCGATTTGAAGGGCAGCGTCATCGACCTGTGCCAGCAAAACACCAAGTGCACTATTCCGTTCCTGATCTCCACCAAGAAGTACGGCTTTCTGTGGAATAACCCGGCTATCGGCAGGGTCGAGCTGGCCAATAACCGGACAAAATGGTCGGTGATAGCCTCCAAACAGATCGATTACCTGGTCATTGCGGGGGATGATATCGCTGAGATCGTCCGGAGATATTCGGATATCTCCGGGAAAACGCCTATGCTCCCGGAATGGGCAGCCGGTCTGTGGCAATCCAAACTGAGGTATGAAACCCAGGAGGAGCTCTTGCAGGTGGCAAGAGAGTATAAACGCCGGGGACTGCCGCTATCGGTTATCATAATCGACTACTTCCACTGGCCGCAGCAGGGTGAATGGAAGTTCGATAAACGCTACTGGCCCGACCCGCGAGCGATGGTGGAAGAGTTGAACCAGATGGGCATCCGGACGATGGTATCTATCTGGCCGACCGTGGATGTGCGCAGCGAAAATTACGTCGAGATGCTGGAGAAGAATTACTTCATCCGCGGCGAACGCGGCACCGATGTGATCCAGATGTGCCGGGGAGCGGAGACTTATTATGACCCAACCCATCCGGAGGCGGGCGAATTCGTATTTTCCAAAATCAAGCAGAATTACTATGCTTACGGGATCAAGGATTTCTGGCTGGATGAAGCAGAGCCCGAGTTCGAGCCATATGACTACGATAACCTGCGTCTGTATGCCGGCAATGGGCTGGAGGTCAGTAGCATCTATCCATTTTATTATGCCAAGAATTTCTATGACGGCCTGACCGGACAGGGTGAGCATGAAATTGTCAACCTGATCCGCTGCGCCTGGGTCGGCAGCCAGCGTTTTGGGATCGTATTATGGTCCGGAGATATCGAGTCGACCTTTGAGAGCCTGAGAAAACAGATCAAAGCCGGACTGCATGTGTCGCTGTGTGGCATCCCCTGGTGGACGACCGACATCGGCGGGTTTAAGCTGAGCGGTTCTCGCTACGGTGGGGACCCGGCTGACCCGGATTTTCGAGAGCTGATGGTGCGCTGGTTCCAGTTCGGGGCCTTTTGCCCGATCTTCCGAATGCACGGATTGAGATATCTGGAGGGCAGGCCGGTGGTGCCCATTTACGATGTAAATGCCTACGCTTATCCCGGTGGACCGAACGAGGTGTGGAGTTTTGGAGAACAGGCCTACGAGATTATGACCCGCTATCTATTCATCCGGGAGCAGATCAAGCCCTACCTGCTGGAGCAGATGAAAAAGGCTTCCACCGATGGGACGCCAGTCATGCGCCCGCTGTTTTACGACTTTGATGAGGAGTTGCTGGTGACCATCGATGATGAGTATATGTTTGGTCCGGATATTCTGGTGGCGCCGGTCACCGAGCTGCATGCCACCAGCCGGGAGGTATACCTGCCGAAGGGTGTGAACTGGAAAGATGTGAACACCGGGCAGGTATATGAAGGTGGGCAAACTATTCGGGTGGAGACACCTTTGGAAACCATGCCGTTGTTTACACGCGATGGTTCGCTGCTAAAAATAGGATAGTAATTGCGAATCGCTTTAGCAAGGCATGGCTTTTCAGAGCGTGCATTTTGCTTAAAAAGGGTCAAAAACCTTGATAAATACTTGACATGATTGACAAACGATTATTTTTGGTATACTTATCGCCGGAAAGCAACCCCTATGATCTGCATCAACCGACAAACTGACTATGCCATCCGCAAGCTGCAGGCGCTGGCTGACCGCCGATTAACTGGCAAAAGAGACCACTGCAATCGAGCTGCAGATTGCGACTGGCTCTTGAAATAAAAACTAAATAATTGTAGAGAGGAGAATTGTTTATGGATGCACTTGCACTCGCACGCTGGCAATTTGCCATCACCACCATCTTTCATTTCTTTTTTGTTCCACTCACCCTGGGTCTATCGATCCTGGTTGCCATAATGGAGACGAAATACGTCACCAGCGGCGACGAGACCTACAAGCGTATGACCAAATTCTGGGGC
>Ga0209254_10005263_pt1 | contig 11899 bp, 8 predicted proteins | sample FrelakmetDIP11DI_FD_187148 | JGI IMG/M metagenome (GOLD analysis project Ga0209254, IMG submission 187148) | Freshwater lake sediment microbial communities from the University of Notre Dame, USA, for methane emissions studies - DIP11 DI (SPAdes)... | ecosystem: Environmental > Aquatic >... | reverse complement strand
CTCGTCTTCGCCTACGGCCTGGTACGCAAGCCGCTGCCGGCGACGGCGGCGCTCGCGCTGCTCGCGCTCATCGCCGGCATCGCCCTCTTCCGCCGCGAGATCGCCGCCGTGCGCCTCGGACCGCTGGTCTCCGGCCTCGTGCTGCTGGTGCCGCTGGCCGCGCTCGTCGGCTCCGCCGCGGCCCTCCCCGCCTTCCCGCAGCTCTTCGCCTTCCGCCTGCTCCTCGTGGCGATCGCCGTGCTGGGGGTGCCGCTGCTCCTGCTGCGCCGCAGCCCGGTGTCGTTGGCGCCCTGGCGGCCGGCGCTGCCGCTCGCGCTCTGGGTCGGCTGGCTCGCCTTCACCATCATCTGGGCGCCCGACAAAGCTGCCGGCCTGCGGTACCTGCTGGTCCTGGCGACGATGCTCGCCGTCGTCGCGGCGGCGGCGTCCGCCGGCCTCAGCCGCCGCCGCCTGCAGGCGTTCGGCATCACCATGCTCGTGGCCTACGCCTTCATCGTGGGCGTCACCGTGCTCGAGTACACCACGGGCTTCCGCATGCCCAACTCGCGACTGCTGACGGTGATCACCTCGCAGACCTACGCGGTGACCAGCGTCTTCCAGAACCAGAACGACCTCGCCACCTACCTGGCCATCTGCTGGCCCTTCCTGCTCGGGGCGGCCTTCTTCACGCGCCGCGTGCGCTGGCTCGGCCTCGCCCTGGTCTTCGCCGCCTTCGGCGCCCTGGCCTTCGTGCGCACGGGTTCGCGTTCCAGCCTGCTCGCGGGAGCGATCGCCACACTCGTCGTCCTGCTTCTGCACGCGCGCCCGGGGGCATGGTTGCAGACGCGCCGCGCCCGAGCCTTGGGCGCCCTGGCGGCCGTGGTCCTGCTGGCCGGCACGGCGTACCTGCTCTTCAACAACTCGGAGTCGTCCATGCTCCGCCAGTTCCGTCTCTCCGGCCTCGTCGGCGACCTGGCCGCGAACAAGGGTTCCGGCCAGATACGCACCAGCTTGCTGGATCGTGGCCTCAGCGCCGCGGGAGGCTCGCTGCTCCTGGGAGCCGGCCCCGGGCAGATCGAGGGCCTCGTGACCACGGGCGCCGATGCCTTGGGCATCGGCAACCTGCACAACTGGTGGCTGGAGACGTATGCCGAAGGAGGCCTGCCCGGCTTCGCCTTGCAGCTCATCTTCCTCGTGGGACTCGCCTGGGGCCTTCTGCGCCGCGCGCGGACACACGGCGACCCGCTGGTGCGCTATCTGGCGAGCGGGGCCTTCGCGGCTCTGGTCGGCTTCACCGTCGGTGCACTCGGGCCGAGCAGCTCGCTGAGCTTCGCCCCCATGTGGACGCTCTTCGGGCTTGGGCTGGCCGTCCTCGCTCTGCCCGCCGACGACACGGCCGGCGATGCTGCATCTCCCAGGGAAGGCGCCACGTCGCCGACGGGCGCGGCACCGGATCCCGGAGCCGAGGCGTGAACGTCCTCGTCGTCTCGCACCTGTACCCGTACCCGGGAGTCAACCAGCACCTGTTCGTGCACGATCAGTGCCTCGCCCTGCGCCGGCTGGGCGTGCAGCTGCGGGTCATCTCGCCCACGCCCTCCACGCCTCGCGTGCTGTGGGCCGACCCTCGCTTGCGCCGCCGCGGCGGCAAGCCACAGCGCGCCGTGCGGGACGGCATCACGATCGACTACCCGCGCTTCCTGCAGCCGCCGCGGCGCATCCTGTTCGACCGCCTCGGCGACAGTGCCTACCGGGGCCTGCGGCGCCTTCCCTGGATCGCAGAAGGCGGGTTCGACCTCATCCACGCCCATCAGGCGCTGCCGGACGGCGCCATCGCCGCTCACCTGAGCCGCGCGCTCGGCGTCCCCTACGTCGTGACCATGCACGGCGTCGACGTGAATCACGGACTCCGTCGCGGTGGCGCGGTCGCCGCGCGCACCATCGAGGTCCTGCGAGGAGCGGCCGCCGTGGTCGTGGTCTCGGACATGCTGGCGCGCAAGCTCGGTGGCTACGTGTCGCTGGACCACGTGCACGCGGTCCCGAACGGCGGCCCGGGCGACATACCGCCGGCGCAGCCGGCGGACTACCTGCCGGGCCGCCGCCTCGTGCTGTGCGCCGGCCGCCTCGTGCCCGGCAAGGGCTTCGAGGGGGTGCTTCGGGCGCTCGCCCGCCTGCAGGGCACCCACGACGATCTGCACTGCGCGATCGCCGGCGAGGGCGCGCTGCGGCGGCGCCTCATCACGCTCACGGCCGAGCTTGGCCTGGACGAGCGCGTGCACTTCGTCGGCCAGCTTGAACCGGGCGATCTGCTGGGGATGATGGCGCGCGCCGACGTCTTCGCGCAGCCCAGCGCGCCCGAAGGCTTCGGGCTCGTGCACCTGGAGGCGATGACCCAGGGCACGCCCGTCATCGCCTGCCTCGATCAGGGACCCGCCGACTTCATCGCAGACGGCGTCAGCGGCTTCCTGGTGCCCTACGGCGACGTGGACGCCTTGACCGCCGTTCTCTCGAACGTGCTCGCCGACCCGGCCGCAGCCACCGCGGTCGGCGAGGCCGGGCGCTCCGTCGCGGCAGCGTTCACCTGGGAGCGCAACGCGCGCTGTATGCTCGACATCTACGCGGAGGTCGTCGCCGGCTCCGCGCGAAAGGACTGAGAGATGGACTTCGACCGCCTTCTCGCCCGCGCGGCGGTCACGCCGCCGGCGGTCGTGCTGCAGACCGCGTTCGCCAACGGGCTCGGCGTCATTCGCGACCTGGCCGCGCACGGCGTCCCGGTGCTGGCGCTCGACTTCAGCCCGCGCGCCGTCGGTCAGCGCTCGCGCTTCGCCGCCGGCCTCGTCTGCCCCGACCCCAAGCAGGACGAGGAGGCCTTCCTCGTCTTTCTGGAGGACCTCGGCCGCCGGCTGCCGCAGAAGGCGGTCGTCTTCCCGACTCACGACGAGTCCATCTGGCCGCTCTCACGGTGCGCCGAGCGACTCTCCCCCTGGTACCTGATCCCCTTCTCGCGCTGGGACACGATGGTCCGCCTCTACGACAAGCGCGAGCAGATGGAGTCGGCCTGGCGCTGCGGCGTCGACACGCCGAGAACGGTGTTCGTGGACGCCGCCGCCGACCTCGAGCGCGGCGTCGACGAGATCGGCTTCCCGGCCATCCTCAAGCCGGTCGAGTCCCTGGCCTTCAAGCAGCGCTTTCATCAGCACGTGCTCGAGATCGCCGACCGTCGCCGGCTGGACGAGGTCTACGCGACCGTGGCTGACTGCGGCACGCTGATGTACCAGGAGATCATCCCCGGCGACGACGACGAGCTGTTCACCGTCGGGTCGTACCTGGACGCGAGCTCGCGGCCGCTGGCGGTGTTCACCGGCCACAAGCTGCGCCAGCACCCGCCGCGCTTCGGGATCTGCCGCATGGCGGTGAGCAAGTGGGACCTTGAGCTCGCCGAGGCAGGGCTGCGGCTGCTCCGGCAACTGGGGTACTGGGGCGTCAGCCAGGTGGAGTTCAAGCGCGACCCTCGCGACGGCCGCTACTGCCTCATGGAGGTCAACGCGCGCCACTGGCTGTGGCACTCGCTGGCCACCGTGTGTGGCGTCGACCTTTCATACGCCGCCTACGCTGACGTGACCGGGCACCCGTTCTCGGCGCCGCGCCAGATCGACGGGCCGCGCTGGGTGCTCACCATCACCGACACCCGCGACGCCGTGGGCGAGATCCTCGACGGCGAACGCAGGGTCGGGCCCTGGCTCAAGAGCTACCGCGGAGTCAGCCAGGACGGCGTACTGTCTCTGAAGGACCCGTTGCCGGGAGCGCTCCTCCTGGGACGTGAGCTCAAGAGCGTGATCCGCGCTTCCGCCGTCGGCAAGACCGCGCTGCGGATCACCCGCCGCCGGCCGAGCACGCGCGCGGAGGTCTGAGTGGCCGCGCCGGCGACTCTGGACGTCTTCGTCGACGCGCCGGCCGCGTTCAAGCCGCGGGCGGAGTGGGTGCTCGACACGCTCCTGGCGCCGCTGGGCCGGCGCGTGCGGCCGGTCGGCGAGCGCGACGCCGCAGGCGGCTGCGCGCTCGCCTATGCGCCGGCGCCAGTCGCCGGCGTGCCGACGATCCCGTGTGACGCCGGCGCGATGGACCTCTTCAGAAGGCGACGGCCGTTGGCCGGCGGCGCCTTCTCGAGGCTGAAGACGCCGGCCGGGGACGTCGTGGGAGCCTTCCCGGCCGCGGCCGACGACGGCTTCTCCCTGCCGTTCGACCTCGTCGCCTCCGCCTTCGCCCTCCTGGCCTGCTGGGACGAGCACACCTCGCACGAGCGCGACCGCTTCGGCCGTCTGCCGTACTCCGCCGGCGTGTTCGCCGCCAACCCGGCGCTCAGGATCGAGGAGCCGGCCGGCGACCGCTACGTCGCCCTGCTGCGCGCGCTCCTCGCGCCGCGCCTGACCGAACTCGGTCTCGAGGGACTCCCGCCGAGCGGCTGGCTGTGGAGCGACGGCCCGGCCGCCTCCGGCGGCTTCGCCGTCGCTCTCACCCACGACGTGGACAGCGTGTGGCGCTGGACCCCGCGCGGCTTCGCCGCCACGGGCGTGCGCAGTGCCCGCGCCTTGCGCCGCGGCGACCGCGGCGCTCTGCGCCGCGAGCTCGGCGATCTGCGCGAGTGGGCCACCGTGCACCTGCCACGGCGCAGCGACCCCTCCTGGACCTTTCCCAGCCTGCTCGGCGGTGAAGACGCGCGCGGCGCCAGGTCCACGTTCTACATCATCGCCAGCCATACGCACCGGCAGGATGGCAATGAGCCCGGGGCCTACCGGCGGCGCATCCCCGCGGCGCTCGACATGCTGCGCCGCGGACGACGTGAGGTCGGCCTGCACGGCAACGACGCCGACCGCGCCAGCGTGAGCGCGCTGAAGCTCGATCGCGACGACCTGGCCCGCCGGTCCGACGCCGACATCTCGGGCATCCGCTACCACTACCTGCGCTGCCTCTATCACGAGACGCTGCGCATCGTCGAAGACGCCGGCTTCACCTACGACACCAGCCTGGCCTTCGCCGAACACGAGGGCTTCCGCTGCGGCGTCTCGTTCCCCTTTCACCCCTACCGCCTGGACGAGGAGCGGCCGCTGCGCCTGCTCGAACTGCCCCTGGCCATCATGGACACGAGCCTCATGGGATCGCGGTACCGGGCGCTGGACGCCGCCGGAGCCGAGGGCGCCTGTCGCGACCTCCTCTCGCGGGTGCGCGACGGCGGCGGCGGCGTCGCCATCCTGTGGCACAACAACCGCTTCGACCGGCGCGCGGCGAAGGGCTACGACGATGTCTACTGGCGCCTCGTTGAATGGGCGCAGGCTGAGGGCGGCCTGGTGACCTCGGCACGAGACATCGTGCGGCGCTGGCAAGAGGGCACGGGGGAGGCCGTCACGTGACCCGCGTCGTGCACCTGTCGGTGGTCCACACGCCCGACGACCCGCGCATCTACGGGCGCGAGTGCCGCACGCTGGCCGAGGCCGGCTACGACGTCACGTACGTCGCGCCCGGCGCGCCGACCGGCCGCGACGAGCACGGCGTCCAGCGGCGGCCGCTGCCGCGGCGCGGCCGCAGCCGCCGCTGGATGAGCGTCCGCGAGATCGTCGCCGAGCTGCGCCTCCTGCGGCCGCACGTCCTGCACGTGCACGACCCGGAGCTCCTTACCCTCTTCCCGGTCGCGCACGCGTTGGTGCCGCGCCTCGTCTACGACATGCACGAGTACCTGCCGGAGCAGGTGGCCATCAAGCCGTACATCCCGTCGTCCCTGCGCCCGGCGGCCGCGCGCCTCACGGCCGTCGCCCAGCGCAACCTGGCGCGTTTCGGCGACGGCGTGATCGCGGCCGCCCCGCTCCAGCTCAGGGCCCTGGGCGCCAGGCCCGCGCTTCGCGCGGCCCTCCTCAACTACCCTCGCTTCAGCCGGTTCGCCACGCTGTCGCCGCGGCCGGAGCTGCTTGCCGATCCACGCTTCAGACTGGTGCACATCGGCGGCCTCTCCGAGGGGCGCGGCCTCTACCTGATGCTCGACGTCATGGCCGCGCTCGGCCCCGACACGCCCGTGGTGCTCTACCTCGCCGGCCGCCACGCCGACCCGGCCGACGAGGCGGCCGTGAGAGCCCGCGTGGAGGCGGAACTGCCGGGTCGCGTCGTGCTTCTCGGCGAGCTGCGGCCGAGCGACGTCCCCGGCTACCTCGCCGCGGCCGATGTGGCCTGGTCGCCGATCCTGCGCGGCCCGCAGTTCGAGCTGCCCAACGTCCTCACCAAGATCTACGAGGGCATGGCCGCCGGGTCAGCGACGCTGGTCAGCGACTTCTCCGATCACGGCGCACCGATCCGCCGGGAGCGCTGCGGCCTCGCCGTGCCTCCCACCGTCGAGGGTCACGTCGACGGCGTGCGGCGCCTGCTCGCCGATCCGCACGAGTGCGTGCGCATGGGCGAGCGCGGCCGCGAAGCGGTGCGCGAGCGTTACTCGTGGGAGGCCCTCGAAGGGCATCTGGTAGACTTCTACGCCGAGCTGTGCAAGGGACTCTGAGGGGAGCGGACATCAGGTGAGCATCCTGCAATTCCAGAACGTCCTCGTCCTCGCCCCGCACACCGACGACGGCGAGTTCGGCTGCGGCGGCACCATGGCGCGCATGATCGAAAGCGGCGTCACCGTGACCTACGCCGCCTTCTCGACCGCCGCCAAGTCGGTGCCCGAAGGCTTCCCCAAGGACGTGCTCAAACGCGAAGTCCGCGCCGCCACGGCGCTGCTGGGTATCGACGAAGCCCATCTGACGGTCTACGACTTCGAGGTCCGCACCTTCCCGCAGATGCGCCAGGAGATCCTCGAGGAGATGATCGTCCTGCAACAGGAGCTCAAGCCCGACTGCGTCATGATGCCGGCCCTCATCGATCTCCACCAGGACCACAAGACCATCGCCGAGGAGGGCCTGCGCGCCTTCAAGCGCACCACCGTGCTGGCCTACGAGATCCCCTGGAACAACCTCAACTTCTCCCACCAGGCCTACGTGCGGCTCGAGAAGCGCCACGTGGACAGCAAAGTCCGGGCGCTGGCCTGCTACGAGAGCCAGGGTCATCGCAACTACACCAACGAGGACTACATCCGCAACGTCGCGCTCACCCGCGGTATCGACGTCGGCCTGGACTTCGCCGAAGTGTTCGAGGTCTACCGCTGGATCCTCTAGCGCCCGGCCCCGCCGCGACCCCGCACGCATGTCCCTGCCCCCGCTGAAGGTCCTCCTCACCGCCGCCGGCTGCCCGGGCGCGGCGACGCTGATCCGCATGCTCAGGGCCAACGGTGAGCGCGAGATGCGCGTCATCGGCGTCGACGTGCGCGCCGACGCCGTCGGGCGGTTCCTCTGCGACGACTTCGCGATCGTCCCGCCGGGAGCCGGCGACGACTACGTGCCGGCATTGGCCGCCGTGGTCGCGCGCGAGCGCCCGGACGTGCTCCTGGTGCAATCGTCGGCCGAGGTCGGCCCGGTGGCGCGCTCGCGCGCCACATTCACCGACCTCGGTGCCCTCGTCCTGGTCGCCGCACCCGAGGCCGTCGCCCTGTGCACCGACAAGGCGGCCATGTACACCGCGCTGCAGGGCACGACGGTGGCGCAGCCGAAGTCCGTCGTGCCCGCCTCGCTGGACGAGTTCGTGGCCGCCGCCCGCGACCTCGGCTACCCGGACGCGCCGGTGTGCTTCAAGCCGCCAGTGGCCAAGGGCTCGCGGGGCTTCCACGTTCTGCAGCCGCGCGTCGACATCGCCCGCCGGCTGCTTGCCGAGCGCGGCGGCAACCTCCCCCTCACGCTGGACGACTTCGTCGCCGCCTTCCGCGACGCGCGGCCCTTCCCGCGCCTGCTGCTCATGGAGTTCGTCGAGGGGCCCGAATACACCGTGGACGCACTCGCCGGCGCCGGCGAGGTCATCCTTCACCAGACCAAGACGCGCGAGGACATCAGCGCCGGCCTGGCGATGGCGTTCAAGACCGTGGACCGCCCCGACCTCGTGCGGGTCTCCGGCGAGATCTGCCGCGCCGTGGGCCTCGACTGGTTCGTCAACATCCAGTTCAAGGGCGACAGACTGCTCGAGGTCAACCCGCGCGTATCGACCTTCGTGTATCAGGAGGACTTCAACCTCCCGTACCTCGGCATCAAGTACGCGCTCGGCGAGCTGGACCGCGAAGCGCTCGCGCTCGCCCAGGCCGCCGTGCGCCCATCGCGCCGCACGGTGCGCTACTACGACCAGATGTTCTGGGACGCCTGAGCACATGCACATCCTCTTCCTGAGCCACTACTTCGTGCCCGAGAACAACGCCCCGGCGGCGCGTGTGTACTCACTTGCCCGCGAATGGACCCGCCGGGGGCACCGCGTGACCGTGATCACCAGCGCCCCCAACGTTCCCACCGGGGTGGTCTATGAGGGGTACCGCAACCGCCTCTACCAGCAGGAGTGGATCGACGGCATCCGCACGGTGCGCGTATGGACGTACCTCGCCGCCAATCGCGGCCGCCTGCGCAGAGGCTTCAACTTCCTCTCCTACTTTGTCAGCGCCGGGGTAGCGGGGGCGCTGCTGCGCCCACGCGCCGATGTGGTCATCGCCACGTCGCCGCAGTTCTTCGCCGGCTGCGCCGGCGTGCCCGTGAGCCGCGCTCACGGGGCGCCGTTCGTCCTGGAGATACGCGATATCTGGCCGGCATCGATCGTCGCCGTCGGAGCGCTCGAAGAAGGCCGCCTCGTCCGCGCGCTCGAGAGGCTCGAGCGCGCCCTCTACGACGCCGCCGACCACATCGTCACCGTAGGTGCCGGCTACAGGCAGCATCTCCTCGACCGGGGCGTGCCCGCCGCCAAGGTCGAGGTGGTCACCAACGGCGTGGACTCCACGATGTTCGTGCCGCGGGCGCCGGACGAGGCCCTGCTGACCCGCCTCGGTCTCAGCGGCAAGTTCGTGGTGACCTACGCCGGCACCGTGGGGATGGCGCACGGCCTCAACGTCGTGCTGCGCGCCGGATGGCGCCTTCGCGAGCGCGGGCGCGACGACATCGTCTTCCTCGTCGTCGGCGACGGCGCCCGCCGCGCGGAGCTCGAGCAGGCCGCCGCCGACCAGGGCCTGCGTAACGTCGTGTTCACCGGCATGGTGGCACGGGCCCAGCTGCCCGCGTACCTGGCGAGCAGCGATGCCTGCCTCGTGCACATGCGCAATGAGGCCCTGTTCTCCACCGTGCTACCGTCCAAGATCTTCGAGGACGCGGCCATGGGGAAGCCAGTCCTCGCTGGACTGCGAGGGGAGGGAGCCGAGATCATCGCCGCCGCGGACTGCGGCATCGTGTTCGCTCCAGATGACGACGCCGCGCTGGCGGCGGCCGCGGAGCGCCTCGCCGACGACCCCGAAGAGGGACGCCGGCTCGGCGGCAACGGCCGCCGCTACGTACTCGAGCACTACGACCGCCGCAGATTGGCGCACGACTACCTGGCGATCCTCGAGCGGGTCCGCGCCGACCACGGGACGAGGCTGTGAGGACCTGCGCGGTCCCGGTGCCCGGCGGCCGTCGGCTGGGGTAGGATGTGCCGTGACCCTGACCCGGAGGATCGCATGAGCGCCAACGACAGCCGTGCCGACGACATAGGCTCCTGGATGACCGTGCTTGCCCGTAACTGGTGGGTCGTGGTCGGCCTCATCGTGCTGGGCGCCGCCGTCGGAGCCGTGCTCACCCTGACTTCCCCCAAGGAGTACACGGCCACATCCACCGTCTACATCGGGCAGACCACGGACGCCAACGGCAATCCCATGGCGGGCCTGAACTCCAACGTGAAGGCATCCACTCAGCTCATCTCCAGCCAGGTGGTGCTCAACGAGGCCGCCAAACGCGCCGGTATGGGCACCACCGCCGACCTGCTGCGCCGCCAGGTCACGGTCGAGACGCCGTCACAGACCATCAAGACGACGACCTCGGCGGTCAATATCGTCGTCATCAGCGTCACCGACACCAAGAAGGTGCGCGCCGCAGCCTCGGCCAACGCGCTGGCAGAGGTGCTGCTGGAGCGCATCGGCGGCGGCGTGGACGAGAAGATCGCCCTGCTCGAGGCGCAGCTGGTCCACAGCAAGAAGGCCCTCGCCTCCTCGGTCGCCCGCAGCCTCGCGGCCCAGCAAGCCCTGATGGCGATCGCCCGCGGCGGCGGCACGGCCGGCGAGAAGGCCGCCGCTGCCGCGCCCTACGTGGCCGTCGTGCAGGCGGCCGCCAGCCAGCAGGAAGCCATCGAGTCGACGGTCCAGAAGACCGAGCTCATCCTGCTGACCGCCAAGCAGGTCGAGCAGCCCCGGATCCTGCACGAAGCCGCGGTCCCCGACTCTCCCAGCGGACCGGACATCAGGCTCAACGTCGCCGCCGGCGCCCTCGCCGGCCTGGTGATCGGCGTGTTCGTGGTCTTCGCCCGTCAGCGCCTCGCCGGGCGCCCGGCGCCTGAGGCGGCTGCCGGAGCCTGAGCGCCCGAGGCGTCGAGGGCGGAGCAGGTCGGCCGCGCCCCCAAGCCTCCACGCGGAGCTTCCTGCTACAGTTGGCGGCGCCCCGCTCTGCATCTCACGATCTCATGGACCGAAGGGAGGCCGACACCATGGCTGTGACCACTGACTCCGCCTCAGCCCGCGCGGACACAGCCATCGTCGTCGGCCTGTCGGGCGCCACTGGTCTCGCGGTGATCCGCGCGCTTGCGCCTCGCGGCGTGAGCTGTCACGCCGTCCATTTCGATGGCTCCACGGCCTCGATGGCCACGAGGCTCGCACGCAAGCACGTGTGTCCGGACTGGCGAGACGACCCCGACGGCTTCATTGGCTTTCTGCTCGCGCTCGCAAGGCGTCTGGGCGGTCACGACGAGGCGACCGAGAGTGCGGCCGCCGTGGCCGCGCCGCCGGTCGCCTCGCTCTTCGTCTGTCACGACGCCGCCCTGCACGCCGTGTGGGCGGCGGACGAGCGGCTGCGCGCCGCAGGTCTGCGCCCGGCCTTTGCCGCACGGCGCTCTCTGGACGAGCTGCTCGACAAGCGCACGCAGATGGCTGCGGCCGAGGCTGCCGGCGTGGCCACGCCCTGGACCCGTTGGGGCACGGCCGCCGAGATCCTGGCGGCCGCCGATGACTGCCCGTACCCGGCGATCGTCAAGCCGGCGTTCTCCCATCTCGGCGCCGTGACGCTGGGCGTCAAGGCGCTGCGCTGCGCCGACGCGCACCAACTGCGCACGGTCCTCGGCGGGATCGAGGGCATGGAGGTGCTGCTCCAGGAGTACGTGCCGGGGGGTGACGACGAACTGTACACGGCGGGCGTGTTCGTCTGCGAGGACGGGCACCTCGCGTTCACCGGTCGCAAGCTGAAGCAGCATCCGCCCGGTCTGGGGATCGCGCGCCTCGCCGAGACCGTGGACGAGCCGGGCCTGATCTCCGGCAGCGTGGCGCTGCTGCGCGAGCTCGGCTACGAGGGCGTCGCTCAGGTGGAGTACAAGCGCGACCATCGGGACGGCAGCTACCGGCTCATGGAGGCGAACTTCCGACCCTGGACGTGGATCGGTCTGGCCACCGTCTGTGGCACGAACCTTCCCTTGGCGGCGCACCTCTGGGCGCTCGGCGAGGAGACCTGGACGGAGATCGCCGTGAGAGCGGCCGCCGGGGAGGCGCCTGCGGCCGCCGAGCCGCGCCGTTGGGTGTGGTTGGTGCCGGAGGCCCGCTACGCGCTGCGCGAACTGCGTCAAGGTGTGACGCCCCAGCTGGGACAGTGGCGGGGCGTGTGCGCCGAAGCGTTCTTCTCGCGCAGGGATCCTTGGCCGTTCCTGCGGCTGCTCAACCGCGGCGGTGGCGCACTGCTGAGGAAGAAGCCGCTCGACGGCAGGCTGCGGCGGGCGAAGAAGGCCGTGCGCCGGGCGCTGATCGCCCCCGCCG
>Ga0209254_10005262_pt1 | contig 11901 bp, 7 predicted proteins | sample FrelakmetDIP11DI_FD_187148 | JGI IMG/M metagenome (GOLD analysis project Ga0209254, IMG submission 187148) | Freshwater lake sediment microbial communities from the University of Notre Dame, USA, for methane emissions studies - DIP11 DI (SPAdes)... | ecosystem: Environmental > Aquatic >... | reverse complement strand
CTTCTTCAGCTTCAGGCCGATCCAGTTGGCGTCGACCACGCGCATGTCGAGCGAGATCAGCTTGCACAGCCCGTCGAGCACCTTCGGGTACTCGCCGGCGAGCCAGATCGAGTAGGGCCGGCGGCTGCCGTCGGGCAGCTGCAGCTCCTTGACGCCGAGGACGAAGTCGTCCCCGGTGTTGGCGTTGCTGACATCCACCGTCCAGCTCATCGTGCCGAGCGGGCCGGCCTTCGGCTCCTTCTTGCTGAACAGCGCGTTCATCACCGGCGTCGAAATCGGCAGGTTCTGCTGCTCGAGATCGCGGAACACGCCGAGCTGCTCGCAGCGCCAGCGCACGATGTTGGCGAAAGCGGCGACCACGCCCTTCTGCCACTCCGGCGTGCCGTGCGGCGGCATGGCGACGGTGAAACCTTCCTCGTCGCGCGCCTTGGCCAGCGCGTCGAGCTTCATCTTCAGCCAGGCGCGGTCCTCGGAGCGCATGTCCATCGACAGCGTCTTGGCGATCGCGCCCAGCCCGCGCGGCTGCTCGGCGCCGTTGACCCATACCTCGAAGGGCACCGCCGGCGCGCCCGTCTGGCCGATGAAGATGGCGAACGACTCATGGCGCTGCGGGATCTCGACCATGTAGGTCCAGGCCATGTTGCCCTCGGTCATGTCCGGACGGCCCGGCCACTTCAGGCTGGCCAGCGCCGGCTGCGGCGTCGAGGTGAGCTGCACCCGGCGGTCGGGGTCGTCCTTCAGGTCCTGCGGCTCGGCCAGCGCCGCGTCCTTGCGCACCTCGAGCACCGAGCCGATCACGTTGTTCGGCCGGTACGTGGTGATCCCCTTCAGTCCTTCCTTCCAGGCGGCGAAGTACAGCTGCCTGAAGTGATCGAACGGGTAATCCTCGGGCACGTTCACCGTCTTGCTCACCGCCGCGTCGATATACGGCTGCACGGCGGCGATCATCCGCATGTGGTCCAGCGCGCTCATCTCGAGCGCGTGCACGAACGCCGGCGGCAGGCGGTCGGTGTCGCCGCCCATGCGGCGGTACAGGCGGTAGGCGTAGTCCTCGACGACGTACTCCTGCTTGGCTCCGTCAGGCATGCGCTTCTTGCGGATGTAGGTCCACGAGAACGTCGGCTCGATGCCGCCCGAGGCGTTGCTGGCGAAGGCGAGCGAGATGGTGCCGGTCGGCGCGATCGACAGCAGGTGCGAGTTGCGCAGGCCCTGCGCGCGGATCTTGCCCTTGAGCGGCTCGGGCAGCCGGCTGGCGCAGTGCGGCGCGGCGAGCAGCTTGTCGGCATCGAACAGCGGGAAGCGGCCCTTCTCCAGGGCGAGGTCGGCGGAGGTCTCGTAGGCGGCGTCGCGCATCTTGCGCGAGATGTCGCTGGCCATGCCGCGCGCGGACTCGCTGTCGTAACGCAGGCCGAGCATCGTCAGCGCGTTGCCCAGGCCGGTGAAGCCCAGGCCGACGCGCCGCTTGCTGGCGGCTTCCTGTGCCTGCTCGGCGAGCGGCCACAGCGTCGCGTCGAGGACGTTGTCCAGCGCCCGGATCGCCACCCGCACCACCGACTGGAAGCGCGCGAAGTCGAAGGTCGCCTGCTCGCCGAACGGATCGATGACGAAGCGCGTCAGGTTGATCGAGCCGAGGCAGCAGCAGCCGTAGGGGGGCAGGGGCTGCTCGCCGCAGTTGTGAGCGAAGAGCCCGTTCGCATCGAAGGCATTGATTCCGGGCACCTGGACATCGAACACCTGCTCGATGCCGTCCGGCACGATCTCCTCGACGGTTGCCCAGAAGCGCTCGCGGTTGGCGCTGCGCCGGTAGGCGCCGAGCAGGCCAGTCAGTCGTGCCCGCTTGTCGGCATCGGCGAATCCGATCAGGTCGGCGAAACGCACGACGTTGTCGTTGGCGATCACCAGTTCGTGCTGGGCGCGGACTTCGTAGTCGCGCTCACCGCCGCGACCGTCGGGCAATGCGCGGAACTGTGCCGGTCGCCGCTCCGCGTAGATCGTGGTCGCAATGCCCAGACGCGCCAGCATCCGCTGTGCTGCGCGCAGCAGATCGAGGTCGGACTGCGCCAGGCGGACGCTGACGCCCTTCTCCTGGGTGCCCTGCACCGACCCGTCGGTGTCGAACAGTCCGCGGAGGAAGCCGCAGTAGAAGGCCGACGACGACTTCTCGACCGCGACGGTGATCGTCTTCGCGCCCGGCTGCAGGCCGAAGTCGGTGGCGAGATCGCGCAGCGCTGCCGACTTGTAACGCCACTCGGATCGGCCGGCGATCTTGTGCCATCCGCCGTGATCGGCGCGACGGGTCAGGCCTCCGGCGGCTTCGCTCACGGCGTCCATCAAGGCGCGCGCGCCGAAGGAGAGCACGGTTCCCCCCGAGGCCTCGGCCGCAGCCGGAGCCCACACCGACAGCACCGCCGCCTCTTCCTTCAGCGTTCCGTCGCCGAGCAGGAAGCCCAGCAGGTAGCCCTCGTTTCTGCTGCCGCGGCCAGGCCAGCCGGACAGCGCTCTGTGGTTGTGCAGGACGACCCGATCGCCTCTGCGCAGGCGTCCGGCTTCGGCCCACTCGGTTTCGCGGACATGGCGGCTGGCGCGCTTCACGCGCAGCACTCTGTGGTCGGCGGTCAGGCGCAGCTGGTGTCCATCTCGGGTCGAAAGGCGGACGACCGGCTTGCTGCCGGTGGCGAAGAACCCCTGCGCACCGGACTTGAACGCAGCGCCGTCGATCACCAGGGTCTGCTCGCCATCGCAAAGCTCGCCGACCTGGCGCGGCCCGTCGACGGTCATCACCCAGGTGTCGGCTGTCACGCACGGGTTGGTCGCCGAGACCGTCTCGCAGTAGGAGAGGTTGTTGTCCTCGTTGACGCGGTCGATGAAGATCACGCCGGGCTCGGCGTGGTTGTAGGTCGACTGCATGATCTGGTCGAACAGCTCGCGCGCGCGGACCTTCCGGTAGACCCAGGCGCCGTCGGCACGCTGGTAGGCCCCGTCGAGGTCGAACGGCTTCTCCTTGTGCCAGAGCTCGACCTCGGCGTCGCCGTCGACGGCGCGCATGAAGGCGTCGGTGACCGCCACGCTCATGTTGAAGTTCGACAGCGAGCCGTCGCGCTTGGCGTGGATGAAGTCCTCGATGTCGGGGTGGTCGCAGCGCATCATGCCCATCTGCGCGCCACGACGGCTGCCGGCCGACTCCAGCGTCTCGCAGCTCTTGTCGAACACGCGCATGTAGGACAGCGGCCCGCTGGCGCGCGAGTGCGTGCCGGCGACGAACGCGCCGCGCGGGCGGATGTTGGAGAAGTCGTAGCCAACCCCGCCGCCGCGGCGCATCGTCTCCGCCGCCTGCGCCAGCGCGCCGTAGATCGACGGCAGGCCGTCGCGGGTGGCGGTGATCGCATCGCCCACCGGCTGCACGAAGCAGTTGATCAGCGTCGCCGCGATCTCCGTGCCGGCGGCCGAGTTGACGCGGCCGCCGGGGATGAAGCCGTCGACCATCGCGTCGAAGAAGCGCTTCTCCCACTCGGCTCGCAGCGCCGGCGGCTCGACCGCGGCCAGGCCGCGCGCGACGCGGCGGCGCACGTCGTCGGCCGTCTGCTCGCCGCTCTTGGCGTACTTCTCGAGCAGAACGTCGACCGAGATCGGTTGTTCGTCGAGAAGCTGCTGGGCGGAATCGAGTTTCATGCGGACGCTCCTGCTGGCGTGACGGCGGCGGATTCGGCGAAGGGGAAAGCAGTATAGGGAGGCCAGTGGCCGCCTGGGAGAACCGCAATGGCGCCGGCCCCGATGCGTCCGCATTGTGCCGTATGTGGTGTCCCGCCCGTCAATGACCACCATATATTGATTCAGCGGCGGGCTTCAGCGCCGGCCGGCCCTGCCTTCGTATACTGCCTGTCGCCTACGGAGACGGCCATGAACCTGCAGCAGTTCCGCTTCCTGCGCGAAGCCGCGCGGCACGAGTTCAACATCACGCTCGCGGCGCGCGCACTGCACACGTCGCAGCCCGGCATCAGCAAGGCGATCATCGAACTCGAGGGCGAGCTCGGCGTGCCGATCCTGGCCCGCCAGGGCAAGCGCATCCTCGGCGTGACCCCGCCGGGACAGCAGGTGCTCGACGCCGCCGAGCGGATCATGAGGGACGTCGACGACCTGAAGAAGATGGCGCGCGACTACGCCGGTGCGCCGTCGGGCACGCTGCGCGTGGCCACCACGCACACCCAGGCGCGTTACGTGCTGCCGGCGGTGGTGCAGCAGTTCGCGCGCAAGTTCCCCCAGGTGCGGCTGAAGCTGCTGCAGGCCGATCCGCCGCACATCGCCGCGATGCTGGCCAACGGCCAGGCCGACGTCGGCCTGGCCACCGAGTCGCTGGCCGAGGCGGCGACGCTGGTGTCGATCCCGATCTACGAGTGGAAGCACGTCGCCCTGGTGCCTTCCGGCCACGCGCTGGCGAAGCTGCAGAAGACGCCTGGCCGGCTGACGCTGAAGGACCTCGCCCGTCATCCGATCGTCACCTACGAGGCGCACTTCTCGGGGCGCGGCCGCATCGATGCCGCGTTCGCCGCCGCCGGTATCGAACCGTCGATCGTGCTGGAAGCCATCGACTCGGACGTGATCAAGACCTATGTGGGCACCGGCCTGGGCGTCGGCATCGTCGCCGGCGTGGCTGTCGATCCGCGCACCGAGCCGCTGGTCGTGCTGCCCTGCGGGCACCTGTTCGGCACCAACGTCGCCCGGCTCGCGGTCAAGCGCGGCGCCTACCTGCGCGGCTTCGTCTATGCGTTCATCGAGCTGCTGGCCCCGGGCTGGGACAAGCGCCGCTTCGAGGACGCCTTCGCCGCGTCACGCGCCGGCGGCGAGGGCGGCGCATGAAGGTCGCGATCATCGGCGCCGGTGCGATCGGCGGCGTGCTCGGCGGCCGGCTCGCCGCTCGCGGTCACGAGGTGAGCCTGGTGGCACGCGGCGCCCATCTCGAGGCGATCAGCCGCGACGGGCTGAAGCTCGTCGACCACGTCGGCGACGCCGCCGGCAGCTACCGGCTGGCGGCGAGCGGTGAGCCGGCGGACTTCGGCGTCCAGGACGTGGTGATCATCGCGCTGAAGGCGCAGGCGATCGGCGCCATGCTGCCGCGGCTGCGCAGCCTGCTGGCCGAGGACACCGTCGTCGTGCCGGCGATCAACGGCCTGCCCTGGTGGTACTTCTACCGCGAGCCCGGCCCGCATGAGGGACGGCGCGTGCGCGCGCTCGATCCCGATGGCACGATGTTCGCCGATCTCGATTGCCGCCATGTCGTCGGCTGCGTGGTGCACGTCGCTGCCGAGGTGCGCGCGCCCGGCGAGGTGCACCACACCGGTGGTCGCCGGTTGATCCTCGGCGAGCCGGACGGCTCCGTGAGCGAGCGGCTGCGGCGTCTCTGCGCGGCGCTGGACGAGGCCGGCCTCGAGGCTCAGCTCTCGGAGCACATCCGCCTCGACGTCTGGGTCAAGCTGCTCGGCAACCTGTCGTTCAATCCGGTGGCGGCGCTGACCGGTTACCTGATGAACCAGATCTGCGCCGACGAGGACGTGCTCGACGTGATCCGGGCGACGATGCGCGAGGGCATGGCGGTGTCGGCGCACTACGGCTATCCGATGCCGATGACGCCGGATCAGCGCATCGACCTGGCGCGGCAGCTCGGCGCAGCGAAGATCTCGATGCTGCAGGACGTCGAGCGGCGCCGCCCGCTGGAACTGGCCCCCGTGGTCGGCAGCGTGATCGAACTGGCCGAGCTCGCCGGACTGCCGGTGCCGGCCATCCGCATGGTGCACGCGCTGGTGCAGGCGAAGGCGAGGGCGCTCGGGCTGGCCTGATCCGTTCGACCGCGATCGACCCGACCCCCCGGCGGGGCGGTCGACGGCTGCTCAGCGGATCGTCCAGTTCCAGCGCCACGCGATCAGGCGCACGGCGACGATCAGCGCGGCGGCGATCCACGTGGCGAGCGAGGCCGGCACGCCGGCGTCGAGGATCAGCAGGAAGAACGCGCAGCCGGCGAGCGCCGCCAGTGCGTACGGCCTGCCGTCGCGCAGCACCATCGGCACCTCGTTCAGGAGCACGTCGCGCAGCACGCCGCCGAAGACCCCGGTGACGACCCCCATCATCGCGGCGACGACCGGCGGCGAGCCGAGTTCGTGCGCCACCGAGGTGCCGGCGATCGAGAAGAACCCCAGCCCGATCGCGTCGGCGACGACGAACAGCGTCGGCGGCACCACCCGCTGTGCGACGCGCAGCAGCGGCGTGGCGATCAGCGTCAGCACCAGGATCAGCACGATGTAGTGCGGGTGTTCCACCCAGAAGAACGGCCGGCGGTCGAGCAGCACGTCGCGCAGCGTGCCGCCGCCGAAGGCGGTGATGAAGGCGACCGTGAACACGCCGACCGCATCCATCTTCTTGTTGCGCGCCTCGGCGAAGCCGGAGAACGCGGCCGCCAGCACGGCGACGAACTCGATCGCCGGCACGACGGCTTCGGCGCGCATCGGCCTGCCTACCTCGGTGCCGACGGCCGCAGCAGCACCATCACGGCGCCGGCGCCGCCGTCGGCGCCGCGCGCCTGACAGAACGCGATCACTTCGTCGCGCTGCCTGAGCCAGGAGCGCACCTTGCCCTTGAGCACCGGCACCTTGCCGAGCGAGCCGAGCCCCTTGCCGTGCACCACGCGCACGCAGCGCAGGCCGCGCTTGACCGATTCGCGCAGAAAGGCGGCGAGGGCTTCGCGCGCCTCGTCGACGCGGTGGCCGTGCAGGTCGACCTGCGCCTGGATGCTCCATTCGCCGCGACGCAGCCGGCGCAGCACGTCCGGGCCGATGCCCGGCGCGCTGTACGACAGCGACTCGTCGGCGTCGAGCAGCGATTCGTGATCGATGCCGTCGGACACCGAGGCAACCAGCACTTCGCGGTCGTCGCGCTGGCGGCTGACCGGTTCGGGCGGATGCGGCCGGCGCGCATGCTGCACGCGCGCGCCCTTGGCCAGCGGCGTGACATCCTTGACCGCTTCGACGAATTCGTTCGCCGCACGGTGCCGCCGCGCCTCGGCGGCGCGCCGCGCGAGCTCCGCCGCGTCGCGCTCGCGCGTCTGCTGCTCGAGTCGGGTGCGCAGTTCTTCGAGCGCGGCGAAATGCTTGTGCCGCTCGGCCATCGCGTCGGCGATCAGGTCGCCGCCGGAGCGGCGGCCGCGGCTTGCGCCTCCTCCTGCGCCTCCACCCAGCGCTGCGCGTCGAGCGCGGCCATGCAGCCGGTGCCGGCGCTGGTCACCGCCTGCCGGTAGACGTGGTCCTGCACATCGCCGGCGGCAAACACGCCGGCGACGCTGGTCATCGTCGCCAGGCCGCCGAGTCCGCTGCGCGTGGCGATGTAGCCGTTGGCCATCTCCAGCTTGCCGGCGAAGATCTCCGTGTTCGGCTGGTGGCCGATGGCGATGAAGCAGCCCTGCAGCTTCAGCTCGGCGGTCGAGCCGGCCTGCCTGTCGCGGATGCGCACGCCGGTCACGCCTTTGTCGTCGCCGAGCACCTCGTCGAGTTCGTGCCACAGGTGCAGCACGACCTTGCCTTCGTCGACCTTCTTCATCAGCTTGTCGACCAGGATCGGCTCGGCGCGGAACCGGTCGCGACGATGGATCACGTGCACCGTGCGGGCGATGTTGGCCAGATACAGCGCCTCCTCGACCGCGGTGTTCCCGCCGCCGACCACGCAGACGTCCTGCTGGCGATAGAAGAAGCCGTCGCAGGTGGCGCAGCCCGACACGCCCTTGCCCATGAACGCCTGCTCGGACGGCAGGCCGAGGTACTTGGCCGAGGCGCCGGTGGCGACGATCAGCGTGTCGCAGGTGTAGCTCGCCGAGTCGCCCTTCAGGCGGAACGGCCGCTGCGCGAGGTCGACCTCGTTGACGTGGTCGAACACGATGTCGGTGTCGAAGCGCTCGGCGTGCCTCTGGAAGCGTGCCATCAGTTCCGGACCCTGCACGCCGTCGGCATCGGCCGGCCAGTTGTCGACATCGGTGGTGGTCATCAGCTGGCCGCCCTGCGCCAGGCCGGTGATCAGCATCGGCTTGAGATTCGCGCGCGCCGCGTAGACGGCCGCCGTGTAGCCGGCCGGTCCGGAGCCGAGGATCAGCACGCGGGCATGCTTGCTTTGCGACATGGGGAGTTCTTTTGCGTCGGAGGGAAGCGAAATTATAGGTAGGTCGCGCGGCGGCCTTGCGACGGCGATGCTCCATACTTGGCCGGCGGCGTGCGGCTTGTGCGCACCGCCGATTCGCCTCATGGAGAACGAGATGGGCGCTCATCCGGGTGCGCGGCTGGCCGCCTTTGCGGCCGAGCTTCGTTTCGACGACATTCCGGCGCCGGTGGTACGTCGCGCCGAGGACCTGATGCTCGACTGGCTGGCCTCGGCGCTGGCCGGCGCGAAGGCGCGGCAGGTGCTGGCGGTCGATCGCTTCGCGCGCGCGATGGGCCCGGGCGACGGCCTGTCGCAGGTGCTGGTCTCACGGCGCAACTCGTCGCCGCTGTTCGCGGCGATGGTCAACGCTGCCGCGTCGCACGTGGTCGAGCAGGACGACGTGCACAACGGCTCGGTCTTCCATCCGGCCACGGTGGTGTTCCCGCCGGCACTCGCCGCGGCGCAGGCCGAGAGTCGCTCGGGGCGCGAACTGCTCGTCGCCGTGGTGGCCGGCTACGAGGTGGGCATCCGCGTCGGCGAGTTCCTCGGCCGCTCGCACTACAGGGTGTTCCACACCACCGGCACCGCGGGGGCGCTGGCCGCGGCGGCGGCAACCGGCCGCGTTCTCGGCCTGACCGCGGTGCAGATGGGCCACGCTTTCGGCTCGGCCGGCACGCAGTCCGCCGGGCTCTGGGAGTTCCTGCGCGACGGCGCGGATTCGAAGCAGTTGCACACCGCCCACGCCTCGGCGGCCGGGCTGGCCTCCGCCTACCTGGCGCGGGAAGGATTCACCGGCGCGCAGCGCATCCTCGACGGTGCGCAGGGCATGGCTGCCGGCATGTCGCAGGACGCGGACCCGGCGCGGCTCACCGACCGGCTGGGCAGCCGCTGGGCGCTCGCCGAGACCTCGTTCAAGTACCACGCCTCGTGCCGGCACACGCATCCGGCAGCCGACGCCCTGCAGCAGGTGATGCGGCGGCACGGCCTGGCCGCGGACTCGATCGCCCGCGTCGTGACCCACGTGCACCAGGGCGCGCTCGACGTGCTCGGGCCGGTGGTCGAGCCGCGCACCGTGCATCAGTCGAAGTTCTCGATGGGCACCGTGCTGGCGCTGATCGCGCTGCGCCACTCGGCGAGCCTGGACGAGTTCGAATCGGCGCTCGACGACGCGGCGGTCGCGGCCTTCCGTGACAAGGTGACGATGGCGCTCGATGCCGAGGTCGATGCCGCCTATCCGGCGCGCTGGATCGGCAAGGTCACCGTGCATACGACCGACGGGCGCACGCTGCATGGCCGCGTCGACGAGCCGAAGGGCGACCCGGGCAACACGCTGTCGCGCGCCGAACTCGAGGAGAAGGCTTACCGGCTGGCCGCATTCGGGGCGGTGGCGTCGCATGCGCAGACGGCCGCCGCGATCGCCAGCATCTGGAAGCTGGCCGAAGCCGCCGGCCCGCCGCGCTTTCTCGGCTAGAGTGTGCTGCTGTCGCGGCCGCGTCTACATCTGCCGGAACAGGTGGGTGTAGGAGTCCGAGACCTGCAGCATCTCGCTGCGGTCCTTGAGCTTGAGCAGCATGCGGCCGCGGAAGTCGCGGGTGACGCCGGCCACGGCTCCCACGTTGACCATCGTCGAGCGACGGATCTGCCAGAACCAGTTCGGGTCGAGTTCGTCGACCAGTTCCTTCAGCGGCTTGCGGATCAGCGCCTCGCCGTCGGCGGTGACCACGCGCGTGTACTTGTTGTCGGCCTGGAAGTAGACGATCTCGTCGACGGTGATCAGGCGCAGGTTCTGGCCGACCGAGGCATTGATCCAGCGCAGGTAGTTCTTCGGCGCGGTGGCCGGCGCGATTGACGGGAGCACCGCGTCGAGCCGCGGCGGCGGGACGCCGAGCCGTTCCTTCAACCGGGTCACCGTGGTGAACAGGCGCGCCGCCGCGATCGTGGCCAGCAGGACCAAGCCGCTGATCAGGTTCTGGCGCAGGAAGCGCAGCGTCGACATCGCCCACTCGTCGAGCGCCTCGTACTGCAGGTCGAGCAGCTTGCGGCCGGCGACCACCAGCAGGCAGAAATAGAACGCCGCCGCGACGGTGCGCAGGTTCACAACGTGGGCGAACACGGCCCGCGCGCTCAGCGGCTGAGCGCACAGCGACACGGGGGCGGGCAGGGGACGGCCGTCCATGCGGCGATTGTCGGCAAGCCGGTTGGCCGGCGCAATGCGCGGCGACGAATCGCCGCCCGGCCGGCGCGAAACCGACCCAGCGGCGACGAATCCGCCGCGCCGGCCCGAGGCGTCCGCTGCCGCCGGCAGGAAGCCCGGGTGGGCAAACCTATAATCAGCGCTCTTTGGCGCACACGGAACGGCCCGATTTGAACGAGAAGACGCTCGAGCCCGGCGAGCCGCTGCGACGACGCAGCGCTCGCGCGCAGGCTGCGGCAACGGAGCCGACTCGGCATGGTCGCCTGCTGGCCGAGGCGCGCTGGATCGTCGGCGCGCTCGCGGTCGTCGCGCTCGCCTCGGTGCTCGCCAGTTACGCACGGTCCGACCCCGGCTTCTCGCATTCCCCGACGGCGACGGCGATCGCCAACCTGGGCGGGCGCATCGGCGCGTGGGTAGCCGACGTCGCGCACATGCTGCTGGGCTACTCGAGCTGGCTGGTGGTGATCGCCGGCACCGCGTGGGTCGCGCGCGGCTTTCGCCGGCTGCATGCCCCGTATGCCCGGCGCGGCCTGCCGGACTGGGTGCAGGGGATCGGCTTCCTCGTCCTGCTGCTCGGCTGTACCGGGCTGGAGGCGCTGCGGCTGCAGTGGGTCGCCGGCGACCTGCCGCAGGGCGCCGGAGGCGTGGTCGGGGCCGGCGTGGCGGGGCTGCTGCAGGCGGGGCTGGGCTTCACCGGCGCCACGCTGGCGCTGCTGGCGGCCATTTCGCTGGGGGCCAGCCTGTTCTTCGACTTTTCCTGGCTGACGGTTGCCGAGCGGACCGGAACGTTTTTCGAGCGCCTGGTGACGCGCCTGCGCGAGCACCGCGAGGCGCAGGAGGATCGCGCCATCGGCGAGGCGGCCGTGGTCGAACGCGACCACCTGCTCGCCACCGAGCGGGAGCGGATCGAGGAGACGACGCCGGTGCACATCGAGCGCGCGCCGGCGCGGGTCAAGCCCTCCGAGCGCAAGGCGAAGGAAAAGCAGGTGCCGTTGTTCGCCGATCTGGCCGACGCGCGCCTGCCCACGCTCGACCTGCTCGACGAGGCGCCGGTCGACGTCGAGTCGATCGCCACCGACACGCTGGAGTTCACCTCGCGGCTGATCGAGAAGAAGCTCAAGGACTTCGGCGTCGAGGCGGCGGTGGTGGCCGCCTATCCGGGGCCGGTGATCACCCGCTACGAGATCGAGCCGGCGGTCGGCGTGAAGGGCAGCCAGATCGTCAACCTGGCGAGGGACCTGGCCCGCGCGCTGTCGCTGGTGTCGATCCGCGTGGTCGAGACGATCCCCGGCAAGAACCTGATGGGGCTGGAGTTGCCCAATCCGAAGCGGCAGACGGTGCGGCTGTCGGAGATCCTCGGCTCGACCGTCTACAACGACAGCCACTCGCTGCTCACGCTCGGCCTGGGCAAGGACATCGCCGGCAAGCCGGTGACGGTGGACCTGGCGCGCATGCCGCACCTGCTGGTGGCGGGCACCACCGGCTCGGGCAAGTCGGTCGGCATCAACGCGATGATCCTGTCGATCCTGTACAAG
>Ga0209254_10005261_pt1 | contig 11901 bp, 11 predicted proteins | sample FrelakmetDIP11DI_FD_187148 | JGI IMG/M metagenome (GOLD analysis project Ga0209254, IMG submission 187148) | Freshwater lake sediment microbial communities from the University of Notre Dame, USA, for methane emissions studies - DIP11 DI (SPAdes)... | ecosystem: Environmental > Aquatic >... | reverse complement strand
CCCAGAGCTGCGGCCGCTTCCGGTAGACGTTGGCCGCCGCCCGCGCCGCGTTGTCGTCCGGCGTGGTCCACGGGTCGTAGTGGAAGTAGTTGTACAGCTCGCTGTCGGTTCGCCCCAGGGCGATGCAGCCGTAGCGGGACGCGAAGGCGCCGTGGTTGATGTACGCCGGCCGCCAGAAATAGCCGCCGGTGGGAATCTCGCCGAACTGCATCATCCAGGACGTGCCCCAGATGTGGTAACTCTCCTCCGCGCAGTCGTGGTAGGAGATGTTGTCCTGCCGGAAGGCGGGCACCATGGTGTAGAGGAACGTGGTGGCGCGGGAGATCGGGTCCACCCGCAACGGCTTCACGCAGCAGCCGGTGGCCACGCCGGGCTGGAAGCGCGCGGTGGCGATCCAGGGCGCCTCCTCGTAGCCGTTGGTGGTGACGAAGGCCGAGGTCAGTGCGTAGCGGTGGTGCTCGTCGGACTCGGCGAAGCTGGGCAGGCCGTCGTTCCACAGCACGAGCGCCTCGAAGCCGTCCGGCGATGACATGGCGCCCAGGGCAAACCCGGCCGGCACGAAGAAGTACTGGCCCTCGCCGCAGAGCACGCCGCCGATGCGCACCGAGCCGCGCAGCACGAACACTTCCAGGTCCGACCAGGCCAGGCCAGGCGGCCGGCGAAAGCCGGCATCGAAACGCATCTTCAGTGAACTCGCGCCCGTGTCCTGGTCGATGCTGAGCGTCTTGTACCAGGCACCCTTCGGGAAGGCCTTCAGGTTGAAGGGCTGGTAGGGCTGGTCAATCTCGGAATAGGGCTCGATGTGGGGACGGCTCACAGGGATCTGGCTCCAAAGGTATCGCAGGCTTCCAGCTGGCCACTTTCGAAACCGCGCTTGAACCAGCGCACCCGCTGCTCGGCGCTACCGTGGGTGAAGGAATCGGGGGTCACGTAGCCCCGGGACTGCTGTTGCAGCCGGTCGTCGCCGATGGCGCTGGCCGCCGCCAGTGCCTCGTCGATGTCGCCGGTCTCGAGGATCTGACGGGTCCGGTCCGCGTGATGCGCCCAGATCCCTGCCAGGCAGTCGGCCTGCAGCTCGAGGCGCACCGACAGGGCGTTGCCCTCGGCCTCGCTGGCCTGCTGGCGGGCCTGCTGGACATTGTCAGAGACACCGAGCAGGTTCTGTACGTGGTGCCCGACCTCGTGGGCCAGCACGTAAGCCTGGGCGAAGTCACCCGGCGCCTGGAACCGGTCCCGCAGGTCCTGGTAGAAGCTGAGATCGATGTAGGCCTTCTGGTCCGCCGGGCAGTAGAAGGGCCCCATGGCGGACTGTGCGAAGCCGCAGGCGGACTGCACGGCGCCCGAGAACAGCACCAGGTTCGGCACCTGGTACTGCTGGCCGGCCGCCGCAAAGATCTGCGTCCAGGTGTCCTCCGTGTCGGCGAGCACGACGGAAATGAAATCGGCGGCAGGATCGGGCTGCCCGTCGGCGCCCAGGGGCGGCCCTGCCTGCTGCTGCCCGCTGTCGACCGGCCCGTTCTGCAGCAGGAAGGTCGGGTCCACGCCGAAATAGAGCGCCACGAGGATCAGCACGATGGTGCCGAGGCCACCGCCCACGAACGCGGGCCGGGAGGACATGCCGCGCCGGTCCTCCACGTTGGTGCTGCGCCGCCCGCGTTCCCATCGCATGGCGGCAATCCTACATCATGCGCAGGATGTAGCACTTGAGGTAGCGGGTTTCCCGCAGGGCGAGCAGGACGGGATGATCCCGGCCGGCGCCGCGCTTCTCGATGATCTGCACCTCGCGGCGCGCATCGGCCGCTGCAGCCTGGAGCATGGTCTCGAAGGCTGCCTCGTCAACGTGGTGACTGCAGCTGGAGGTGATCAGGTAGCCGCCCGGGTTGAGGAGCTGCATGGCCCGCAGGTTGATCTCCTTGTAGCCACGGAGCCCGGCTGCAATGGCATCCTTGCTCTTGGCGAACGCCGGCGGATCGAGCACGACGGTGTCATAGCGGCGGCCGGCGTCCACCTCGGCCCGCAGGAAGTCGAAGACGTTGATGGCCAGTACGTCCACGTTGGCGATACCGTTCCGGGCGGCATTGGCGCGGATCTGCTCGCAGGCGGGCTCGGAGCTGTCCACGGCCGTCACGCGTTCGGCCCGGCGCGCCATCTGCAGCGCGAAGCCGCCGATATAGCTGAAGCAGTCCAGTGCAAGCCCACGGGCATAGCGTCCCGCGACCACGTGATTCTCGCGCTGGTCGAGGAAGCTGCCGGTCTTCTGGCCTTGCTCAAGGCTGACGGCGAACTCGAGCTGGCCCTCGCGGATGACCGCCGGGTCGGGCACCGCCCCCCACAGCAGCCCCTTCTCCTGGGGCAGGCCCTCGAGCGCGCGCACGCCGGCGTCGGAGCGGTTCATGATGCCCTTGCAGGCGAACTGCTCCACCAGCAGGGGCACCAGCAGGTTGCGCCGCTGCTCCATCGCCGGGATCAGGAACTGCACGCTGAGGTAATCGCCGTACCGGTCGACGACCAGGCCGGGCAGGCCATCCCCGTCGCCATGGACGGCCCGGTACGTGCTGTCCCCCGGATACAGATTGCCGCGCAGCTGCGCGGCCGCGGCGATGCGCTCGCGGAAGAATTCCACGTCGACCGGCTGGTCAGACCGGGATATCCGGCGCAGCGTGATCTTCGACTGCAGCGATACGCAGGCCTGGCCGAGAAAGCGGCCGCGCTCGTCCTGCACGGGAACGATGGCGCCGCTGGCGATGCCCTGGGGCAGGCGGGTGTCCGTCCGGTAGATCCAGGGATGACCTGCCGCCCAGCGGCTGGCGCCGCGCGGGCTGACCGTGACGGTCATCGGTGCTGCCTGACCGGGCAGTGGCGCCTTGGCGTTCAGCGGCTCTTCAACAGGTCGCGAATTTCAGTGAGCAGTTGCTGGTCGGGCGTGGGTCCCGGCGGCGCGGCCGGCGGCGTCTCGGCCCGCATCCGGTTCACGGCCCGGACCATGAGGAAGATGATGAACGCCAGGATCACGAAGTCCAGGATCGTGTTGGCGAAGACGCCGTACCTCAGGACCGGTGCGCCGGCATCGGTGGCCTCCTTCAGCGTGTTGTAGTCGGCATCGCCAAGGTTGATGAACAGGTTGCTGAAATCCACCTTGCCGAGGACCAGGCCCACGACCGGCATGATCACGTCGTTGGTCATGGACGTGACGATCTTGCCAAAGGAGGCGCCGATGATCACGCCGACGGCGAGGTCAACGACGTTGCCCCGCATGGCAAATTCCTTGAATTCCTTCAGCATGGCCCGCTCCTTGATGACTAGTGGTTTAGGTTAAGCTCCTTCCGCAGACGACCGCAACCACCACGCGAAAATACAACCTGATGGCAGACCCCTTCGAGATCGAATTCTACGGCGCCACCCGGGAGGTCACCGGTTCCTGCCACATCCTCCGGATCGGCAAGCGGACGGTGCTCCTGGAGTGCGGGCTCGTGCAGGGTGGCCGCCAGCGCGAGGCCCGCAACCGGGAACCCTTCCCTTTCGAGGCCGCTCGGATCGATGCTGTCGTCCTGTCCCACGCGCACATCGATCATTCCGGGCGCCTGCCCCTGCTCATCCACCGGGGCTACCGCGGCCCGATCTACGTGCAGGAAACCACCGCGCGCTTCTGCGAAATCATGCTCCAGGACAGCGCCCGACTCGCCGAGGGCGACGCGGAGCGGGAGAACCGCAAGCGCGAGCGCAAGGACCTGCCGCTGGTCAAGCCGTTGTACACGACTGCCGAAGTGGAGCAGACCCTGGGCCAGTTCGTCACCCTCCCCTACCTGGAGCGGCGGGAGATCCTCCCCGGCGTGTCGATCCGGTACGTGGATGCCGGGCACATCCTGGGTTCGGCCAGCGTCGAGGTCTGGCTGAAGCACGGTGGTGTCGAGCGCAAGCTGGTCTTCAGCGGTGACCTCGGCCAGTACGGCACGCCCATCCTCCAGGATCCGGCGCGGAACACGGAGGCCGACCTGGTGCTCATGGAAAGCACCTATGGCAACCGGTTGCACCGGGACCGGGAAGCCACCGTCCGGGAGATGGAGTCGATCATCCAGGACGCGGACCATCGCCGGGGCAACGTGCTGATCCCGGCGTTCGCGGTCGGCCGCACCCAGGAAATCCTGCATCTGCTAGCCACGCACTACGCGGAATGGAACCTGGCCCGGTGGAAGGTCTTCCTCGACAGCCCCATGGCGATCCGTACCTCCCAGATCTACTGGGACACGCCGGAACTGCACGACCCCGGCGGGATGCCGCGCCTGCCGAACCTGGTGCTCTCCGAGTCGGCGGAGGACTCCCAGGGCATCAACCGGCTCCGCAGCGGCGCGCTCATCATCGCCGGCAGCGGCATGTGCGAGGGTGGCCGCATCGTGCACCACCTGAAGCACAATCTCTGGCGGCCGGAATGCGACGTGATCATCGTCGGGTACCAGGCGAACGGCACGCTCGGCCGCCAGCTCGTGGACGGCAACACCTACGTGCGGATCCACCAGGAAAACATCCGCGTGCGGGCCCGCATCCACACTGTCGGCGGACTCTCCGCCCACGGCGACCAGGACGACCTGGCCCGGTGGTACGGCAGCTTCGAGCCGAAGCCGCCGGTCTACCTGGTGCACGGCGAGCCTGACGCCGCCGAGGGACTTGCGGCACGACTCACGAAGAACGGTGCGCCGCGCGTCATCGTGGCCGACCGCGGCATGCGCGTGGACCTCAGTACGCTGGCGTAGGAGCGCCTTGAGGCGCTCCTACCAGGGAGATCGAAGTGCAGGACTACGAAAAGCTCGGAGCGTTCTACCTGGGCCGCCGCTGGGACCCGGCCACCGGCGCGCTTCAGGACGACCTCGTCCTCTACGACTCGCCCGACCTGACCACCCATGCCGTCATCATCGGCATGACCGGCAGCGGCAAGACCGGCCTTGGAATCTCGCTGCTCGAGGAAGCCGCCCTCGACAGGGTGCCAGTCATTGCCATCGACCCCAAGGGCGACCTGGGCAACCTGCTGCTGACATTCCCCGAGCTGCGCCCGGCGGACTTCGAGCCGTGGGTAGATGCCCAGGCAGCCGCGGCGGCCGGCAAGACCGTGCCGGAATTCGCCGCGAGCCAGGCGGAGGCCTGGCGCCAGGGCCTTGCCGACTCGGGCCAGGGCCCGGACCGCATCGCGCGGCTCAGGTCGGCGGCGGACTTTGCGCTCTACACGCCGGGCAGCACGGCGGGGCTGCCGCTCTCGGTGCTCGGCTCGTTCAGCACGCCGCCGGCGACGCTGCGCGCAGACGCGGATCTCTACCGGCAGCACATCTCGGGCGTCGTCACGGGCCTGCTGACGCTGGTCGGCATCGACGAGAACCCGGTGGACAGCCGCGAGCACATCCTGCTGTCGTCGGTCCTCGACCACCAGTGGCAGCAGGGCCGCAATCCCGACCTGGGTGGCCTCATCGGTGCGATCCAGAATCCCGGCCTGGACAAGATCGGCGTGCTCAACCTGGAGTCCTTTTACCCATCGAAGGACCGCTTCGCCCTCGCGATGCGCCTGAACAACCTCCTGGCGGCGCCGGGGTTCCAGGCGTGGACCCAGGGCGCACCGCTCGATGCCGGAACGCTGCTCTTCACGGCCGACGGCCGGCCCCGCGTGAGCATCATGTCCATCGCCCACCTAAGCGACGCAGAGCGCATGTTCTTCGTCACGCTGCTGCTGAACGAGATCGTGGCGTGGATGCGCAGCCAGTCCGGCACCTCGTCGCTGCGCGCGATCCTGTACATGGACGAGGTTTTCGGCTTCCTGCCGCCCGTCGCCGCGCCGCCATCCAAGGTGCTGCTGCTCACGCTGCTCAAGCAGGCCCGCGCCTTTGGCCTCGGCGTCGTGCTCTCGACGCAGAACCCGGTGGACCTGGATTACAAGGCGCTGTCCAACGCGGGGACCTGGTTCATCGGCCGACTGCAGACGGAGCAGGACCGTAACCGGGTGCGGGACGGCCTGCTGACCGCGGCGCCCACCGAGGGGCTCGATGGCAAGAGCCTCGACGCGACGCTGGCGTCCCTCGGCAAGCGCACCTTCCTCCTGCACAACGTGCACGAGAAGGGCCCGGTGCTGATGCAGACCCGCTGGGCCATGGCCTACCTGCGCGGGCCGCTGACCCGGGAGGACATCCGCCGGCTGACGGCGGCGCCAGCGGCGACCGCGACCACCGCCCCGGCGCCGACGCAGCTCGCACCGCAGACGCTACCGCCGGCCGTGACCGGGCGTCCCGTGCTGCCGCCGTCGATCCCTGTCGCCTTCGCCAGGGCGAAGCCGGTGACCGGCGGGCAACGGGTCTACCAGCCGCGCCTGCTCGGCACGGCCCGGGTGGCCTGGGTGAGCGCGAAGCACGGCGTGGACCTGAAGCGCGACCTGGCGCTGGCGCTCGAGGCCGGCGCCGGGCCCATCGACTGGCGCAACGCGGAGCCGGTGACGATCGACCCCGCCGACCTCGCGAAGGAGCCGGACCCGGAAGTCGCGTTCGCGGAATTGCCAGCCGAATTGGCGGATCCCCGCACCATCAAGGCCGCACTGGAGCAGTTCCGCACCTGGCTGCGCAATGAACAGCCGGTCGTCCTCCGGCGCAGCGCCTCGCTCGGGCTGGTGTCGGAGCCGGACGAGCCCGAGGGTGCGTTCCGCGCGCGCCTGCAACTCCGCGCCCGGGAGGCCCGGGACCAGCAGATCGTGCGACTCCGGCAGAAGCACGCGGCGAAATTCACCAGCCTGCAGGACAGGCTGCACCGCGCGGAGCAGGCGGTGGACCGGGAGCAGGAGCAGGCCACCGGCTCGAAGATCGACGCCGCCGTGTCGGTCGGCGCTGCGGTGCTGGGCGCCCTCCTCGGCCGCAAGGCGATCTCATCGACGTCCGCGGGCCGGGCGGCGTCGGCCGTGCGCAAGGCAGGCAACGTGCAGCGCCAGTCCGGCGACGTGGAGCGGGCTACGGAGACCGTAGCGACGGTGCAGGCGCGGATCGCCGACCTGGAGGCGCTGGTTCAGTCGGAGGTGGCGGCCCTGGAGACCGGCTTCGATGCCCAGGCCGAGCCGCTGGAGGAGATCCGCCTGCGCCCGAAGGCGGCGGACATCACGGTGCAGTTCTGCGGCATCGCCTGGCTGCCCTTCGTGCAGGACGACCGGGGCAACCTGCGACCCGCCTGATTACCGCCCGAGCGGAAAGCTGTACATCACCGAGGTCGTCAGCACCCACCAGGAATCGGCGAACTCGATGTCCACGAGTTCGCCCTCGACCCGGACGTGGAACCGGCCGGACCCGCGGAAGTCGAGGCCGATGCCCCAGATGAAGTCATTGCCATCCTCCTTGGCCGGCAGCGGAAAGGGCTCGATCGTCGCCTCGCTGTCCCAGCGGATCATGCCCAGCTTGGCGATGGCGTGCAGCTCCTGATTGAGGGGATAGCGGCCGACGACGGCCAGGTTGTAGCCCCAGGTCTCGATGCCTTTGTTCAGGGACTGCTGGCCGGGCTGGTTGGCGATCCTGTCGTCCACGGTGCCGAGGTCGATAAACCCGGCCTCGACGCCCACGTAGTCCCCCCAGGTGAATCCCAGGAACTGGCGGTTGGCGAACGTGGAGCCCTCGAAATCAATGGCATCAACCTGGAACGTGGAGTAGCCGATGCCGAGGCCACCGTAGACCTCGGTCTCGGCCCGCAGCGCGTGCGGGGCCAGCGCCAGGCAGGTCAGTGCCAGCAGGACTGCCAGGGCTGGAAACCGGGTCTTCGAGGCGCGAAACATCGGAATCTCCAGGCTTTCACCACGCGGAAGCCTAGCAGTTTAGCGGTACCACGTCCGGCGCGTTCCCCCTATATTGAGAGCCTATGCGCAAAATCTTCTACGGCTGGTACGTCGCGATAGCCTGCGGCCTCGGCCTGGCCTGCGGCCTGGCCAGCGTGATCACCGCCACGTTCTCGATTTTCCTGGGGCCGCTCCGCGCCGAGTTCGGCTGGACGCCGTCCCAGACTTTCACCGGCCTGCTGCTGGTCACGGCGGCGGTCACCATCGCCGCCCCTTTCATCGGCTCGCTCGTGGACCGCTTCGGCGCGAAGCGGATGATCCTCGTGGGCTTCGTGATGCAGGGCGCGGTGATCGCCTCCTTCGCCACCCAGACGGAATCCCTGCCGGCCTTCTACGCCCGCTACATCGCACTCGCGATCCTCGGCCTCGGCACGACGCACGTGGCCTTCGCCCGTGTGATCTCCGTGTGGTTCGACCGGCGCCGCGGCCTGGCGCTCGGCATGACCCTCGCGGGCCTCGGCCTCGGCGGCATCGTCTGGCCGATCCTGTCCCAGTGGGCGATCACCGAGTTTGGCTGGCGCACGGCCTACGTGATCGTGGCGCTCACGGTGACGACGGTGGGCATGCTGTCCATCGGCCTCGTGGTCCGGGAATCGCCAGAGTCCATGGGGCTGCGGCCGGACGGGGACGAGCCGCCAAAGGTAATCGCCGGCACGTCACCGACAGCGGTCGTCCAGACCGGCTTCACTCTCGCGGAGACCATGCGCCAAAGCCACTTCTGGCTGATGCTCGCCGCCTTCCTGCTGATCGGCCTCGCGGTGCAGAGCCTGATCCTGCACCTGGTCCCGATGCTGGTGCTGCGGGACGTGGCGCCCATGCGCGCCGCCCAGGCCCAGTCGCTGGTCGCCGCCGCACTGATCGTCGGCCGGCTCGTGGCCGGCGTATTGATGGACAGGTTCTTCGCACCGCGGGTGGCGATCGCGTTCCTCGTGGGGCCAATCGTGGGCATCGTGCTCCTGGCGTCCGGCGCCAGCGGCACGGGGGCGTTCCTGGCTGGCATGCTGACCGGGCTGGCCGCGGGTGCGGAGGTGGACGTCACTGCTTTCCTCGCCAGCCGCTACTTCGGCCTGAAGTACTTCAGTCGCACCTACGCCTGGTTCTACAGCGCCTACTCGGCCGGCGCGGGCATCGGGCCGCTGCTCACCGCCCAGGCGGTGGAGCGCTTTGGGGACTACACGGAGATCCTGTACCTGCACGCGGGGCTGTTGATCATTGCGGGGCTGATGCTCACCCGCCTGAAGCCGTTTCCCAAGACCTTCCCAGCGTAAGAGCGCCGACCGGCGCGACTGCCGCTCTGGCCCGCAACCGGCGAAGCACCCATGATCCTCGAAGTCGCCATCCTCAACGTCCGATCAGGCCAGGAGACTGAGTTCGAGGGGGCGTTCCGCCAGGCACAGGCAATCATCTCAGCGGCGCAGGGCTACGTGTCCCACGACCTGCAGCGCTGCATCGAAAAGCCGAGCCAGTACATTCTGCTGGTCAGGTGGGACACACTGGAAGATCACACCCGGGGTTTCCGGGAATCCCCCGCTTACGCCGAATGGAAAGGGCTCCTGCATCACTTCTACGACCCCTTCCCCACAGTCGAGCACTATGCCGCGGTACATCCGCCAAGGAGCACGTCGACATGATTCGCTTCCAGATCATTGAACGCCCGGGCACGGACCTGCATCGGACACTGGTAGGCGCGATGCGCTCCGGCGCGCTCCAGACTTTCAACGCCACCAAGCGCGGGGCCAAGGTATCCCACGCCAAGCATCCGGGCTGGATGAACTGGTCGGTATCGGAAGGCGTGATCACCTGCGAAGTCATCAGCCCGCGGAAGCCCGGCCACGAATGGCAACTCTTTCATGCCTTCATCGGCCGGCTTGCGGCGCGGTTTGCCGACAACATCAGCGCCATCAACATCCAGTTTCCGGCTGCGGAGCCGGTCGCGAAGCCACGACGGGCCCGCAAGCGGAAAGTCAGCCGTAAGCGTCACGCCTGAAGGCGCTCCTACTGGCGGCCAGGGCTACTGGCGAACGGGGCGCTTCTGCAGCTTGCGCTGGAGGGTGCGGCGATGGATGCCCAGGGAGCGGGCGGTCGCCGAGATGTTTCCCTGGTTTTCCGTCAGCACCCGCTGGATGTGCTCCCACTCCACCCGTTTCACCGACAGGGGCCTCGGCGTGACGGGCAATGGCTGCGGTGCCTGGGCGTCCGGCGCGGTCAGCGCCGCGACGATCGCCTCGATGTCGGCGGGCTTGGTCAGGTACTGGCTCGCGCCGAGCTTCACGGCCTCGACGGCCGTGGCAATGCTCCCGTAGCCGGTCAGCACGACCGTCCGGGCCGGCCGCGGGCCCCTGGTGAGCAGCGGGATCAGCGTCAGCCCCGAGCCGGTGCCGATCCGCAGGTCCACCACTGCCAGGTCGGGCGGCGACTGGTTGATCAGCGCGGTTGCCTGTTCGCAGCTCAGCGCGACCGTCACGTCGAACCCGCGCCGGCGCAAAGCAGTCGCCAGCACGTCGCTGAACACGGGATCGTCTTCCACCACCAGGGTCTTCATGCCGCATGCTCCGTGAGTCGCACCAGGGGAAGGCGCATTCGCACCGTGGTGCCGCCTTCGTCATTGTTCGCCGCCTTGAGGCTGCCGCCGGCCTGGGTCATCGCGGCGTGGGACAGGAACAGCCCAAGGCCCAGGCCACCCTCCTTGCTCGACATCCCGAGCCGTTCCAGCGATCCCGGCTGGCCGGAGCGCAGTCCGCCGCCCCGGTCGATCACCGTGATGTCGAGGGTCGCGGCATCCCAGCTGTAGGCCACGCGCACGTCCCGGGGCGAGACGTCCACCGCGTTGTGCAGGATGTTGAGCAGCGCCTGCCGGATGGTGCGCTCGACGACCAGCAGCGGCAGCGGGCCGGCCGAACCGGGCGGCTCGACCCGCACGTTGCTGCCGGGACGCAGGCGGCTCACTTCCGCCACGGTCTGGCGCACGAACCGGTCGAGCGCCAGCCGCTCGGCCGACTCGGCCCGGGCGGCGCCCGCCGACGCGGAGATCACCGACAGAGCCTCCTTGCACCGGGCAATCTGGTCACGAAGGATGCGGAGGTCCCGGTTGAGGGCCGGGTGCGTCGCCGCCGGGTACTCCCGCGCGATCTCGCCGGTGACCACCGCCATCGTGGCGAGCGGCGTGCTGAGCTCGTGGGCCGCGCCGGCCGCCAGCGTGGCCACGGCCACCACCCGCTCGTCCCGCAGCGCCGTCTCCCGTAGCCGGGCCAGGTAGCGGTCCCGCTCACGCACGGTCTGCGCCATGGCGGCCACGAAGGTGGCAATGAGCACGCTCAGCACGACGAAACCGAGCCACATGCCGGCGGCGTGCAGGTCCATGGCCGACTTGCTGTGCATGTTGATGAACTCCGGCACTTCCACGCGCCAGAGCATCAGCAGGGTGTAGCTCGCCGCGCTCAGGCCCGCGATGATCCAGGTGTAGGCCTGGGGCAGCGCGGCGGCGGAGATGATCATCGGCAACACGAGCAGGTACACGAAGGGATTCGACGCGCCGCCCGCGTAGTAAAGGATGCTGGTGAGCGCCAGGAGATCCACCAGCAGCTGGATGAAGAACTCCCGGTCGGAGACGGGCCGGGTTTCCTTGTGCCGCAACCAGACCCAGAAATTGAAGGCGACCAGGCCGCAGACGATCATCACGAGCTGCAGGGCCGGGATGGGCAGCTGATAGACCTGCCGGGCCAGCAGCAGGCATAGCGCCGAGCCGGGCACGGCGATCATGCGGATCCAGATCAGGCGCCGCACGTTGAGTCCGGTGGGCTGCTGATCCTGGCCCAATACCGGGGCCGGCGGGGCAAGCGGAGCGGTGGCGGCGTTCATGGGGAGCGTCCGGGTCGGAGTTTCCAGAGCCCAATTCTAGGCGCCATTGCCCGGAAGGTATCTCAGGGATGTAACCGTAATGGGGGCGCGACGCGGCAAGTTGTCGCAGATTGCCGGTAGCGGGAGGTGCCGGTGCTTCGGTTTCGGTTACTGGCCCGTCAAGTACCATCCGGCCTTGACGGGCCAGTAACCGAAACCGAAGC
>Ga0209254_10005260_pt1 | contig 11902 bp, 7 predicted proteins | sample FrelakmetDIP11DI_FD_187148 | JGI IMG/M metagenome (GOLD analysis project Ga0209254, IMG submission 187148) | Freshwater lake sediment microbial communities from the University of Notre Dame, USA, for methane emissions studies - DIP11 DI (SPAdes)... | ecosystem: Environmental > Aquatic >... | reverse complement strand
ATGAAGAAATGGTAAGGGAACACGCCAAACAGGGAGGCTTTCCGGCAAACTCCGTTAGTAAAGTAACAACCATGATTGATCCTACTACGGCGGAATAGTAATGATTTTTGAAAGTTCTTTTATAAAAATTAACTGGGCAAGTCCCGGTTTTTTCTTTTAAATAAAAAATAAAAGGATAAAATAAATCACTCCTCTTCCAAGATATTTCCAGGCATATTATTTATTATTTCATCACAAAAAGCAGATCTGACTCAAACAATGGTAAAGTTTATTGTTCATGAAAAGAATCAATAGTATTGATTTTACGCGGGGTAGTGTAATGATCAAAATGGCACTGGATTAAGTTCGTGACCTGATACATGTTAACTCCTTAACACAAAGCCCAACAGACTTAAACACAACTACACCCATTCTTTTCTTCACAAGATGGATAACACATATATGTGCTCCTATATTTGTTTTCCTGGCGGGAACATCAGCCTTTATCTCATTTCAGAAAAAAGGATACCAGGCCATTCAGGAATCGCTTATTTAAAAGGGGCCTTTGGCTTATATTTCTCGAATTTACTTTAGTAAATTTTGGCATTTATTTTGACCCGGGCTTTCATACCCCTTTATTTGCCGTGATTGCAGCCATAGGATTAGGATTTATTTTTTTTGGATAAATGTTACGCTTTTCAATCAAAACAATTGGGATTATTAGCTTAGTGATTTTATTGTTTCATAATTTGGCACCATTAATACCATTCCCTGAAGGTTCCGAATTTAAAAACATACTAGCACTTTTTTTCCAACCTGCAGCATTTCCAGTAGGTGCCAACAGCACATTTATTGTTGGTTATCCGCCAATATCCTGGCTGGGCTTAATGCTCCTGGGCTTTGCATCTGGAAAATTATTTTTTATCAATGAGTCAATCAGGTGGAAATTATTACTCCGGACCGGCTTGGGTATATTGTTCTTTTTTATAATACTTCGCAATATAAACGTATATGGCGATTCAACTAAATGGTCGGCAATTTCTTTTTAACTTGAAAAAATAATTTAACCAATTGAGATAAATTGACGGAGTGGTTTATGACTAACCAACCCTGCAGCCTTATTTCAAATGCGACCTAAATGGGTAATCCTATTAATTATTATTTGAATAGCAAAACACATTAATTGATACAAGGCTCGAACAATTATTTTATGCTAAATTAAATTGAAAAATGCGAAACAATAAGTAAATATGCTTGTCACCTTGATTAACCGGATTTGTCCTGCATGCCGGCTCTGCTGTAGAGGCTAAATTTCAACTGGTAAGAAATAATCAAGACCCCTTCTTGTTAAATTTTAATATATTACTTTTGAACAATCTTTTTAGAACATCAATTAAGATAAATATGAAAAATAATTTTGTAAAAGGAATGATGATTGGCTGTTTTGCATTAATCGTATTTGCCTGTAATTCCAATAAAGAAGAAACTTCAGCTTCCATAATTGACAAAGAACAAATCAAAAAAGAAATCCAGGCAAAGGAAGATGAATTTGCCGCGGTCTATAATTCCGGGGAACTAAAAAGTATAGGCTATTATGCTGATGATGCAACAACCTTTTATCAAAACAGGCCGCCGCTGATTGGCAAAGATGCCATAGTTGAATTTTTAAAATCAGATTTAGATTCAAATACCAATACCATTATATTCAAAACCAACGAAGTTTTTCCATCCTCTGATGGAAACCAGGTAGTTGAAATAGGATATTTTAAACTGGTTGACTCAGCAAAATATCTGATTAATTCAGGCAATTATATGGTTTTATTTGAAAAAAGAAATGGAAAATATGTTTGTGTCAGGGACATGAGCACTTCTGATATACCCATTCAATAATGAGATATTGATTTATAGTTAAAAAGGCCGTTCGAAAATATATTTCGAACGGCCTTTTTATTAATCCAAAAAGTCCAGTTCATTATCTTCTTCTGCCGCCGCCACCGCCTCTTCCGCCACCGCCGCTAAATCCTCCGCTATATCCTCCACTACTCCTGCTGCGGGATGATGCAGATGTATTTGCACTTGCCCTGTTTGAACCAAAATTGTTTGATGATGAGGGAAGCTGAGATGCGGAAGCACCCTTATCTGAAGGGCGGTTTGCACCTCCGGCCGGTTGTGTTGACACGCCATTCGATGGTTTTGCTCCACCTGCTCCACCAACGCCACCCGGACCACCTACACCACCTGCTCCTCCAACTCCACCAGCTCCGCCAACACCTCCTACGCCACCAACACCGCCTGCTCCACCTACACCACCAACACCTCCGGCTCCGCCTGGACGAACAGGAGGCGGATAATGGTACCCACCATAATAGCCACCATGATAATAATAATTATTATGCCGGTAAACACCAACGGCCACTACAGTAAATGCTCTAAAATATGGGGGATAATACCCGTAATAATAAGGTGGAGTATAAGGCACATAAACCGGCGAATACACATATTGTACAACAGGTATTTGTTCAACAACAACGGTAGTTGTAGCCGGAACATTTACGGTAACCGGATTTTCACCGGCATACGCAGGATTTGCCGTAACAGAAGGAGTTGGCGTTGTATTTGGTTTAACAACATAATCCTTTCCGTACATGTCTTTATCACCAACAATTTTAAGCGTAACCTTTTTGTCTTTGTCCTTATCAACATGAATGGATGCTATATCCTGGGTTTTGGTTTTTGAAACATCTACCTGAAGGATAAAAGTATAGGATTCATCTTTTTTCTTTGTAACAACCTTAATAAAATCAACTTTACTATCCTTGTTTAAATCCAGGTTATTGATCCCCTCTTTTTCATCATTTAAGGCTTTCTCAAAGTCTTCAATTGTTTTTGATTTTTGAAACAGGGTCATTACAGAATACAGATCAAGGTTATCACCAGGCAAACCTAACAGGGTTGTATCTTTTGCAGACTGAGAAAAAACCGGCAGGCTGAACAAACTCATTGCTGCGACCAGGTATGAAAATATATTTTTTTTCATGACAAGTATGTTTAAGGAATAATTACATCTGCAATTTAGCTTAATTATGGTTAACCTTCATATACAGTCAAACTAACTTACACATCTACCCTCGTGATGAAATACCATAAAATTTTCGGATTTGAATATGAAACTGAATCACGCCTATAACTAAAAATGGGCCTTGAAAAATATTTTTTATTCTGGCAGTTGAAATATTGCTTTAAATAGTGCTTCAAAAATCATCCTCTAGTGGACATGATACTTCTCGCAGGTTAATTTCTTTATCAATTTTTTCTTGCCGGGAAAAAATCTTTAAATGAATGGGAGTATTTCTTTTTTTATCACTTCATATTCATTTTTATTAGTATATTCAATAATCTTGCTTCATTAACATAATCTAAATTATTTTTTTATGTTCAAGTTGCTCCTATACACCATATTCAACGTTGCCGTATCGGTTTCGTGTTTTGCCCAAACTTCACCGATCGAATCGAAACCTCACTTAAATCAATCTGAAATTGACCGTTTGTTGAAAAAATCCAAAAACCAGAAAATCACCGCATGGTCTATGCTGGGTGGAGGAACTCTATTGCTTATTATTGGTTTTGCAATTAGTCCGGATGGTGAGTATTATGTTTATGACCAAGCGGGAAATATTATCGAGGACACGCCCGCACCCGCGAGCGCTTATTTAGCTGGGGTCGGCTTACTAAGTATGGTTGGAAGTATTCCGTTCTTTATCTCATCCGGGAAAAATAAAAGGAAGGCCCGGGCGATGGTGGGAACATCATATTATCCCAACCCCATTTCACCTACTCACTTAAAAACCATGCCTTCGGCTGGTATACAAATCACGATTCGATAACAGCTCATTGCCATTGATTGAAAACTAGTGGTTGGCTAATACTTAATCAAAAAAAACTCCAGACTTTTATCGTAGTACTTAACTAACGACTAAAGACTGGAGACTAAATACTGTTTTGTGATTCGGCTGGGACTCGAACCCAGGGCCCATACATTAAAAGTGTATTGCTCTACCAACTGAGCTACCGAATCGATCCTCCTGATAAATAAAAGCTTCGCTACACGAAGGCTTTTTGATTAAAGGAGTGCAAAAATAAGGGCTTCTGCCCTTCAGAACAAATTTTTATCTTTTATTTTTAAACAAGTACAAATAAGAGAATGTGCATAATCGGTCACATAAAGCCTTTTTATTGGCATACATCCTTAAAATCATCCTTTTTTCTCAGCCACTTGGCATAAATTTGCCATTTAGTTGTTGGTTGTTAGTTGGTAGTTGTTAGCAAAGACAAAATCAGCGTTTTTCAAAATAATCTATTAATCCCAGGTCATCATTTGAATAATGTCCATTATTCCATATGTGAAGCCGGGCTGTTTCTACCAACAAACAACTACCAACTAACAACTCTCTATGCCCATCCTAACACTGACCTCAGATATCGGACTCAAAGACTTCCTCGTGGGAGCCATTAAGGGACAGATATTACAGGTCAATGAGAGTTTCAACCTGGTGGATATCGCTCACCAGCTCACCCCTTTCAATTACCCGCAAGCTGCCTATGTTTGCCGCAATGCCTACAAAAACTTCCCGGACGAATCCTTCCACCTGGTACTCGTCAACCTCTTTGATGCCAAACCGGAACACCTGCTGTTGGCCCGGCACAAGAACCAATATATCGGCATCGCAGATAATGGGCTGCTGACCATGATCCTGGAGGGACTGCCTGAACAAGTGGTTGCCATTCCACTGGAAAAATCAAAGCAAAAGACCACCCTTTACTATGCCTCTGTATTTGCCCAGGCTTTCACCGACCTCCTCAGCGGCGTTTCGCTGGAAAAGTTAGGCGATCCTACTATTAAAATCCAGGAAAAGAACCCGCTAAAGCCAATGCTCGGCAGCAGCTGGATCGAAGGACAGATCATCTTCATCGATCATTACGAAAATGTAGTGGTCAATATCACCCGGGAAGAGTTTGAAGCGCAACGCAAAGGCCGGAGTTTTAAGATCGTATTTAAAAGGGATGAAGTGATCGAAAAGATAGGAGAAACTTATGCCGACGTACAGGAAGGAGAAAAGATGGCCATCTTTAACTCTGCCGGCTACCTGGAAATTGCTATCAATAAAGGCAATGCAGCCGGATTATTTGGCCTGCAAGGGTATTCAGACAAGCAGCAATCTGCCCAAAGCCAGTTCCTTCAAAGCCGGTTGTTCTATCAAACTGTTAAAATCTTTTTCGAGTAGCTGTTTTCTTGCCAAACTGACTGGTACTTAACCGGACATATCCTTTGCCTTTCCCCAAATTTCCTTTAGGTTTGCCACTCAAATTGATCAAAACCTATGTCATTTCAAAAAGTCAATAACATTACGGGCTGGATCGTTGCCCTGATAGCCTGTACTGTATATATTATGACCGCTGAAGCGGGCGGCAGCTTATGGGATTGCGGAGAGTTTGTAAGCTCCTGTTTTAAACTGCAGGTTCCCCACCCGCCCGGAGCCCCCTTGTTTGTGTTGATGGGCCGGGTATTCATCGTATTATTTGGAAATGACCCTTTAACCGCTGCAAAAGCCGTGAACGTGATGAGCGCACTGGCCAGCGGATTTACCATATTATTCCTTTTCTGGACCATCACCCACTTCGCCCGCAAGATATACCACAAAGAAAGCGGCGAACTGAACGGACAGCAGATTTTCACCATCATGGCCGCTGGTGCAGTTGGTGCACTTGCTTATACTTTCAGCGACTCATTCTGGTACAGCGCCGTTGAAGGCGAGGTATATGCACTTTCTTCTTTCTTTACCGCGCTGGTTTTCTGGATGATGCTGAAATGGGAACACCAGGCCAATGAGCCGGGAGCCGACAAATGGATCATCCTCATTTTCTTTATGATGGGACTTTCCATTGGCGTTCACTTGTTGAACCTGCTGACTATTCCCGCCATCGTAATGATCTATTATTTCAAGCGTTACCCGGTAACCCCATGGGGCACATTCTGGGCATTTATCATTGGCTGTGTGATCACCGGTGTTACCCAGAAAGTGGTTATTCAATATACCATCAAAGGAGCAGGTAGTTTCGATATATTCTTTGTAAATAACCTTGGCCTTCCATTCTTCAGTGGCTTCATATTCTATTTCATTTTGCTTTCGGTCTTAATCTGGTACGGCATCCGCATGGCCAGTAATAAAGAGATCTCCAGGCCAGTATTTGCTGCCTGGTTATCCCTGATCGCCTTTACCGTTTTGTATCCATTCATCGCCGGTGGGTCTGCCGGTTCTTCAATCTTCAAACTGATACTTGTAGGTGCCGGTGTGGCAGCAACTGCAACTTACGGACTCAATGCCCTGAAAAAAAACCCTTACTTCCTTAAGCTGGCCATGTGGTGCTTTGGTTTTATGATGATCGGTTATTCAACCTATCTCACCACGCTGGTACGTTCGGCTGCAGATCCCGCCGTGGATATGTATAACGTAGACAATCCAATGAGTTTGGTAGGTTACCTCGGCCGTGAACAGTATGGAGATTTTCCGCTCATCTATGGACAGGTTTTTACCGCATCACCTATAGAATATGAGGAAGGTGAAAAGAAATTCGTAAAAGGAAAAGATAAATATATCAGCCCCGGTAACGATGTTATCCCCGTGTACGACGCCGCAGATAAAATGTTACTCCCCAGGGTTTGGGATGCATCTAACGAGCAGGGACACGCGACATTCTATAAGCAATGGCTTAATCTTGGGGAAGATGAAAAACCAACCCAGGTGCACAATGTCAAATGGGCCCTTTCCTACCAGATCGGCTGGATGTACCTCCGCTACTTTGGCTGGAACTTCATAGGCAAGCAAAATGATGTACAAGGCTTAGGCAATGTACGCGATGGCAATACCGTAACCGGCATTTCCGCAGTTGACAATCTTTTCCTTGGGAACCAGGACAAACTCCCTGAGAGCATTAAGAACAATAAGGCCCACAATAAACTATTTGCCCTGCCACTGATACTGGGTATCATCGGACTTTTATATCAGTATAAAAAAGATAACCGCGATTTCCTGGTGACCTTCCTGCTTTTCTTCTTTACCGGACTCGCCATTGTATTCTACCTTAACCAGGCAGGTAACCAGCCCCGTGAGCGTGATTACGCATTTGTAGGATCTTTCTATGCCTTTGCCATCTGGATCGGACTGGGTGTGATGCAGGTGAAAGACTGGCTGCAGAAATTCCTGGGCGGCACCATGGCAAACTATGCATCAGCAGGTCTTTGCCTGCTGGCGGTTCCGGTATTGATGGCATCACAAGAATGGGACGACCACGACCGCAGTAAGAAAGTACTTGCCCGTGACCTGGCAAAAAATTACCTCGAAAGCTGCGCACCAAACGCCATCCTCTTCTCTTTTGGTGATAACGACACCTACCCGCTCTGGTATGCCCAGGAAGTGGAAGGCATTCGTCGCGATGTGCGCGTGATCAACTACAGTTTACTCGGAATCGACTGGTATATCAACCAGCTCAGATATAAAGTGAACCAGAGTGATCCTATTGATGTGATATGGACACCAGAGCAAATTGAAGGCGGCAAGCGGGACTTCATACGCTTCTACGAAAAACCAGGCGTCACAGACCAGAACAGGTATGTTGACCTGTACAGCCTGATGCACGACTTTGTAGGAAGCGATGATCCTAATAATATGCTGCCCATGCAGGACGGTAGTATGATCAACTACTACCCGGTGAAGAAAATCAGTATCCCGGTAGATGCTAATTTCGTTCGGCAGAATAAAACAGTTAATCCAACAGACAGCATTGTTCCGGAGGTACGTTTTGAAATACCGCGCAATATGCTGCTGAAAAATGATATGGCGGTGCTGAACATCATTGCCGCCAACAAATGGAAGCGCCCGATTTATTTTACATCGCCGTTTGGTGAACTCGGCTTCAGCCAGTACCTCCGCAGCGATGGTATGAGCTATCGCCTGGTCCCCGTCTTAAGCCAGAACCAGGTGAATAACAGCTGGGCATATGAGAAACTGATGAAAGACTTCTCCTTTGGCGGAGCTGAAAAGAAAGGGGTTTATTATGATGAAGAAAACCGCCGTCACCTGATGAGTATCCGCCAGGCTTATGCTGAAGCTGCCAACAGTTTGGCCGCAAACGGACAAAAAGAGGAAGCCAAAAAACTGCTTGAAAGGGTTGATAAAAATATGCTAGCGGAGAATATGCCTTATGGCCTTGTGAGCCGCCAGAACCAGCATAACATGGTAAGTGCACAAATGGCAGAAGCAGCCTATAGGGCAGGTGATATGGCATTAGCGGATAAAGTTGCCGGAGCGCTTAAAAAGGACCTTGCTGAGCAATTGGCCTATTATGCTTACCTGGGTGATATGTCGGTTCCGGAACTCTACCAGGCTATCCAGGACATCATGAGCAATAAAGCAGATAACCTCAGCAACAGGCAGAAAAATCTCTTTATCGACATGCGCCAGGCATATGCCTTACAGGAATACCTGAAAAACATGGAGAATATCTATAAAGGAAATACGGCACCAACGTTGGAATTACCCGGCACCATTAAAAATGCCGCAGATTCTGCTCCGGAAGGTAAATAAAGAACCAGCCTGCATTTGACAGGCGGCAACCTTTTTGTGATGGATTTGTTTTAAATTACAATACTATCATGAAAGGATATCAATTCAGCTTATTCGATCCCAACAGCGAGGGAAAAACATCCTTTGAGAAATTACTGGATGTTTTTCTCCAGCTGTTGACCTATACCAATGGCGATGCCGGCGAAGCCCTGAACTGGCTTACCCAGCTCGACAAAGAATACGAACTCACCAACGAAGAATATGGCCTGGGAGATTTCATCGAGGACCTGAAGCAAAAAGGGTATATCGATGAAAACAACCAAAGCGGCGAGATCAAAATCACTCCAAAAACAGAACAGGGCATCCGCAAAAGAAGCCTTGATGAGATCTTCGGCAAACTCAAAAAAACACGCCAGGGAGATCACCAGACCTTCAAGCCCGGATTAGGTGATGACATCAATCCCGAAACCCGCCCCTTCCAGTTTGGCGACATGCTGGAGCAGATAGATTTTGTGAGCTCCATTAGAAATGCGCAGATCAATCATGGCATTGAATCTTTCAGCATGAAAGAAGATGACCTGGAGATCAGGGAAACCGATTTCAAGACACAAACATCAACTGTGCTGATGATTGATATTTCGCATTCCATGATCCTGTACGGAGAAGACCGTATCACGCCTGCGAAAAAAGTAGCGATGGCACTGAGTGAACTCATCAAAACAAAATATCCAAAGGATACGCTTGATATTGTTGTGTTTGGAAATGATGCGTCGATGATTGAAGTAAAGGATATCCCCTACCTGCAGGTTGGTCCTTTCCATACCAATACCGTTGCCGGTTTGGAAATGGCGATGGACATTTTGCGGAGAAGAAAGAATCCCAATAAGCAGATATTCATGATCACTGATGGCAAACCTACCTGCCTGAAAGTGGGAAAGAAATATTATAAGAACAGTTTTGGGCTCGACAGAAAAATTACTTCCCGCTGCCTGAACCTGGCTGCGCAATGTAAGAAGCTCAAGATACCCATCACTACATTCATGATTGCGAGTGACCCATACCTGCAGCGTTTTGTTACGGAATTTACAGAAACAAATAATGGCAAGGCCTTCTTTGCCTCACTGGACCGGCTAGGCGCTTTTATCTTTAAGGATTTCGAAAGCGGCAAACGGAAAACATTATATTAATCTCTGCGTATCTCAGCGTCCTCTGTGGCTCTGCGTTAAATTATATTTATGAACATTATAACATTAGGCGAATTAAAGAAAAGCGGCTATGTACCCAAATCAATCAAAGAAGAGATCAGGCAAAACCTGATTAATCGTTTGGAAAAAGGCAAAGAATCTTTTCCCGGGATACTTGGATATGAAGACTCAGTAATACCTGATACCGAGAGAGCCCTCCTTTCCAGGCACAATATTTTATTTCTCGGGCTTAGGGGCCAGGCCAAGACGCGTATGGCGCGTCAAATGATCGATTTGCTGGACGAGTATATTCCTGTTGTGGAAGGCAGTGAAATCAATGATGATCCGATGGCGCCAATGTCTACGTACGCTAAGCAACTCATTGCCGTAAAGGGCGATGACACACCGATACACTGGTTACACCGCAGCGAAAGATATGGCGAGAAACTGGCCACACCAGATGTGAGCGTGGCTGATCTTATAGGCGATATCGATCCGGTGAAAGCCGCAAACCTCCGGCTAAGTTTTGCCGATGAGCGGGTTATACATTACGGGATCATCCCGCGCAGCAACCGCGGCATCTTTGTGATCAATGAACTCCCCGATCTGCAGGCCAGGATACAGGTTGCCTTATTTAATATCCTGCAGGAAGGAGATATCCAGATCCGCGGATTCAAATTAAGGATGCCGCTGGATATCCTGTTTGTATTTACAGCTAACCCCGAAGACTACACGAACAGGGGTGCCATTGTAACGCCATTGAAAGACAGGATCGAGAGCCAGATACTTACACACTATCCCAAAACGATAGAAACCGCATTGGCTATCACGGAGCAGGAAGCGGCCATACATCCGGAGCAACAAAAGAAAGTAGTAATCAGCGACCTCATAAAACGCCTGATAGAACAGGTTTCCTTTGAAGCAAGGGGCAGTGAATTTGTGGACCAGAAGAGTGGTGTTTCGGCAAGACTTACCATTGCCGCTTTTGAAAATGCCATGAGCGCAGCAGAAAGAAGGGCTATTTTGAATAAAGAGAAAAAGACACAGGTCTGGATAAGCGACCTGACCGGCATCATCCCTTCCATAACAGGAAAGATCGAGCTGGTGTATGAAGGTGAGCAGGAAGGCCCATACCAGGTATCCTACAATTTGCTGGAAAAAGCCATCCGTACCATGTTTGCGCAATATTTCCCCAACCCCGAGCAGTTAAAGAAAAAGAAAAGCAAGGATGGCGCTGCAGTAGAAAACCCGTTCCGAAGTGTGATCACCTGGTTTGATAAAGGAAATGCCTTGAATATTCTATTCAATACAAAAGATGCAGACAAGATCGTACAGCTATACCAGGTTGACGGTTTACATGCACTGGTTAAGAAATATTTCCCACAGGCAAACGATGCGGAGAATGCTTTGCTCATGGAGTTTGTACTGCATGGCCTTGCTTCCTACTCTCTGATCAGCAAAAAAGTGCTGGAAGCCAGGATCGAGTTTAAAGACCTGATGGGATCGATGATCAATCTGGGCAGTTCAGGTGGTTATCGTGAAGATGAGGAAAATGACTTTTAATACTTTGCGTCCTTTATTTCTCCTATGTTTACAAACTTAAGCAGAGGTTAAACAAGGTGCCATGGTTCGTGAAGACACGAACCGGGGCATCCGGAAAATGACTTTTAATACTTTGCGTCCTTTATTTCTCCTATGTTTTCAAACTTAAGCAGAGGTTAAACAAGTTGCCATGGTTCGTGTCTTCACGAACCATCATCGAAAATATTTCGTTTTCCGGTTCGTGAAGACACAAACCGGGGCATCCGGAAAATGACTTTTAATACTTTGCGTCCTTTCAATCTTTGCGGTTCAGCATTTCCATGATCTTCGGGTATTCAAAGAAGTGAATACCCTTAGGCGTTTTCTGTGCAGCCAGGACCATGGCCCTTGCCAGGTCCTTCACTTTAATGCCCTTATATTTCTGCTTTGAAGAAGGCAAAAGGAAATTAACAGCCGGCATAAAAAACTGGGCGATGCCCTCGCCAAATCTTTTCTCTTTCCGTTCGCCCAATAACAGGGAAGGTCGGAAAATAAGGGTTTGGGGAACCATTTCCTTAGCCACGGCCTCTTCGGTTA
>Ga0209254_10005259_pt1 | contig 11902 bp, 10 predicted proteins | sample FrelakmetDIP11DI_FD_187148 | JGI IMG/M metagenome (GOLD analysis project Ga0209254, IMG submission 187148) | Freshwater lake sediment microbial communities from the University of Notre Dame, USA, for methane emissions studies - DIP11 DI (SPAdes)... | ecosystem: Environmental > Aquatic >... | reverse complement strand
ACTGGCCCCGATAGAGTAGCTGGCGGCCCGGTAACCCAATACTGGCTCACCGCTGATATCTTGCAGCAACTTGCGGGTACGCTCGATGTCCTTGCGGAACTCCTCTGGTGTCTGGGTATTGACACGCACGTGGTCCCAACCATGGCTCGCAATTTCGTGCCCATCACTGACGATTCTCCTAACCAGGTCCGGATAGCGCTCAGCCACCCAGCCCAGGGTAAAAAAGGTTGCCCGCACACGGTGCGCGGCAAACAAATCGAGGATTCGAAGTGTATTGTCCTCCACCCTTACGGGCCAGGTTTGCCATTGCGCTTTATCTACATACGCTTCAAAAGCAGAAACCTGGAAGTAGTCCTCCACATCGACCGTCATGGCATTGACGACAGATTGACTACCGGGCATCAGGTCCTGGGTAAGCATCAGTTGCGTTCTGCCGCCCACTGATTGATGACCTGAACTATGCGCTGAGCCGCCTTGCCATCCCATAAATCAGGCACCCGGCCGACCTTGCCGCCTGTTTTTATGACATCTTCATAGCAGGCCAGAATCTGCTCTGTGTCGGTGCCGACTACAGTATTGGTGCCCTCGCTTACTGTGATGGGACGCTCGGTATTCTCGCGCAATGTAATGCACGGAACGCCCAGGGCGGTGGTTTCTTCCTGGATACCGCCGGAATCGGTCAGGATGACGCGGGCATCCTTCATCAAACCCAGCATCTCCAGATAGCCTTGCGGCGGTATGGTGGTAATTGCTGAGTCTGCCAACAGGCCCTCCAATCCAGCGGCGGCTATGCGTGACGCTGTGCGTGGATGGATGGGAAATAACAGCGGTGTGCGCCGACTGATTTGTCCCAGCACCCGGAGCAATCTGGCGAGCACCACCGCGTCGTCTACATTGGACGGCCGGTGCAGGGTCACCAAACCATAATCGCCTCCCACAGCTAATACCTTGCTAGCGTTGAGTTTGGCCAGCGTGGAGTGCGAAGGTATCGCATCGTTTAAATTGTAACGTAACGTATCAATCATCACGTTACCCACAAAATGAACCTTATCCGCTGCAATTCCTTCCCGCGTCAGGTTATCCAGTGCGCTTGCTTCCGTGATAAAGAGCAGTTCGGAAAGCTGGTCTGTAAGAATGCGGTTGATCTCCTCGGGCATGGTCCGATCACCGCTACGCAATCCAGCCTCCACATGAATGACCGGGATATTTTTCTTCACTGCTACCAACGCACAGGCAATGGTGGAATTGACATCACCGACGACCAGCACGGCAAGTGGAGGCACTTTATCCAGCACCGGCTCGAAGCACTTCATGATATCAGCGGTCTGCTGGGCGTGAGTTCCTGAGCCAACCCCCAGGTCAACATCGGGCTCCGGGATATGCAACTGGTCAAAAAAGGCGTGTTTCATGGCCGCGTCGTAGTGTTGTCCTGTGTGCAATAGTCTGGCGGAAAGAGCGGAATCAGGCTGCGCGAAGGCCCGCATAATGGGAGCGATCTTCATGAAATTTGGTCGGGCGCCAACGATGCAAAGAATCTGTGCGGACCGCAATAATGCGTCCATGGTGGTATCCCCTAAAGGCTATAATCAACAGTTGCTCTGACTCTATTTTCCTGATATCCGTTAAATGAGTCATCCGATTGCTGATCTATATACTGGTAACCGAGGGACAGGTTCATTCGCTCACTCAACTGTCGCCCTACCTGCACAGTGGTAGTCCAGCTCTCGGCAGGAGTCGAAGGCCCTATATTCGAAACTCCAAAAAATCCTTCCGGTTCATCTTCAGACCACGCAATCGTGCCGGACAGCGTATAGACACTTGAAATCATGGGGCTGACGGTGACAGCGAACCCCCTGTAGACTGATGTTTCGCCGTTGTCTTCCTGGAGTTGATCGGAATAATTTCCTGAAGCGCTGAGGATGGCGTGACGCCCGCTATAGGTGTAGCCGAGGTTGAAGCGCTCCTCAATAATAGCACTCTGGGTATTCAGGGATGAGTTGAAACCGAAGTCCGGGTTGACTAGATTGTCCTCGGTACGAATGTCGCGGGCAAAGGTAATATCCTTTTTGTAAGAGGCTGTAAATACGCTACGCTTGCGCGTATGAGAAATATTAAGATCCGGCGTCTTGCCAAAGAAACGATCGCCCATCCCGAGACTCACGCTGGTGCGCGCTGAAGGCGTCCAGTTCACCCCGAATCGCCAGGCATTACCACCCGTGTTAGCATTATTATAAGTCTGGTAGTCATTCCACTCCCAACCGTAGGTGCCTGTGAGCTGCCAACGGCGATCAATCCGGTAGCCCATATTCAATCCGGCTGATTTCAATTCGGTATCCTCGCGTGGTAACACAACGCGATTATTGCCAGTGTTGACCAGGACGAAGTCGGGGTCGCTGTATTGTATCCTTCGGTAATTAGCCCGCCATTGCCAGGATATCTGTGACGACTTATCGTTGGTCAGAGTAGCCACCACTGCGTCGCTGGTGCTGTCGCTAACTGCATCGGACGAATTGAGTATCTCATCATAGGTATATTGCAGGTTAGCCGTGGATGTATTCTTCAAGCGCCTGTTTAACACGGGGCTAATCGAATAACGGTAAAAGGTATTGTTGTTGCCGTTGCCGGCATAGGGGTCGCCTCCTGCGCCCCGATAGGGTGAGACCTCGTTCTGGGCGGCCCTGCCGTTTACATTGACCTTGAGCAGGTTATCTACCAGCGTCGCCGAGCCAGTAGCGTAGAGATTGGGGGCAAACTGGTCGTTATCGCCATCGAATTCGCCGGCGCATTCGTCATCATTCAGCTGACTATTGAGCGTGTTTACTTGAATAGATCCACCCAGATTGAATTCTGATCGACTGCCCCTTCCTTGAATCGAGCCCGAAGGCGCCGTCGACAAGCCAACTCCACCAAGCCATTGCCCCCGCTGGTTCTCGCTACTCTGGCACACATTGTCGGTATAGATGGTACTAACGCTGGCGACAATACCAGGGTTGCCAATCCATTCGACTGCTAGGGCGCTATCCGCTAACGTCCCGCCAAGCGCCATCAACAACGCTGACCTGTAAGCCAAGCGGCATGGACGCATTCCTATTGCTCGGACGGTGGCGTAGACCGTCTGTCAAGAGGGCCGCTTCCGTAGTATTCGCTGTCATATCCATAGGCATGGTAGTAAGGGTTCATTCGCTTGCGGGAACGATTCAGAACCATGCCGACCATTTTCTCCTCACCGATCTGCTCAATAGCCTGCCTGACGGCGTGCTGCGGCGTCAGCTCGGCACTGACGACGAAGACAATTTGCCCCATAAAATCGGACAATACAGTCGCTTCGGTCGTCAGCAACAACGGGGGCGAATCAAAAATAATTACCCGATTTGGATCTTCTTCTGATAACTCCAACATCAACTGCTGCATCCTTGCACTGGCCAGCAATTCATTTGCATGAGTGTGCACAGACCCGGCAGGAAGAATCCGAAGTTTCGCAACGTTGGTAGGCAAAATAAAATCAGCCACACTGGCATGCGTATCGTGTAGTAGATCAATCAGGCCGGGACTGGATGCGGCGACACCTAACATTTTTCCGGCATCAGCCTTGGAAGTATCCGCGTCGACGAATAACACCGTTTTATCCTGCTCCATGGCGATACTCATGGCCAGACTGATCGCGCAAAACGTCTTACCGTCACCCTCCAGAGCGCTGGTGACCATTATCAGGTTGCCATGCGGAATCGGTGTTGTCACCGAGTCTCCCGCGATGTTAATCAACAATGGTCGCTTTATGGCTCTGTATTCTTCAGCAATCGCACTACGCGGACTATCAGGAGTCAACATACCCAAATTTCGCAATTCCCTGAAAGGAATGTGTACAATGCCGGTTGTGCTTACCGGTGGTGCATCAGACGCGTACGGATTTATCCGTTCGTTTTGGATATTGACTGTGGCGGACTTATTCGGCCAGAGTTTGATGCCTTCTGCGCGCAACACAGTATTCACAGCCTCTGCTTCCGACGACTGGCTGTCGACGATGGCTACCACGGCATTCTTGCGCTCGACTTTCTTTCCCTTCCCAAGCGCGTTGACTGCCTGCTCAATGATACTCATGATTCAATACCGCTCTTGTTTACTCAGGTAGTCGTTATTTTTCACCCGGGTAGACCCTTCAGATCGAAAGCAAGCCGCTCTGCCCCGCGGCCAACCCCCCAAAGACGAGAAACAGGCATAGGCTGAGGGAAGCAAATGCAAGGATTCCATGGCGCTCCCTGCGCGTCTGCCCACTTTCCATGTTAATGCTGACTGAACCCAACACCGGCAAACCAGTAATCGCCGTGAGTGTACGCGCGTCAAAGATGACCGGGAAAATCAGGGAGAGCAACAGGCTGACACCCAGCCCGGCAGCAACTCCCGCCCCCAACACCATGGCATTTAACATCAGTTTATCCGGTTCACTCGGCTTTAAAGGAACGTAAGGTGGATCAATTACGCGGAAAGTCACATCGCTGGCTTTTTCTCCTACGACCTGCCCCATACGAACCTGTTCACGTTTCTGCGTCAAGGCTGCAACGCGACTGCTGATTATCTCGTGCTCTCGCTGCATTCGTTTCAGTTGCGACTCCACCTGAGGAATGGTTCCTACTTGTTCTTCCAATTCAACCAGGCGCTCTTCAAATTCCTTCACACGCGCTTTGAGTGCTGCGATCTTCCCTCTGGTTTCAGCCAGTGACTTGCGCATAGAAAGATATACAGGGCTGCTGGTAAGTCCGGAATACGGAACCTGGTTCACCTTTGGGATGGGAGGGGAATCGCTCTCTTGAGTTTTCGATTCTATTTTCGATCTTGCGATCTGGGCGCGATACTCCTCGTCCCTTTTTGCTTCCTCTACGGCTTTTTCTTCCAGCAACTCATCCAACATGGACTCCGCCTGCCTCACTTCGGGATGGCGATTCGTGTATTTGACCTGCAGTTTATTAAGACTATCTCGTAAATACGCCACCTGCTTGTCCAATTCCGTCAGCCTCATTACGGGGTTGACTCTCTGTGCCTTCGCTGCCTTCTTTGGAACTGTTGGTGGCGCTTGGGGAATAAAAAGGGGATCGTACAGGGGATCTTCTCCTTCAACTTGTCGCAGCAGTTCAATCTCCCTATTCTGTTCCTCCTTTAGCATGAGACGTGCCTGAGCAAGCTTTGCCCTCTCGCTATTGAGGTTTCTATAATAATCCCCTGCGCTGCCAAATGAACGGAAATGTTCCTGCTTGAAGTTCTCCATGAGATTCTGCGACTCGATCAGACGCGCTTCATCTTCTTTTATCTGCGCATCCACAAATTCCAGGGAGCCTGACGAATCTTCACGCTTACCACTTAAAGAACTCTCAATAAAGACCGTAATGAGTGCCTGTGCTATGCGTCTCGCTGTCTCTCTATCAGGATCTTGCACACTAATGGAGTAAAGAGACTTGTCTATCTGCCCTCCCGATAAGCTGATTGCTCGCATCAGATCCGACAGCATCTTGTCCCTTTCTGCCGAGGTGGTCACCTGCAGATCGAGGTCCGTCATACGCATCAGTTTTTCGAGGTTTGGGCGGCTCAATAGTGTGCGACTCAACAGGCCAATGCGATCCACACTATCAGGCTGAATAGTCAGGCCCACCATCAGCGGCGCCAAAAGGCTGTTGGTGTCCACATAGACCCGGGCACTGGCCACATAGGATTCAGGCAATTGCCATACCCATATCCAGCCAGCGATGGAAATCACCCAGGCGATGGCAAGCGCCAGCCAGCGATGGCGCCAGACACCCCATACATACGAGAATACCTGTGCAAGAATTTCCTGCATCCGTTCCTTCCCCTTACCCCACTCTCATTGCCGGATCAAAACCAGGATTCGGAAATAATTAAAATATCACCCGGCATTACGGACAGGTTTGCCGTAATATCCCCGTCCCTGACCAGATCATCCAGGCGCACGCTATAAGTCACCTGCTGGCCATCAACCATACGCACCAATACAGAATTGTTACCATCTGCGTAATCGGTGAGGCCACCGGCTGCAATCATAAGATCAAGCAGCGTCATGAATTTCGTGTAGGTTATGCGCTTGGGCGTGGTAGCCTCACCCATCACCCTGACCGATTGATCCGGCACGCCGACGAAACCACTGACGGTCACGCTAACCACCGGCGCACGAACATAATCGGAATAGGCAACTTCGATATCACGAGCCAACTGTGTGGAAGTCTTGCCGCTCGCTTGAATATCTTCCACGAGGTGCGTAGTAAGTTTGCCGTCGGGGCGTATCGTAGCCTGCGTACTCAGTTCCTCGTTTCCCCACACGAATATGTCTACTGCATCGCCGGGACCCAGAACATAATCGTAATCGACATCAATACTCCGTTGCGATTCCGGCACGGGCGGGTAAGGATTGGAATAAAAGGGATTGAAACTGCAACCCGCACAAAGGACAAACAGCAGGGCTGCGATTTCCGCAGCGAATCTTGGGCGTGCAGGGAAAGCACTGAACCGTGCATAATTATTCTCAATCATCTATACCTCCATTGGGCAAACAGAAACCCATTTTTACTGTTTAATTTTATCACGCAGCTAACGGAGAAATCAGCTACCGGGCAAACATTGTGAACAACGTCACAAGGATACTTTAATTCACGCAGGCCCGCTTTTTCACAGCGGCCACCAATCCGGGGGTGCGCCAACAATCTTAATGAGAAAAATCAGTGCGAGTACCAGGAGCACAATAGAGCCCGGGACGAGCGCTCGCCGCCATCTGGGTGCCGGACTGCCGAGTCTGCCCCCCTCCGGCGCGGCGACTCTCTCGCCGCTGCCAGAATTCACCTCGCGGAATTTGGCAGCCATCACCAGATCGGCAGGAGTGCTGTTACCGCTCTGCTTATCCGCGGGCTCCGCCTCACGACGGGCACTGGAAACTTCGGAGCCGAATGAATAGCTAGCTGGAGCCGGCTGCGGAACACTCGTTACGTTGGAAGTGTTTTTTTTTGCTCGACGGCACCCTCAGCCAAATCCCTGTCCGAAAAGGACTCAGTGTTGACGGTGCGCAGGTGGGCCTCGGACCGCTCCGGTGTTGCTACTACAGGAACTGGCACCCATTCTGTCTCTCCGCTAACCTCGAAATCACCGGGCGAAAACCCTCTTCCTGCCGCCAGATGCTCGGCCTGAAGTTCACTGATAACGACGCGCACGTCCTCTACATCAATGGCATGACGCTGCTTTACACTGCCCAACAAGAACAGGCGGCTACAAATAAGATTGATCCGCCGGGGAACCCCTTCGCTAAACTTGTGTATCAGCGGAAAAATAGCTCTGTCTATCGCGGGGTCACCTTGCCATCCAACCACTTGCAGGCGATGTATCACATAGGCTTCGGTCTCTTCTGCCTGCAATCCCTCGATGTGGCTTGCCGCCACTATGCGCTGGTGTACCTGCTCCATTTCAGGGGAGAGAATCAAATCGCGCAGTTGGGGCTGCCCCAGCAAGAAAATCTGTAACAGGGGTTGGCCGCCAATCTGGATATTTGTAAGCAGGCGCAATTCTTCCATGGCCGAGGAAGCAAGATCCTGTGCTTCATCGACGATCAGCAGTGCCCGGCGGCCTTCCCGATGCCATCGGTGAAACAAAACAGTCAGGCGCTGCAACAGTTCGGCCTTATCGATCTTTGCCGAGCCGATACCGAAACTATAGCCCACAGTTTTCAACAGGTCATCAGCCTGCAGCTGGGTACAGACGAGGTTGGCGGCGAATACCTCATCCCTGGGCAGGCTCTCAACCAATTCGCCAATCAGCGTAGTCTTGCCTGTACCAGGCCTACCGGTAATCATCACAAACCCTTCCGCACGCCTGAAGGCATAGACCATATAGGCCCGCGCCTTCGCATAGCCTTTGTGCTCAAAGCAGAACTTGTGATCAGGACTGAGCCGGAACGGTTCAGCCTTCAGTTTGTAAAAGACTTCGTACATACAGAAATACCACCCAGACCGCGTCTTAGCTTCACAGACTTCAATATCCTTTGCAAGACACATTACAATTACCGAAATGGACCTTTTTGTCATAAACTGGCTGGACCGCTCCAAAATGCGCTGAAGAGCGCTCGGTTCTCGCGTGCGGGGCGCAACCTATGCGGAGTAAAATATGTACAAAAATCTTGCCTTGGCTGGTTCGATCACAGGGATTCTGGGTGCGTTGATCTGCTTTATTGCTGGATTGGCCCGTATCGCGGGGTTTTATTATCTGGCGGGCTACCAATCCACCACCTTGTTCAATGTGGGCGTTGGGATGATGGTGTTCGCATGCATGGTAAAGCTCGATTCACTGTCGACCCAGCGCAGGGAGTAGCGAGATAAACCAGGACAGCGTTAGCTGCACCCCTCCTGGCGGCACCCTGCCATAGCTAAATGAGCTGACTCAACTCACTGTCTTGATCCACAAAAATTAGTTATCGCTATAAATATTACCTGCCGTCTATCCAGGCCCTTCTGGAGCCGCGGTGTGCAGCGCCCGGCAGGCGCCATCCAGGCACGTGCACATCATAGTCATGTGATGGTAAAGTTTGCGGTGTCAGTTAGCTTTAAAGGTGCTACGTTGACCATGCACCAGCTGACAATAGTTTAGTGAGTGCCAATTTGGGAGAAATCGTGGGTAGTTGCACGGACAACAAGGGCGAAGAAAACACAGCGGGGAGCGCATCGGTACAATCCGGCCAGCTGCAGGACCCCCTTCGACGCCACTTCTCCCGCAATGCGCTCGCGGGCAGTGCGGTGCTACTGTCTCTGGGAAATCGGTCGGCGTGGGGCCAGACTGTCGACTGCATGTCACTGACAACCATAAACTCTTTTAACCCAACGACAGCAATGTTTGCCTCAGCGCCAGCTGGCAGACCAGATCATAACGAAAACCTTGCCGCTGAAATACACCGCCTTTCACAACCGCCTGACTACCTGGGCACGGATGGAAACTACTCTACCTGCCAGGACCCAGACTCCCTCGATGGAATTTGCCTCGTTAAGGGTGAATGCCCGCCCTGATTGCTTGCGCAAGGTAATTACTGTGACTATGAAGTGGCGCGTTGACTCCATGGGCCGATTTTATGACCCAGCTGAGGACACAGTAGTGTATTTTGATTCACACAGCGGAGACACCCACCTTCTTAGCGACTTTGCTGCGTATGTCATGCAGCAACTTGACGATCAACCCCTGACCACCGAGGAGTTGGTGAATAAGATTTCACCCGCTATCGGGTCGAGTAATATCCCAGAGTTGACGATGGCTGTATCGGGCGTACTTGAGGAATTGGTCGCCCTCGATATCCTGAAGCGAGAATAGATGCCACTCCTTCGTCAACTTGCAGCGGACGATTTCAGACAACGACTGGCGCACGGGAAGTTGCCTATACGGGTAGGTCCTTACATCTACAACGTCCAAAGTAATTTGCCAACGGTTGCTGCGGGCGTTGCTACACTATACAGAGATTTCCGGATCGCTGACCCCGGAGAGTTTGTAGACTATAACGTCGCTATCGTGCACAGCGGGCTCCTGCAGCCCATTCGAGGCAAGGCTAAATTTCTTTTTGATAAAAAGAGCCCGTTTGACATCATACCGTCCGGGCAAGCCTACGCTTTCCTGGAATGGGGCATGAACTGGTGTGTATCCGTGCACACTAACGAATACCTCAAATTACATGCTGCGGCAGTCTCCCGGGGCGACAGGGCCATCATCATGCCCGGCACACCAGGAGCCGGCAAAAGTACTCTCTGCGCTGCACTGGGCTTGAGTGGCTGGCGAATTCTATCCGATGAGCACGCTATGATCCGACCTAATACCACACAGATTATTCCCCTGTGTCGCCCGGTAAGCTTGAAAAATGAGAGCATTGAGGTGATCAAGTCCTTCTCATCGGATGCAATATTTGGCCCCCTCAGCAATGAGACTCATAAGGGTGTCGTGGCGCATATGAAGGCAGATCTACAAGCAGACAGTCATGATACTAAACCTTTGCAGGCAACAGCGATGGTTTTTCCCAGATATGCCAGGGACGAAGCCCAAAAGCTTAGTCCACGGCGACGGACCGATAGCTTTATCCTGGCCGCTTACCATTCATTCAATTACAGCCTGCTCTGTGAAGCGGGCTTTGAGGCCATGAAAACCCTGATCGAAAATATCGACTGCTTTGATCTGGTCTATCACGATCTGGACTGGGCGGTTAATGCGGTGAATGACCTGCCTGACCGACAGTCGGGTTTATGAGCTTTCTACTACAGCAAATATTGCTCGAGCCACGCCTCGCCCTGAAGCTGAACAATGACCAACTAAACCAATTACTATCCCAGGCGCGCAGTGCCCGACTATTGGCATCTCTCGCTCACCAACTACAAAATGAGGCGGTCGACTCCCTACTTTGCACAACTGTCAGTCGCCATTTGAAGTCGGCGATACTGATCCATGACAAACAGCAAAGGGATCTTGCCTACGATAGCGAAAAAATAAAACTGGTTCTCGATTCTATTAGTGAGAGACTCGTGGTCCTAAAGGGTGCGGCCTATATGCTCGCAGAACTTCCGGTAGGCCGTGGGCGCCTTATCACCGACATCGATATCCTCGTTCCGCAACAGAGTATTGACAAGGTAGAAAGGGCCTTCAAAGAATTCGGCTGGAGCAGCGGTTATGTTAATAATTACAATGAACGCTACTATCGAAAATGGAGTCATGAGATTCCACCGCTTACTAATAGAAAACGCGGAACAATGCTGGATGTGCATCACAATGTTCTGCCGCCAACCGCCAGTCCCAACGTGAATGCAAGTCTGTTCTTTGATCGGCTGATCGAAGTTAAGCCAGGTATTTTCACACTCTCCTGGCAAGACATGGTAATTCACAGTGCGACCCATCTCTTTCACGAGGGTGAATTCCAGCACGGGCTGCGAGACCTGTGGGATCTGGATCGTATGTTGCGGGATTTCCCTGGCCGGGACCCACAATTCTGGCAGGGATTAGTATCCAGGGCGCGGGAACTTGAGCTGCAGGTTTCTCTTTTCCATGGTCTGACCTATGCGCAACAGCTATTCGGAACACCCCTGCCGGAGGGTATTGTTAAAGATACTGGTAATTGGTTGACATCGTTGCGCAAACCAGTCATGGACTTCCTGTTTTTGCGCGCATTTCGTCCAGACCATCCACAGTGCAAGTTGCCGTATACCGATTTGGCGCTCAGGATGCTGTATGTGCGGTCTCACTTGCTGCGTATGCCGCTATACCTGCTGCTACCGCACCTGGCCAGAAAAGCATGGATGAAGCTGTTCGAGGATGACGGCCATTCACGTGAAAGTCCGAAGAACAAGGAATTGTAGACGCCCGCCCTATTTCGCGGTCGGCGTCATAATCGCCACACGTTCAGATTGGCCTCTTTGATCTCAGCCCTCTGCAAAACAGACTTAATGTCTATCAATGTGGCACCTTCGTCCATCATCGCGCCATATTCAGCGACACTCAATTGCAAGTACTGCACATGCGGAACAGCCAAAATGACGGCCTGACAATTCTTCAAATCACGCAATGCACACAGTTCAATGCCATACTCCGCCTGCGCCTCCGCTGGATTAGCCAGGGGATCGTGCACCACCACTTCACAGCAGTACTCTCGCAACTCATCGATGATGTCCACCACTTTGGAGTTGCGCAAATCAGGACAGTTTTCCTTGAAGGTCAGGCCCAGCACTGCCACTTTCGCGCCACTCACCCGGTGCCCCTTCTCTACCAGGCGCTTGACGGTTTGCTCTGCCACAAACTTGCCCATATTGTCATTAGTCATACGTCCCGCGAGAATAACCTGGGGATGGTGCCCCACTGCCTCTGCCTTGTAAGTCAGGTAATAGGGATCAACTCCGAT
>Ga0209254_10005258_pt1 | contig 11902 bp, 7 predicted proteins | sample FrelakmetDIP11DI_FD_187148 | JGI IMG/M metagenome (GOLD analysis project Ga0209254, IMG submission 187148) | Freshwater lake sediment microbial communities from the University of Notre Dame, USA, for methane emissions studies - DIP11 DI (SPAdes)... | ecosystem: Environmental > Aquatic >... | reverse complement strand
CGCATGCAGACCCGCGTCGAACTGTACGAAGTGCTCGGCTACCACGACTACGAGCAGAAGCTCGACGAGCTCTTCGTGCGCGAAGGCACCGTCAAATAGTCCAGCACGAGAGCACAGCCATGAGCAGTAACGAGACTTCTCCCGCCGGCTTCAAGCCGAAGAAATCCGTCGCCCTGTCGGGCGTGACCGCGGGTAACACCGCGCTCTGCACCGTGGGCCGCAGCGGCAACGACCTGCATTACCGCGGTTACGACATCCTGGATCTCGCAGACAAGTGCGAGTTCGAAGAAGTCGCGCACCTGCTGGTGCACGGCAAGCTGCCGAACGCAGCGGAGCTCAGGGGCTACAAGGCCAAGCTGATGCGGCTGCGCGGATTGCCGGAATCGGTGCAGATGGCGCTGCAGGCATTGCCTGCAGCCAGCCACCCGATGGACGTCATGCGCACGGGCACGTCGGTGCTCGGCTGCACGCTACCGGAAAAAGACGATCACAACTCCGCGGGCGCGCGCGACATCGCAGACCGGTTGCTTGCCAGCCTGGGCTCGATGCTCTGCTACTGGTACCACTACAGCCACTCCGGTCGGATCATCGAGGTCGAAACCGACGATGATTCGATCGGCGGGCACTTCCTGCACCTGCTGCACGGCGAGCCGGCGCCCGCCTCGTGGGTGAAAGCGATGCACGTGTCGCTCAACCTGTACGCCGAGCACGAGTTCAACGCCTCGACCTTCACCGGCCGCGTCATCGCGGGCACGGGCTCCGACCTCTACTCGTGCATCACCGGTGCAATCGGTGCGCTGCGCGGACCGAAGCACGGCGGCGCCAACGAAGTCGCCTTCGAAGTGCAGAAGCGCTACGAGACGCCCGACGAAGCCGAAGCGGACATCAAGGCCCGCGTCGAGCGCAAGGAAGTCATCATCGGATTCGGCCATCCGGTCTACACGATCAGCGATCCGCGCAACAAGGTGATCAAGGACGTCGCGCACAACCTGTCGCAGGAAGCGGGCGACCTGAAGATGTTCCACATCGCCGAGCGCCTCGAGACCGTCATGTGGGGCATCAAGAAGATGTTTCCGAACCTGGACTGGTTCAGCGCAGTCTCGTATCACATGATGGGTGTGCCCACAGCCATGTTCACGCCGCTGTTCGTGATCGCCCGCACGGCCGGCTGGAGCGCGCACGTGATCGAGCAGCGCATCGACGGCAAGATCATCCGGCCGAGCGCGAACTACACCGGGCCCGAGGACCGGAAGTTCGTTCCTCTCGCGCAGCGATGAACACGCTGCACCGCAAGCGACTGCCCGGCACGGCCCTCGACTACTTCGACGCGCGTGCCGCTGTCGACGCCATCGAGCCAGGCGCGTACGACAAGCTGTCGTATACGGCACGTGTGCATGCCGAAAATCTCGTGCGTCGTTGCGATCCGGCGATTCTCGAGGCCTCCCTCCGGCAACTCGTCGAGCGCAAGCGGGACCTGGATTTCCCGTGGTTTCCAGCGCGCGTCGTCTGCCACGACATCCTCGGCCAGACCGCGCTCGTTGACCTGGCGGGCCTGCGGGATGCGATTGCAGAGCAGGGCGGAGATCCGGCCCAGGTCAACCCCGTGGTGCCGGTGCAGCTGATCGTCGACCACTCGCTCGCCGTCGAATGCGGCGGATTCGATCCTGATGCGTTCGAAAAAAACCGGGCGATCGAAGACCGGCGCAACGAAGACCGGTTTCACTTCATCGACTGGACCAGGCTCGCGTTCAAGAACGTCGACGTGATTCCCCCGGGCAACGGCATCATGCACCAGATCAACCTGGAGCGAATGTCGCCGGTGATTCACGCACAGGACGGCGTCGCCTTCCCGGACACGCTGGTCGGCACCGACAGCCACACGCCACACGTCGATGCACTCGGCGTGATCGCCGTCGGTGTCGGCGGACTCGAAGCGGAAAGCGTGATGCTGGGCCGTGCTTCGTGGATGCGGCTGCCCGACATCATTGGCGTGCGGCTCGCCGGCAAACCGCAACCCGGCATCACTGCCACCGACATCGTGCTGGCGCTGACAGAGTTCCTGCGCCAGCAGAAAGTGGTGGGTGCGTACCTGGAATTTTTCGGCGCAGGCGCCTCTGCGTTGACTCTGGGCGATCGTGCAACCATCTCGAACATGGCGCCGGAATACGGCGCGACGGCGGCGATGTTCTTCATCGACGAGCAGACGATCACCTACCTGCGTCTCACTGGCCGTGAAGACGCGCAAGTGCAGTTGGTCGAGACCTACGCCAGGCACACCGGGCTCTGGGCAGACAGCCTGCAGACCGCCATGTACGAGCGCCTGCTGCAGTTCGACCTGTCCAGTGTCGTGCGCAACATGGCGGGCCCCTCGAATCCGCATGCGCGCGTCGCGACGAGCGATCTCGCTGCCAAGGGCATAGCGGGAGCGTGGACGGACGAGCCGGGCAAGATGCCCGACGGCGCTGTGATCATCGCTGCGATCACCAGCTGCACCAACACCAGCAATCCGCGCAACGTGATCGCGGCAGGACTCCTGGCTCGCAACGCGAACCGGCTCGGTCTCAAGCGCAAGCCGTGGGTGAAAAGCTCGTTGGCTCCCGGTTCCAAGGCCGTCGCGCTGTATCTCGACGAGGCGAAGCTGACCTCGGAGCTCGAGCAACTCGGGTTTGGCGTCGTCGCATTCGCGTGCACCACGTGCAACGGCATGTCGGGTGCGCTCGATCCGGCGATCCAACAGGAGATCATCGAGCGCGACCTGTATGCAACCGCCGTGCTCTCGGGCAATCGCAACTTCGACGGCCGCATCCACCCGTATGCGAAGCAGGCGTTCCTCGCGTCACCAGCGCTCGTGGTGGCCTACGCCATTGCGGGCACGATCCGCTTCGACATCGAGAAGGATTCCTTCGGCACCGATGCAGCGGGCAAACCGATCCTGCTGAAGGATCTCTGGCCGTCGGACGCGGAGGTCGATGCGGTGGTTGCTGCAAGCGTGAAGCCGGAGCAGTTCCGCAAAGTCTACGAGCCGATGTTCCGGATCAGTGTCGAATCCGGCCCGAAGGTGAGCTCGCTGTACGACTGGCGTGCACAGAGTACGTATATCCGCCGGCCACCGTACTGGGAAGGCGCGCTGGCCGGCGAGCGCGCCCTCTTGGGGATGCGACCGCTGGCGGTGCTCGGCGACAACATCACGACCGACCACCTGTCGCCGTCCAACGCGATCATGTTGGACAGCGCGGCTGGCGAGTACCTCGCGAAAATGGGCCTGCCGGAAGAGGACTTCAATTCCTACGCGACCCATCGCGGCGATCACCTGACGGCGCAGCGCGCAACATTCGCGAACCCCACGCTCATGAACGAGATGGTGGTCGTCGACGGCAAGGTGAAGCCGGGTTCGCTCGCTCGCGTCGAGCCCGAAGGCAAGGTCACGCGCATGTGGGAAGCGATCGAGACCTACATGGCGCGCAAGCAGCCGCTGATCATCATTGCCGGCGCCGACTACGGCCAGGGTTCGTCGCGGGACTGGGCCGCCAAGGGTGTGCGACTTGCCGGGGTCGAAGCGATCGCCGCGGAAGGCTTCGAGCGCATCCATCGCACCAACCTGGTCGGCATGGGCGTGCTGCCGCTCGAGTTCAAGCCGGGCGTGAATCGCAAGTCGCTGGGCATCGACGGAACCGAGACGTTCGACGTCGTTGGCGAGCGCAAGCCGCGCGTGGAACTTACGCTGGTCATTCACCGTAGGAATGGCGAGCGTGTCGACGTGCCGGTGACCTGCCGGCTCGACACCGCGGAAGAAGTGTCGATCTACGAAGCGGGTGGCGTGCTGCAGCGTTTCGCCCGCGACTTTCTCGAGTCGACGACGTGACGCACGCACCGCAGATCAGCATTCCCGCCACGTACATGCGTGGCGGCACCAGCAAGGGCGTGTTCTTCCGCCTGCAGGACCTGCCCGTTGCTGCGCAGGCGCCGGGCGCGGCACGCGATGCATTGCTGCTGCGCGTGATCGGCAGTCCGGATCCCTATGGCAAGCAGATCGACGGCATGGGTGGCGCGACGTCGAGCACGAGCAAGACGGTCATCGTGTCGAAAAGCAAACGCGCGAATCACGACGTCGATTACCTGTTCGGCCAGGTCTCGATCGACAAACCCTTTGTCGACTGGAGTGGCAACTGCGGCAATCTCTCTGCTGCGGTCGGACCGTTTGCCATCAGCAACGGCCTGGTCGACGAGAGTCGCGTGCCCAGGGACGGTATTGCGGTCGTGCGCATCTGGCAGGTGAACATCGGCAAGACGATCATCGCCCACGTGCCGGTCACGAGCGGCGCGGTGCAGGAAACGGGTGACTTCGAACTCGACGGCGTGACCTTCCCCGCAGCCGAAGTGCAGCTCGAATTCATGGATCCAGCCGCAGATGAAAAGGGAGCGAGTGGCTCGATGTTCCCGACCGGCAACGTCGTGGATGACCTCGAAGTGCCTGGCATCGGGACGCTCAAGGCCACGATGATCAACGCGGGCATCCCCACGATCTTCGTCGACGCAGAGGCGATCGGCTACACCGGCACCGAGCTGCAGGAAGCGGTCAACGGCGATGTGCAGGCGCTCGCCATGTTCGAAACTATTCGCGCGCACGGCGCGCTGCGCATGGGTCTCATCAATCACCTCGACGAAGCGGCCAGGCGGCAGCACACACCGAAAGTCGCGTTCGTCGCAAAGCCGGGCGACTACGTTTCGTCCAGTGGCAAGCGTGTCGCTGCCGCCGACATCGACTTGCTGGTACGCGCGTTGTCGATGGGCAAGCTCCATCACGCGATGATGGGCACCGCAGCGGTCGCCATTGGTACCGCCGCGGCAATTCCCGGCACGCTGGTGAATCTCGCGGCCGGCGGTGGTGCACGCACCGCGGTGCGCTTCGGTCATCCCTCCGGCACGTTGCGTGTCGGCGCGGAAGCCACGCGGGTCGGCGACGAATGGACCGTGACCAAGGCGATCATGAGCCGCAGTGCGCGAGTGTTGATGGAAGGGCGAGTGCGAGTTCCAGCAACCTGATGGACGTCGCCGCGCACGATCATACGTCGCGTGTTCGCGCCGAAGCCGCGTCCGAAGTCGCATTCCTCTCGCTCATCGACTCGCTCGCGTGCGCATTCAAGGCACTGCAGGATCCCGCATGCACGCGGCTGCTCGGTGCGCTCGTGCCCGGCGCAACGATGGCCTTTGGGGCGCGCGTGCCCGGCACGTCATATCAACTCGATCCGGTGCAGGCGGCGTTCAACATCGGGACGATGGTCAGCTGGCTGCAGGCGAACGACCCCGCGCTGGCAACGGCGTCCGGGCATCTCGCGGATAACCTCGGCGCGATTCTTGCTGTGGCCGACTATCGTGCGCGCAAGGCGATCGCCGAAGGCGACAGCCCGCCGCGGGTGCGCGACCTGTTCGCTGCCTTGATCCGCGCGCATGAGCTCGCGTCGTTTGAATGGGTTCGGTCGGTCCGCGGGAACGAGGCCGTACCCGTGACTGAGGGCGCCCATACGGTTGCGGGCGCCGCAGCGCGCTGCGCGCTGACCCGAATCGCGTCTGCGGCATGCGCGGTCACCCTGCTGGGTGGCACCGAGGATCAGGTTGCTGCCGCCGCCGCCATTGCACGCAGCGAAAGGCATGCAACCAGGCACCCAGGCACGACTGCCGACCTGGACGGGCATGAACACTGGCGACTCGGCGACGCCACCAGCCGCGGGGTGCGTCTCGCGTTCATCGCCCTGGCCGGTCAGACCGCACCTTGGTCGCCGTCGCCGCCGAGCGATGAGGTCACCATGCAGCTGGCCGTGATGGCTGAACTCGACCAGAACTGGCGGGCCGTTGCTGCACTACCGGCCGTCGCAGCCCGTGTCCGCGACCGGTTTGTCGCCTGTGTGGCTACACACTTCCCGGCGGTGCAGGCCGGCAAGCTCGCCGCAATGTTCGCGGACCGGGCCAAGCTCGAGGCCTTACCAGTCAATGAGTTAGTGTCGATGACGGTCCGAAACTAAAGTCCTGCCCAACGGGCTTCCCGACTTCGCCCGCGACCCGCACCTCCCTGCAGGTCAGTCCCGTCTGACATGGTGATGTAGTTGACTACAACACCAAAATCCCTCTAGGATGCCTGCAATCAAAGGCCGGCCCAGACCCGGTCCGGGAGGGATCCACCATGCTGCGCATCGACAACCTGACCCACGTCTATCCCAACGGCACGCGTGCACTGGACGGCGTCACACTGGAGGTACCGCGAGGCATGTTCGGCCTGCTCGGCCCCAATGGCGCGGGCAAGTCGTCACTGATGCGCTGCATCGCGACGCTGCAGATCCCCACGCAGGGCGCGATCCGATTCGGCGATCTCGATGTGCTCGCCAGCCCCGACGCACTGCGCCGCACCCTTGGCTACCTGCCGCAGGACTTCGGGGTGTACCCGCGCGTCACCGCGCTCGACATGCTCGATCACCTGGCCGTGCTCAAGGGCTTCGCGAACGGCAAGGAACGCCGCGAGACTGTCGATGCGCTGCTGCACCAGGTCAACCTGTGGGACGTGCGCAAGAAAGCGCTCGCCGGATTCTCGGGCGGCATGCGGCAACGGTTCGGCATCGCGCAGGCGCTCATTGGCCAGCCGCAGCTGATCATCGTCGACGAGCCGACCGCCGGCCTCGATCCCGAAGAACGCAACCGCTTCCTGAACCTGCTGGCCGAGATCGGCGAGAACGTGGTCGTGATCCTCTCGACGCACATCGTCGAGGACGTCGCGGATCTGTGTCCCAGCATGGCAATCATCGCCAACGGGCGCATCGTCAAGATCGGCGCCCCCCTGCAATTGATTGCCTCGATGAACGGTCGTGTCTGGCGCAAGACCATCGCCAAGGACGAACTCGGAGCGCACCAGCGTGACCACGAAGTGATCGCCACGCGACTCTTCGGTGGGCGCACCGTGATCCACGTACTGGCCGATGCACATCCCGGCGACGGCTTCGAACCGATGCAGGGCGGCCTCGAGGACGTTTACTTCTCGACGCTGGCTGGCACGCGCCGTCAAGCGGCCTGAGGCCAGGCAATGTTCAAATCCGTCGCTGCGTTCGAGCTGCGCTACCAGCTCAAGTCACCCGCTTTCTGGGTGACCTTCGCAATATTCCTGCTGCTCACGTTCGCCGCCACTGCATCCGACAACGTGCAGATCGGCTCCGGTGGCAACGTCTGGAAGAACTCGCCCTTCGCCATCGCCCAGACCCTGATGGTCATGTCCGTTTTTTCGGTCTTCATCCTGACGGCGTTCGTCGCCAACGTCGTGGTGCGCGACGACGAGACCGGATTCGGTCCGATCATTCATTCGACGCGTCTGTCGCGCTTCGACTACCTGTTCGGCCGTTTCACGGGTGCGTTCTGCGCGGGCTGCCTGCTGTTCCTCAGCGCGCCGCTCGGAATGATCCTCGGCGCCGCGATGCCGTGGCTCGATCCCGAGGTGCTCGGGCCCTTCAACCTGTGGCACTACGCCTACGTCTACCTGCTGCTTTGCGTGCCGACGCTGTTCGTTACCGGCGCAGGGTTCTTCGCGATCGCGACCGCCACGCGCTCGATGATGTGGGCGTACGTCGGCGTCATCGTGTTCCTGGTGCTCTACCTCGTCGCGACAAGCTTCCTGTCGCGGCCGGAGTTCATCAATACAGTCGCGCTGGTCGATCCGTTTGGCCTCGGCGCGTACGACCAGGCTACCCGCTACTGGACCGCCGCCGAGCGCAACACGCAGATCCCCGACTTCGCCGGTTACATTCTCTGGAACCGCGTTTTATGGGTGGGCGTCGCTTTCGCGTTGCTCGGCCTCGCCTGGGCAATATATTCGCGCGCCGCGACGGGAGGCCGCGAAGCTGCAGCCAAGGCGCCAGGCACATCGGACGACGTGCATCCGGTGCTCGCCGCGCGCGCTGCCGCCACACCGGCCGGGCAGACGAAACCGTCGGGCGATGCGGGCTGGAGCCAGCTCTGGGCGCTCGCCAGGTTCGACGTTGCGGCCGCCATTCGCAGCCCCGCCTTCATCGTGCTGCTCGGCATCGGTTTCGTGAACTCGCTGGCCACGCTCTGGTACGCCGACGAGAGGTACGGCAACACGATCCATCCCGTCACGCGGATCATGATCGAGGCGCTGCAAGGCGCCTTCACGATCATTCCGCTGATCATCGCGATCTACTACGCGGGTGAACTCGTCTGGCGCGACCGTGACCGCCGCATGCACGAGATCATCGACTCGACTCCGGCGCCCGACTGGGCATTCGTCGTGCCGAAGATTCTGTCCATCTCGATCGTCCTGTTCGCGACGCTGGTGGCGAGCGTGCTCGCGGCGATCGTCGTGCAGCTGCTCAAGGGCTATTTCGATCTCGAGGTCGGCAAGTATCTTTTCTGGTACGTCCTGCCGACGACCGTGAGCGCGGTGCTGTTCGCGGTGCTGGCGATCCTCATGCAGACGCTCGTCCCGCACAAAACCTTCGGCTGGATGCTGATGTTGCTGTTCGTGGTCGGCCAGACAACCTTCGATCGACTCGGTTTCGAGCACAACCTCTACCAGTACGCGGGCAACCCCGGCACGCCGCTCTCCGACATGAACGGACAAGGTGATTTCGGACGCTTCGCCTGGTGGTTCCGCGCCTATTGGTCGGCCGCGGCGGTCCTGCTTGCCGTCCTGGCGTACGCGCTCTGGCCTCGCGGCATTGGCGCGCCGCTCAAGACGCGTCTTGCGCACCTGCCGCGAAAACTCCGCGGTACCCCGGGACTGGTGGCGGCGGCATCCGTCGTCGCGATGATCGGCCTCGGCGGCTGGATCTACTACAACACCAACATCGTGAACGAATACACGACGACGCTGGGTCGTGAACGTGACCAGGCCGACTACGAAAAGGCGCTGATCGGCTACGAGAACGTGCCGCAGCCGCGCATCAGCGACGTGACGCTCGACGTTGCGCTGTATCCGGGTGAGCCGCGGGCCGTTACGCGCGGCACCTACGTGATCCAGAACCGCACCGGCAAGCCACTCGACGAAGTGCACGTGCGCTGGCTCAAGCCTTTGCAGATGACGAAGCTCGACGTCGAAGGCGCGAAGCTCAAGCAGGAGCACGTCGGACAGGATTATCGGATCTACCGGTTCGACCACCCCATGGCACCGCTTGAGGTCCGTCACATCACATTCGAGACGCTGCGTGAGCAGAAGGGCTTCCGCAATTCGGACAACGAGCGCCGCATCGTCGACAACGGCACGTTCCTCGACAACACGGAGATCGCGCCGATGCTCGGCATGAGTCGCGAGGGCCTGCTGCAGGACCGTGCGAAGCGTCGCAAGTACGGCCTGCCGCCCGAACTGCGCCCCGCGAAGCTCGAGGACGAGAGTGCGCGCGCGTTCAGCGGGCTGCGTCACGACAGCGACTGGGTGAACTCGGACATCACCGTGTCGACCACGGCGGACCAGATCGTCATTGCGCCGGGTTACCGTGAATCCGATACCGTCGAGGGCGGCCGCCGCACAATTCGCTATCGCAGCGACGCCCCGATCAACAACTTTTTCTCCGTGCAGTCGGCCCGCTACGAGGTGGCGAAGGATCGCTGGAAGAACGTCGAGCTGGCCGTTTATTACGATCCTGCGCACCGTTACAACATCGACCGTATGCACGCGGCGATGAAGGCCTCGCTCGAGTACTTCACCGCGCAATTCAGCCCGTTCCAGTTCCGCCAGGTACGCATCCTGGAGTTTCCGGACTACGCGAGCTTCGCGCAGTCCTTCGCCAACACGATTCCGTACTCGGAAGGCATCGGCTTCGTCGCGGACTACCGCGATCCCGAGAAGATCGACATGGTCACCTACGTCACGGCGCACGAGGTCGGGCACCAGTGGTGGGGTCACCAGGTCATCAGCGCCGATCAGCAGGGCGGTACCTTCATCGTCGAATCACTGGCGCAGTACTCCGCGCTGATGGTGATGGAGCAGATGTACGGGCCGGAGCAGATCCGCAAGTTCCTCAAGTACGAACTCGACCGCTACCTCCGCTCGCGCGGCGGTGAAGTGCTGGAGGAGCTGCCGCTGGTGCGCGTCGAGAACCAGCCTTACATCCATTACCAGAAGGGCGGCCTCGCGCTGTACCTGCTCAAGGACCAGATCGGTGCGGACAAGGTCAACGAGGCGTTGCGGGGCCTGATCGCGGAATTCGCGTTCAAGCCGGCCCCGTACGCCAACCCGACGGACCTCATCAAACGGTTCCGTGCCGTGGCTGGTCCGGAGCATCAGCAGCTGATCACGGATTTGTTCGAGAAGATCACGCTTTACGACGTGAAAGTGACGGAGGCGAAGGCGAAGCGCCGGACCGATGGCCGCTGGGACGTCACGCTCGAGGTGGACGCGCGCAAGCTCCGTGCCGATGGCAAGGGCAAGGAGACCGAGGCGCCGCTCGTTGAAATGTTCGATGTCGGCGCGTTCACGGTCGAGCCGGGTCGCAAGGGTTACGACAGGTCGAGCGTGCTCGCCGTCAAGCGGATGCCTGTGCGCAGTGGCAAGCAGGCGCTGGTGATTGTGACCGACCAGGAGCCGAACTACGCGGGTGTCGATCCGTTCAACAAGTGGATCGATCGCAACTCCGACGACAACGTCAAGGAAGTGGCCAAGGCGGAGTCGCTCGCGGCCGCCTCACGACTTTAGCGCCGGCCGGACAGTTCCGCCCCCGCCAGCGACAGGGCCGGGGCGAGAGTCCGGTGTATCCTGCCGGGATGACAGACCTCATCGAAGGCGCCCGCGGCCTCGGCATCGAACTCGACGCAACGCAGTGCGCAAAACTGCTCCAGCACCTCGACCTGCTGGACGACTGGAACACGCGCATGAACCTCACGGCCATTCGCGAGCGACCGGCGCAGATCACGAAGCACATCCTCGATAGCCTGACGATGGTGCCCTGGCTGCGCGGTAAGCGCGTCGCCGACATCGGCAGTGGCGCAGGCTTTCCCGGCGTTCCCCTCGCGATCGTCGTGCCGGGCGTGCATTTCGTCCTGGTCGAATCGATCGGCAAGAAATGCCGGTTTCTCGAATGCGTCCGCGACACTCTGCAGCTGAGCAATGTCGAGGTCGCCCAGGCAAGAGCCGAGGCGTACCAGCCGGTGCATCGCTTCGACTCGGTCATCTCGAGGGCGGTCGGGCCGTTGGACGACTTCGTCAAGAACGCGGGCGCACTCGTTGCCGGCGGCGGTCGCCTGCTCGCGATGAAGGGCCGCTATCCGACCGACGAGCTGGCCAAAGGCTTCAGCGGCTGGAAGGTAGTGGCCGTGCACAGGCTGCACGTGCCCGGCCTGGACGAGGAACGGCACCTCGTCGAACTGGCCCACTCCCACGAAAAAGTCTGATTCCCCTGTATCCTTGGGCGTTCCATGAAACGGGTCATCGCGGTCGCGAACCAGAAAGGCGGGGTCGGCAAAACGACGACCGCTGTCAACCTTGCTGCGTCGCTCGCCGCGACGCAACGCAAGGTGCTGCTGATCGATTGCGATCCGCAGGGCAACGCCACGATGGGATGCGGCGTCGACAAGGCCAGCCTCGAGCGGTCGACGACCGACGTATTGCTCGGCGACTGCGAACTGGCGGCTGCGCTCGTGCCCGTCAACCCCGGCAACTTCACGCTGCTGCCCGGCAACCAGGACCTGGTCGCCGCGGAAGTGCAGCTGATGAGCATGATCGGCCGCGAATTGCGGCTGCGGAACGCGCTGAAGCCGGTCCGCGACCACTACGACGTCATCATCATCGACTGCCCGCCGGCGCTGAACCTGTTGACACTCAACGCGCTGGTCGCGGCCGACAGCGTGCTCGTGCCGATGCAGTGCGAGTACTACGCGCTCGAAGGCCTCTCGTCGCTGATGAACACGGTCG
>Ga0209254_10005257_pt1 | contig 11902 bp, 12 predicted proteins | sample FrelakmetDIP11DI_FD_187148 | JGI IMG/M metagenome (GOLD analysis project Ga0209254, IMG submission 187148) | Freshwater lake sediment microbial communities from the University of Notre Dame, USA, for methane emissions studies - DIP11 DI (SPAdes)... | ecosystem: Environmental > Aquatic >... | reverse complement strand
CACGAGGAGAGCCCGGATGAACGACCCAGGCAAGATCAGGAACATCGCCCTCGTCGGCCATCGCGGCACCGGCAAGACTTCGCTGCTCGAGGGCCTGCTATACAAGGCCGGCGTGGTCAATCGCCTGGGGCACGTGGTCGACGGCACGACCGTCTCCGACTACGACGACGACGAGAAGCGCCGGCAGCTCAGCCTGTCGGCCGGCCTTGCGCATATCGAGCGCCAGGGACTCTGCTACAATCTCCTCGATACGCCTGGCGATTCGAGCTTCCTCGCCGACACCATCGCCTCGCTGCGGATCGTCGAGACGGCCCTCATGGTCGTCAACAGCGTCCTCGGCGTCGAGGTCCAGACCGAGCGGCTCTGGGCGCGCGCCGACGATCTCGGCCTCGCCCGCATCCTCTTCTGCAACATGCTCGATCGCGAGCGCGCCGACTTCACGGTCGCCGTCGACCACCTGCGCGAGGCCTTCGGCCCGCAGGTCGTGGCCGTCGAGATCCCCATCGGCAGCGAACACGGGTTCAGGGGCGTCGTCGATCTGTTCAGCATGAAGGCTCACATCTACGAGGGCGAGCAGGCCGCCGTCGGCGACATCCCCGCCGACCTCGCGGAGGCTGCCGACGAGGCGCGCGGCAAGCTCGTCGAGGCCGTCGCCGAGACCGACGACGAGCTTCTCGAGAAGTTCTTCGCCGAGGAGGAGATCACCACGGTCGAGCTCGAGGCGGCCTTCGCCAGAGCGGTCGCCCAGGCCAAGCTGTTCCCCGTCGCCGCCGGCTCCGCCACGCACCTCATCGGCGTCGACCGCCTGCTCGATCTGCTCGCCATGGCTCCGTCCCCCGCCGCGGTCGCGGCGCCGCGGGCGCTCGGCGCGGACGACGTCGAGGTAGAGCTCGCCTGCGACGTCACCAAACCGGCGGTCGCCTTCGTGTTCAAGACCATGGCCGACCAGTTCAGCGGTCGCATCAACGTCTTCCGCGTCTTCCAGGGCGCCATCAAGAGCGATGCCAACGTGGTCGTCGGTCGCGACGGTCACAAGGAGCGCATCGGCCAGTTGCTCAAGAACCAGGGCAAGGAGACCAAGCCGGCCGACGGTCTCTGCGCCGGCGACATCGGCGCGGTGGCCAAGCTCAAGGACGTCGTCACCGGCGACACACTGGCGGCCGAGGGTGCGCGCGTCACCTTCCCGCCCATCGACTTCCCGTCGCCGCTCATGAGCTTCGCCATCGAGGCCAAGAACAAAGGCGACGAGGACAAGGTCATCCAGGCGCTGCGTCGCCTCACCGAAGAAGACCTGATGATGGAAGAGCACCGCGACGCGCAGACCGGCGAGACGATCGTCTCCGGCATGAGCCAGCTTCATGTGGAGGTCATCTGCGAGCGCCTCAAGCGTCGCTTCGGTGTCGAGGTGCACCTGCACCCCCCGCGGGTGCCGTATCGCGAGACGGTCAAGACGAGCGCCAAGTCACAGGGGCGTCACAAGAAGCAGACCGGTGGCCGCGGCCAGTTCGGCGACACCTGGATCGAGGTGCAGCCCATGCCGCGTGGCGAGGGCGTCGAGTTCGTCGACAAGATCGTCGGCGGCGTGATCCCGCGCAACTTCATCCCCGCCGTCGAAAAGGGCGTTCTGGAGGCCACGCACGAAGGCTTCCTGGCCGGCTACCCGGTGGTCGATGTGCGCGTCATCCTCTACGACGGTTCGCACCACCCCGTCGATTCATCCGAGATGGCGTTCAAGATCGCCGGCTCCATCGGCTTCAAGGCGGCCGCCGAGAAGGCGCAGCCCACGCTGCTCGAGCCCATCATGAACGTCGAGGTCACGGTGCCCGAAGAGAGCGTCGGCGACATCATCGGCGATCTCAACTCACGGCGCGGCAGAGTGCTCGGCATGACGCCGCGCGGGCATGCCGATGTGGTCGCCGCCGAAGTGCCGCTCGCCGAGATGCTGAGCTACGCGCCGGATCTCACGTCGATGACCGGTGGGCGTGGCGACTACACCATGGAGGTCCTGCGCTACGAAGAGGTCCCGGCGCACCTGTCGCAGAAGATCATCGACCAGGCCAAAGCCGACAAGGAAGAGGCCCACAAGAGCTGAGGTCAGTCGCCTGAGATAGGATCGGCACAGTAGACCAACGGAGGTTCCCGTGTTTGATATCGGCACCATGCGCGTCAAGAGCGGCCTCGCCGACATGCTCAAAGGCGGCGTCATCATGGACGTCACCAACGCCGAGCAGGCCAAGATCGCCGAAGAGGCTGGTGCCTGCGCCGTGATGGCCCTCGAGCGCGTGCCCTCCGACATCCGCGCCCAGGGCGGCGTGGTGCGCATGGCCGATCCCACCAAGATCATGGAGATCCAGCAGTGCGTCTCCATCCCCGTCATGGCCAAGGCGCGCATCGGCCACTTCGTCGAGGCCCAGATCCTCGAGTCTCTGGAAGTCGACTACATCGACGAGAGCGAGGTGCTCACGCCCGCCGACGAGGCCAACCACATCAACAAGTGGAAGTTCAAGGTGCCCTTCGTCTGCGGCGCCGTGAACCTCGGCGAAGCCCTGCGCCGCATCAGCGAGGGCGCCGCCATGATCCGCACCAAGGGCGAGGCGGGCACCGGCGACGTCGTCGAGGCCGTGCGCCACATGCGCACCATCATGGGCGAGGTCCGGCGCCTCAGCACCCTCGATGCGGACGAGCTTTACGTGGCCGCCAAGCAGCTCCCGGCGCCCTACGAGCTGGTGCGCTGGGTGGCCGAGAACGGCAAGCTCCCGGTGGTCAACTTCTCCGCCGGCGGCATCGCCACGCCCGCCGACGCCGCGCTCATGATGCAGCTCGGCGCCGAGGGCGTCTTCGTGGGTTCCGGCATCTTCAAGAGCGAGGATCCGCAGAAGCGCGCCAACGCCGTCGTCAAGGCAGTGACCAACTACCGCGACGCCAAGATCATCGCCGAGGTCTCCATCGGTCTCGGTGAGGCGATGCCCGGCATCGATGCGTCGCGGATGCCCGAAGAAGCCAAGATCCAGCATCGCGGCTGGTGAGCCAGAGGGCGGCATGAGCAGCGGCATCGGCACACGCCGGCTCGACTGGATCCTGTCGCCCGAGCCCAGCCGCGGCCTGCTCGGCCCCGGTGCAGGCCTCAGCGTCGGCGTCCTCGCCCTGCAGGGCGACTTCCGCGAGCATCGGGTCGTGCTCGAGCGGCTCGGCGTGCTCACCCGTGAAGTACGGCGCGCCGACCAGCTCGAGGGCCTCGACGGGTTGGTGATCCCGGGCGGGGAGAGCACCACGATCAGCAAGCTGATCGATGCCTACCGTCTCGCCGGGCCCATCAAGGCGTTCTCAGGCGCCGGCGGCCTCGTGTACGGCACCTGCGCCGGCCTCATCATCGTGGCTCGCGACACCGTCGAAGGTTCACCGCCGACGCTGGGCCTCATGGACATCGTGGCGCGGCGCAACGCGTTCGGACGCCAGGTGCGCAGCTTCGAGGCCGATCTCGTCGTCGAGGGCATCGGCCCCGAGCCGCTGCGCGCCGTGTTCATCCGCGCCCCCTGGGTCGAGAGCGCCGGACCGGGGGTCGAGGTGCTCGCTACCTGCGAGGGCCACGTCGTCGCGGCTCGCGAGGGCGGGGTGCTCGTCACCGCGTTCCATCCGGAGCTCACCGACGACGCCCGCATGCACGAGCTGTTCATCACCATGATCCGCCGCCGTGAGGGTGCGGCATCCGCGCCGGCCGGCGCAGCGCAGCCGCGCGCCGCCGGCGAGCGGGGCCGCGCCGTCGCGGCGCCCGCCAACCGCTGAGAGAGGAGGTGGTGTCCTCGTGTCCGGGCACTCCAAATGGGCCACCATCAAACACAAGAAGGGCAAGACAGATGCCAAGCGCGGCAAGCTGTTCTCCAAGCTCTCGCGTGCCATCACGGTAGCCGCCCGTGAAGGCGGCGCCGACGTCACCATGAACATCGCGCTGGCCAACGCCGTGGAGAAGGCGAAGAGCTACTCGATGCCCAAGGACAACATCGAACGCGCCATCCAGCGCGGGGGGGGCGGCGCCGACGGTACCGCCTACGAGAGCATCCTCTACGAGGGCTACGGCCCCGCCGGCGTGGCGATCATCGTCGACGTGCTCACCGACAACAAGAACCGTTCCGCCGCCGACATCCGCAACATCTTCAGCAAGCACGGCGGGCAGCTGGCGCAGCCCGGCGCGGTCGCCTGGGTCTTCGAGCGCCGTGGATCCGTCGTCGTCGACGCGTCCAAGTACAGCGAGGACGACGTCATGACGGCCGCCATCGACGCCGGCGCCGATGACGTCGTCCAGGACGGCGAGGAGTTCCAGGTCCTCACGCAGCCGGCCGACTTCGCCGCCGTGCGCGATGCCCTGGCGGCGGCCGGCATCGAGTTCGGCCAGGCCGAGCTCACGATGATCCCCAAGAGTACGGTCAAGCTCGAAGAGAAGGACGCGCGCAAGACCATGAAGATCGTCGACGCTCTCGAGGACAGCGACGACGTGCAAGAGGTGTACGCGAACTTCGACATCCCCGAAGACATCCTCGAGCTCCTGGCCGGCTAGCTGGTGGCGGCGGCGGCGTGGCCCGGCTGGGGGCACATCCACTGTGCGGGGTGGATGCGGTGATCGTGCTCGGCTTCGACCCGGGCACGGCGAGCACCGGTTGGGGTGTCATCGAGCAGGAAGGCAGCCGCCTCAAGTCCCTCGGCTACGGCTGCATCGTCACCTCGGCAAGAGACGACACCCACGTCCGTCTGCGGCGCATCTATGACCAGGCGCTGGGGCTCATCAAGCGGTTCTCTCCCGACATCGTCGTGCTCGAGGAGCTCTTCGTGAACGTCAACGTCAAGACCGCGCTGGCGGTCGGCCAGGCCAAGGGCGTCCTCTACCTGGCCGCTTCGGGTCTGGACACCGCGCCCTGCGAGTACTCGCCGCTGCAGATCAAGCAAGCCGTCACCGGCTACGGTCGCGCGAGCAAGATCCAGGTGCAGGAGATGACCAAGGTGATCCTCGGTCTGGAGCGCATCCCGCAGCCTGACCACGCCGCCGACGCCCTGGCCGTGGCCATCACCCACACCCACCACAACAGCGCCGCGTTCGCTGCCGCGGTGCGTCGTACTCCGGGCGGCCGGCGATGATCGCTGCGATCCGCGGCAGGCTGCAGCTGCTCGACGGCGAGCACGCCGTGGTCGAGTTGGGAGGGCTCGGTCTCGAGGTCCTGGCCTCAGGGCGCACCCTCGGCGCTCTGTCGGGCAGGCTCGGCGAAGAGGTCAGCCTGCACACCTATCTGCACGTACGCGAAGACTCGCTGCAGTTGTTCGGCTTCCGTAGCGTGCGGGAGCGCGTGTTCTTTCAGTGGCTCATCGGCGTCAGTGGCGTGGGGCCCAAAGTGGCTCTCGCGGTGCTCTCCGGCTACCCGGTGGAGGAGCTCGAGCTGGCCGTGGCCCGCGACGACGTGAAGAAGTTCGAGAGCATCTCCGGCATCGGCAAGAAGCTCGCGCAGCGGCTCGTGGTGGAGCTCGGCGACAAGGTGGGGCAGCTGCCGCCGCTGCCGGACGGCGGCGGCGACGCGGCCGCCGGCCCTGCACCGACCGACGGCTTCATCGCCGCCCGCTCGGCCCTGCAGAACCTCGGCCTCAGCCTGCGCGAGGCGGAGGAGGCGCTCCGCGGCGCGCCCGAGAGCGCCCCCCTCGAAGAGCTCGTCAAGTACGCCCTCACGCGCGACAGGGGCGCCACGTGACGCCGCCGGTCGACCGCATCGGCGATCCCAACGAGGCTCCCGACGACCGCGACCTCGAGCTTGGCCTCAGGCCGCGGCGCTTCAGCGACTTCGTCGGGCAGAGCGCCGCCAAGGAGCAGCTTGAGATCTTCGTGCAGGCTGCCCGCAATCGCGGCGATACGCTCGACCACGTGCTCATCGCGGGCCCGCCCGGCCTCGGCAAGACCACGTTGGCCGGCATCATCGCCACGGAGCTCGGCGTAGGCATGCACACCACCTCCGGGCCGGCGCTCGAGCGCAAGGTCGACGTCGCCGGGCTGCTCACCAATCTGCAAGAGGGCGACGTGCTCTTCGTCGACGAGATCCACCGCCTCAACGCCGCCGTGGAAGAAGTCCTTTATCCCGCCATGGAGGACTACGAGATCGACATCATGATCGGCGAAGGTCCCGCGGCGCGCAGCATCCGCATGCAGGTTCAGCCGTTCACGCTCATCGGCGCCACCACGCGCACGGGTCTGCTTACCACACCGTTGCGCGACCGTTTCGGCGTATGGCAGCGTCTCGAGTACTACGAGATCGAGGAACTGGCGCAGATCGTGCGGCGCTCCTCGGGGATCCTCAAGGTACGCATCGATGACGATTCGGCTCTCGAGATCGCCGGCCGCTCGCGGGGTACGCCGCGCGTGGCCAATCGCCTGCTGCGCCGCGTGCGCGACTTCGCCGAAGTGCGGCACGAAGGCATCATCGACCACGGCATCTGTCTCGCTGCCCTCAAGCTGTTCCAGGTCGACGGCGAAGGGCTCGACAAGCTCGATCGCGATATCCTCTGCGCGATCGCGCAGAAGTTCGACGGTGGCCCGGTCGGCCTGGACACGCTGGCGGTGGCGCTCGGAGAGGAGGCAGATACGGTGATGGACGTGTACGAGCCGTACCTGATCATGCAGGGCTTTCTCAAGCGCACGCCGCGCGGGCGCGTGCTCACGCGTTCGGGCTTCCAGCACTGCGGCCTCACACCGCCATCCGGGCCGGGCACGCTGTTCGACGAGGGCTGAGGCCGCAGATGGACGATCTGCTGCTGCACGCCTGCTGTGGCCCCTGCTCGACCGTCGCCGTGCCCGCGTGGCGCGAGCGCGGGCTCGAGCCGCTGGCGTGGTTCCACAACCCCAACATCCAGCCGGCCGCCGAGCTTGAGCGCCGCCTCGAGAGCATGAGGCGCTTCAGCCGGGCGGCCGGCCTCGAACTGATCGTGGAGACGCAGGCCGAGCAGACGCCGGCGTGGCTGGGATGGACGGCATGCCTGGGCGCGGCAGCGCCCGAGAAGCGCTGCACGGTCTGTCTGGACCTGCGCCTGCGACAGGCCGCCGCGGCCACGGCCGACCGTGGCCTGCGGCGCTTCAGCACCACGCTCACCGTGAGTCCGTACCAGCGGCACGACCTGATCATCGCCGCCGGTGACGCGGCCGCGGCCGAGCACGGCGTCGACTTTGTGTATCTCGATCTGCGCGGCTCGTTCCGCGGGAGCCACGCCGAGAGCCGGCGGCTGGACCTGTACCGTCAGCTCTACTGCGGCTGCGCGGCCAGCAAGTGGGAAGCTTGGGAGCAGCGCCGGGCGCGGAAGAAGGCCGGGTGAGCGGGCCGCAAGCCGCCTGCGGCGCCGCCGGCCCGACGGCCCCGGCCGCCCTGCGCCTCGAAGAGTTGGACTACGACCTCCCCGAGGAGCTTGTGGCGCAGGCGCCTGCGGAACCCCGTGACGCATCGCGGCTGCTCGTGCATCACCGCGCCGACGGGAGTGTGGACGATCGCGTCTTCAGCGATCTGCCACGGCTGCTTCGCGAAGGCGATGTGCTGGTGCGCAACGACACGCGCGTCTTCCCCGCGCGCAGCTACTTTCGCCGCGCGACCGGTGGGCGCCTCGAGGTCCTCTTCCTGCGGCCCGCCAGTGCGGGTCGGGGCGTCGTGGGGAGTGGCGTGCCCGACGCGGCCGCGGCCCTTCGCGACCCTGCGGAGGTCTGGGAAGCGCTCCTTCGCGGCCGCCCGCGTGCCGGCGAGACGCTCACCAGCGAGACGCTCGGAGAGGCTTGGCCGCTGGTCGCCCTGCGGCCGCTCGGCGACGGACGCTGGCTGGTGGCCAGCGCGGACGTACGCCCGGTGCTCGATCTCCTCGAAGAGGTCGGCGCGATGCCTCTGCCGCCTTACATCCATGAGCGCCTGAGCGATCCCGAGCGCTATCAGACGACCTACGCCCGCCTGGTGGGCTCCGCCGCGGCGCCGACGGCCGGCCTGCACTTCACACCTGTCTTGGATGCCGCCTTGGCGGCGGCCGGCGTGAGCATCGAGACGGTGACGCTGCACGTCGGTCTGGGCACCTTCAAGCCGCTGGCGGAGGAGACTCTGGCGGCAGGGCGGCTCCACAGCGAGGCCTACGAGGTCGACGCGGCCGTGTGGGCGCGCCTGCTGGCGGCGCGCGCCCAGGGCCGCCGCGTCGTGGCCGTGGGTACCACCTCGGTGCGCACCCTCGAGCATCTCGCGAGAAAGGCACCGGAGGCGGCCGCGCCCTCCGGCGCGGCCGTCTATCGCGGCGAGACGAGTCTCTTCCTGACGCCGGGCTGTGACTTCCGCGTTGTCGACGCTCTGGTGACCAACTTCCACCTGCCGCGCACCAGCCTGCTGGCGCTCGTGATGGCCTTTTGCGGCGTGGCGCAGACCCGGCGCCTGTATCAGCACGCCGTGCGCGAGCGCTACCGTTTCTACAGCTTCGGCGACGCGATGCTGGCGCTGTGAGCGCTCCCCTGACAGCGCGGGGCTTCGCCTTCGAAGTGGAAGCGCGCGACGGGGCGGCGCGGGTCGCGCGACTCACGACGCCCCACGGCGAGGTGGAGACGCCGTGCTTCATGCCCGTGGGCACCAAGGCGACGGTCAAGGGGGTGGCTCCGCGCGAGCTCGTCGAGCTCGGCGCGCGGATCGTCCTCGCCAACACGTATCACCTGTATCTCCGCCCCGGCACAGGGATCATCGCCGCGCACGGCGGCCTGCACGGCTTCATGGGCTGGGACGGGCCGATCCTCACCGACTCCGGCGGCTTTCAGGTCTTCAGCCTCGAAGGCACTCGTGTCGTGCACGACCACGGCGTGGAGTTCGCCTCGGTCTACGATGGCTCGCGACACGTCTTCACGCCCGAGCTGGCGGTGCGTATCCAGGAGGAGCTCGGCGCCGACATCATCATGGCCTTCGACCAGTGCGCCCCGGGAACGCTGGCGCGCGCCGAGATCGAAGCCGCCGTGGAACGCACGTCCCGCTGGGCGGCGGCCTGCAAGGGGGCCCAACAGCGCACGGACCAGCTGCTTGTGGGCATCGTGCAAGGTGGCGTGGACGAAGCTCTGCGCCGCCGCTCGGCCGCCGAGATCATGGGCGTCGGCTTCGACGCCTACGCCATCGGCGGCCTCAGCGTGGGCGAGCGCGGCGACGAGATGCTCGCCGCGGTAGAGCTCATGGACGACGTGCTTCCGGCCGATCGCCTGCGCTACTTCATGGGCATCGGCGACCCGGTCGGCATGCTCGAGGTCGTACGCCGCGGCGTCGACGTCTTCGACTGCGTCCTGCCGACGCGCCTGGCGCGTACGGGCACGGCTTTCTCCGCGGAAGGGCGTCTCAACCTTCGCAATGCGCGTTTCGCCGCCGACCGGAGGCCGCTCGACGAGACCTGCGACTGCTACGTCTGCCGCACGTTCACGCGGGCCTACGTGCGCCACCTCGTGCTGCAGAAGGAGATGCTCGGGGCGCAGCTCTTGAGTCAACACAACCTGAGGGTTCTGATAAGATTGACCGCGGACGCCCGTGCGGCCATTCGCGCGGGGCGTTTCTCAGAGTTTGCCAATCACGTCGCGGAACGGTACTCCGCAGGAGGTTGACCCGCATGGGTGGAGGCGCGGCCATCATCATCTGGATCCTGGTCTTCTTCGGGATCTTCTATTTCCTGGCCATCCGGCCCCAACGTCGTCAGCGCCAGGCTCACTCGCAGATGGTCACGATGCTCAAGAAGGGCGACGAGGTCGTCACCATCGGCGGCATCTTCGGCACGGTCACCAGAATCGGCGACGACTGGGTTGAGCTCGAGATCGCCAAGCGCACCAAGGCGCGCTTCCTCAAGCGCTCCATCTCGTCGATCACGAGTATCGTCGAGGAGGACGACGAGGACGAATACATCGAGGCTGCCGACGATGACGTCGTCGACGAGACCGACGTCGAGACCGCGGACGAGCCCGAAGAGGCCACTGTCGATGAGGTCGTCGAAGCAGATCTCGAGGCCCCCGAACCACCGCAGGAGCCCAAGGCCTGACGGGTCTCTCGCCGCGCTCCGCATCATGAAGTCCTCGACGACGAGCCCTGCCCTACCTGCAGGGCTCGTCGCATACGGGGGATGCAGGGATTCTTGCCTGCGGCCCGAACTGCGTTCTGACGTGGTGTCGACACAGGGGTAACGTATCTATGGCGCATGTCATCGCCTTCGCAAACCAGAAGGGCGGCGTAGCCAAGACCACATCCACCGTGAACCTCGGCGCAGCGCTGCGCGAGCACGGCCTGCGTGTGCTCGCCGTCGACATGGATCCCCAGGGCAACCTCACGATGAGTCAGGGGATCGACACAGAGGGGCTCGAGAAGAGCATGTACGACGTGCTCGTGCATCGCACGCCCATCGAGGACGTCATCCACGAGCGCGAGCTCGATGTGGCGGTGTCCACCATCGACCTCGCGGGCGCAGAGATGGCGCTCGCGCAGATGATCGGCCGCGAGCGCGCCTTGCAGCGCGCCCTCGATCCCGTGCGCGAGCGCTACGACTACATCCTCATCGACACGCCGCCCTCGCTGGGCCTGCTCACCATCAACTCACTCACGGCCTCCGAGGGCGTGATCGTACCCGTGCAGTGCGAGTACCTTTCGCTGCGCGGCCTGCTGCAGCTCGAGAAGACCCTCGAGATGATCCGCGAGAACCTCAACCCCGCCGTCAAGATCCAGGGCATCCTGCCGACCCTGTTCGACGCCCGTACCAGCCATGGCAAGGAGTCCATCGAGGTGCTGCGCGACAATTTCGGCCCTCTGGTCTTCGACACTGTGGTGCGCAAGACGATCAAGTTCGCCGAGGCGCCCGTGAGCGGGACCTCGGTGCTGAAGTACGATCCCAAGGGCAGAGGGGCCGAATCGTACCGCGCCCTTGCGCGGGAGGTGCTGAATGGCAGATCGTCCTAGCATGAAGGATGGCTTGAGCGAGCTCTTCCGGCGCACCGACAGTGGTGGCCCGCCGAGCGAGAGCGCCGCCCGGGACGCGGTCGTCAAAGGACGGCCCTACGTGACGACCATCAAGGTCGTCGGCATCGGTGGGGCGGGCACCAACGCCATCAACCGCATGGTCGACTCGGGCGTCAAGGGCGTCGAGTTCATCGCCGTCAACACCGACGTGCAGCAGCTCGGCGTGTGCGACGCCGACGTCAAGATCCATATCGGCCAGGAGCTGACGCATGGCCTTGGCGGCGGGGCGAACCCCGTCGTCGGGCGCGAAGCCATGGAGATCTCGCGCGATCAGCTCAAGGCCGCGCTGCGCGGCGCCGACCTCGTGTTCGTCACCGCCGGCGAAGGCGGCGGCACGGGCACCGGCGGCGCGCCGGTCGTGGCTGAGGTCGCGCACGAGCTCGGCGCCGTCACCATCGCCATCGTCACCAAGCCGTTCAGCTTCGAGGGCAATCGTCGCCTGCGCCAGGCCCAGGCGGGTATCGACGTCCTCAAAGAGGTCGCCGACACCGTCATCAGCATCCCCAACGACCGCCTGCTCGAGGTCGTGGAGCGTAACACCAGCGTCGTGGAGGCATTCAGGCACGCCGACGACATCCTGCGTCAGGGCGTCCAGGGCATCACCGACCTCATCACGGTCCCCGGCCTCATCAACCTCGACTTCGCCGACGTGCGCACCATCGTGAAGGATGCCGGTACGGCGCTCCTCGGCATCGGCATGGCCGGCGGCGAGAATCGCGCCCAGGCCGCCGCCGATATGGCCATCCATTCGCCGCTCCTCGAGACGTCCATCGACGGAGCGCGCGGCCTTCTGCTCAACATCACCGGCGGCAGCGACCTCACGCTCTACGAGGTCAACGAGGCCGCCGGGGTCATCAGCGAGGCCGCGGACGACGACGCCAACATCATCT
>Ga0209254_10005256_pt1 | contig 11903 bp, 12 predicted proteins | sample FrelakmetDIP11DI_FD_187148 | JGI IMG/M metagenome (GOLD analysis project Ga0209254, IMG submission 187148) | Freshwater lake sediment microbial communities from the University of Notre Dame, USA, for methane emissions studies - DIP11 DI (SPAdes)... | ecosystem: Environmental > Aquatic >... | reverse complement strand
ACCCGCCCCTCGGAAATCACGATGCAGTGGTCGGCGATGTGGCTGATTTCGGCAACATCGTGGGACACGACGATGCTGGTCAGGCCAAGGACATCGTTGTTCAGACGAATGAGCCGGAGGACAACGCCCAGCGAAATGGGGTCCAGGCCCGAAAATGGCTCGTCGTAAAGAAGCAGTTCCGGATCGAGCACCATCGCACGCGCCATGGCAACCCGCCGCGCCATTCCCCCGGACAGTTCAGTGGGCATCAGGTCGGCGGCGCCACGCAGGCCTACCGAATTGAGCTTCGTCAGCACCACATGCCGGATGAGGGCATCCGGCAGCCGGGTATTCTCGCGGACCGGAAAGGCAATGTTCTCGAAGACACTGAGGTCCGTCAGCAACGCGCTGTTCTGAAACAGCATCCCCATGCGCCGTCGCAGGTCGAACAACTCGCTCCGGGAGAGCGAGGCTACGTTTTGTCCCGCCACGATAACCGAGCCGGCCTCCGGCCGTAACTGGCCGGTGATCATCCGCAGCAGCGTCGTCTTGCCAGTGCCACTCGGGCCCATGATCGCGGTGATGCTGCCCCGGCGAATCCCAAGATCCAGTCCGGAGAATATCGGGCGCCCCGACCGTCCGAAGCGGAGGCCGCTGATCTCAACGAGATTATCCGCTGTCACTGAGTCAGGCAGCTTCCATGTCGCGCCGATACTGCCCGGAGTGAGCCAGCCCGTTCAGCCGCGCGCGCTTGAGGAGCGCCGCCTGACCCGCCTTCACGCCTTCGGGCTTGCCACCCCACGCCTTCAGTGACGGTGCCTGCAGCGCCCGGCCGTAGGAGAATGTGAGTTGCCAGGGCAGGGGCCCGAGGACATTCATAGCGGCCAGATGTTCCGTGGACTCTTCAGGACTCTGACCACCGGACAGGAAGGCAATGCCCGGCACGGTCGCCGGTACCGTCGCCTTGAGACACCGGATGGTGGCTTCCGCCACCTCACGCACCGCCGCCTTCTGTTTGCAGTCCTGGCCGGGCACGATCATGTTGGGCTTCAGGACCATGCCGGCAAAATCGACCCGGTGGGCCCGCAGCTCGATAAACGTGCGTTCCAGCGCCAGCGTGGTCACTTCCTCGCAGCGGCCAATGCTGTGGTCACCGTCCATCAGGACCTCGGGTTCCACGATCGGCACAATGCCAGCCTCCTGACACAAAGCCGCATAGCGGGCCAGCGCGTGCGCATTGGCCGCCAGGCAGTAGCGCGTGGGCAGGCCAGGACCAATAGTGATCACGGCCCGCCACTTGGCGAATCTCGCGCCCAGTTCTGCGTATTCCTTGAGGCGCTCCCGCAGTCCGTCGAGCCCCTCCGTGAGGGTCTCGCCCGGGAAGCCGGCCAGGGCCTTAGCGCCGGCATCCACCTTGATGCCGGGAATCATCCCCTGCTGGGCCAGGTACTTGGGGAACGGCACGCCCGTGAGCGTGGACTGGCGCAGGGTTTCGTCGTACAGGATCACACCGCTGATGAATTCGCCTACCCCCGGCGTCGTGAAGAGCATGTCCCGATAGGCACGCCGACTCTCGGCCGTGGACTCGAGGTGGATGGCATCAAAACGCTTCTTGATGGTTCCCGAACTTTCGTCGGCGGCCAGGATTCCTTTACCGGGCGCAACCATCGCCTGTGCAATGGCAGCAAGAGACTGGGCACTCATGGCATAAACCTCCGGTTCTTATTCAGGTCGCCCTGGGGCGTTGGCGTGGGCTACCAGCACATCCGGTGGCCAGCGCGGCGGGGAAGAATAGCAAATTACCTGCAGCGACCGACCGGTCCTTGGCTGGCCCGTAGCTGGCCCTTGGGGTTTCCCCTGCACCCATACTGGACTAAGATAGTCCCATATAGATTCAGGCCGCAAAGCCCCCTCAGCGACATGCTCCGAATCAGCAAGCTCACCGACTACGGCACGATGATCCTCGTGCACCTTGCAGCGCATGCGGGGCCCCTGTGCTCGGCCAGCGATGTGGCCACGGGAACCCGGTTGGCGTTGCCCACGGTCCAGAAGCTGCTCAAGTTACTGGCCAGAAGTGACCTGGTCCGGTCGGTCCGGGGCGCCGAGGGGGGCTACGTGCTGGCGCGGGCTTCCACAAGCATCACCGCGGCCGAAATCCTCGACGTACTGGAAGGACCACTCAGCATTACTGAGTGCAGTACGACGGACAGCCGCTGTGAACTGGAAGACGGCTGCCCCACAGGGGGCGCCTGGCAGAAAATCAACCGGGGCATTCGCGGTGCACTTGACGAGATCACGCTGGCCGACCTGGCGCACCCGCCCCGGGAATTTCCCCTCGTGGACCTGTCCGGGCGCGCCGGACGCCTTCGCCACCGCCTGCCGTCCGCCTGAGGATGCTGTCAAATGACCGGTAACGCACCCAACCAGGAACTCGAAGACTTCATCGGCCGCGGTTACGCCCACGGCTTCGTCACCGATATTGAAGCGGACACCGTGGCGCCGGGCCTCAGCGAGGACGTCATCCGCTTTATTTCGGCCAAGAAGGACGAGCCCCCGTTTCTGCTGGCCTGGCGGCTGAAGGCCTACCGGCACTGGCTGACCCTGCGCGAGCCCGGCTGGGCGAAACTTCACCACCCACCGATCGACTACCAGGCCATCTCCTACAACTCGGCGCCAAAGGCCTCCCCGGGGCTCAAGTCCATTGATGAGGTGGACCCCAAGCTCCTGCAGACTTACGAGAAACTCGGTATTCCCCTCCACGAGCGGGCACGGCTGGCCGGTGTCGCGGTGGACGCGGTGTTCGACAGCGTGTCGGTCACCACGACCTTCAAGGACAAGCTGGCTGCCGTTGGCGTCATTTTCTGCTCGTTCTCGGAGGCGGTCCGGGAGCACCCGGAACTCGTCCGGCAATACCTGGGGACCGTAGTCCCCTACCGGGACAACTACTTCGCGGCGTTGAATTCAGCCGTGTTCACCGACGGCTCCTTTGTCTACATCCCGAAGGGCGTCCGCTGCCCGATGGAACTCTCCACCTACTTCCGCATCAATCAGGCCAAGACCGGCCAGTTCGAGCGCACGCTGATCGTCGCGGAGGCCGGCAGTCACGTGAGCTATCTCGAAGGCTGCACGGCGCCTCAACGGGATGAAAACCAGCTGCATGCCGCCGTGGTGGAACTGGTGGCTCTCAAGGACGCCACGATCAAGTACTCGACCGTACAGAACTGGTATCCCGGCGACGAGGAAGGCCGGGGCGGCATCTATAACTTCGTGACCAAACGGGGCGACTGCCGGGGCGCCAATTCGCGCATTTCCTGGACCCAGGTCGAGGCCGGGTCGGCGATCACCTGGAAGTACCCGAGCTGCATCCTGCGGGGTGAGAACTCGGTGGGCGAGTTCTATTCAGTAGCCGTCACCAACAACCTGCAGCAGGCCGACACCGGCACCAAGATGATTCATATTGGTCGCAACACCCGCAGCACCATCGTCTCGAAGGGCATTTCGGCCGGGCGGGCGCAGAACGCGTATCGCGGCCTGGTGAAGATCCTGCCCACTGCCGAGAATGCCCGCAACTACACCCAGTGCGATTCCCTGCTGATGGGTGCCCGCTGCGGGGCCCATACCTTCCCCTACATGGAAGTGCGCAATCCAACTGCCGTGGTCGAACACGAGGCCACCACCTCCCGGATCGGCGATGACCAGCTCTTCTACTGCCGTCAGCGGGGCCTGTCGACCGAAGACGCCGTCAATCTGATTGTGAACGGCTTCTGCAAGCAGGTGTTCCGCCAGCTGCCGATGGAGTTCGCCGTGGAAGCTCAGAATCTCCTGAATGTCAGCCTGGAGGGTGCGGTCGGATGAACGCCCTGTTGCAGGTGTCCGGCCTCCGCGTGGCGGTGGGTGGCAAGGAAATTCTCACGGGCCTCGACCTCACGGTGCGCGCTGGTGAGGTTCACGCCATCATGGGCCCGAACGGCTCTGGCAAGAGCACGCTGGCCCACGTCCTGTCGGGCCGCGATGGCTATGTGGTCACTGGCGGATCGGTCAGCTATCTCGGTAGGGATTTGCTCGCGATGGCTCCGGAGGAGCGCGCCCGGGCTGGTCTGTTTCTCGGGTTTCAGTACCCGATCGAGATTCCGGGGGTCAGCAATGTTTACCTGCTCCGCTCTGCCCTGAACGCGCGTCGCTCGGCCCGTGGCGAAAGCGAAATTGACGCCGCCAGCTTTCTTCGTCTCGTTAAGGACAAAGCACGCCTGATGCAGATGGACGAGACTTTCCTGCAGCGGGGCGTCAACGAGGGCTTCTCGGGCGGCGAGAAGAAGCGCAACGAAATTTTTCAGATGGCGGTCCTTGAGCCGATACTTGCCATCCTCGACGAGACGGATTCGGGACTCGATATTGATGCGCTGAAGGTGGTGTCTAACGGCGTGAACAGCCTGCGCGACCCCGCCCGGGCCTTTGTCCTCGTTACGCATTACCAGCGCCTGCTGGACTACATCCGGCCAGACTTTGTCCACGTCCTGGCGGGTGGCCGGATCATTCGCACCGGCGACCGGACCCTGGCGCTCGAACTGGAGGCTGGTGGTTACGAGCAGATTGTCGCCGCTGCCAGCCCCTAGGCCGTTCACCGTGTCGCAACCCATAGCGCAGCAGATCGCTGGTGGCCTGGAGTGGCTGGATGAACGGCGGGCTTCCGCCCTGGCCCGTTTCGGGAAATCCGGCTTGCCGGATACGAAAAATGAAGACTGGCGCTATACCAGTCTTGCTGGCTACACGCAGCGGTGGACCGATTACCGGACTGCCAGCGGGCAGCCATCCGTGTCAGCCGGAGGGGATTCACCGACGCGTGGAGCGGATTCCTGGGTCGCTGCGGACATGTTCACCGTGGACGCCGTCGACGGCGCGTTCTGCGCGCCTCTGGTCGGGACCCCGCCGGGCCTGACCATCCGGTCCCTGCAGCACCTCACGCCTGAATGGCGAGGCCGCGTGGAAGGCCTGCTCGGCCCGCCTGAGGGCCCGGCTGATGGTTCATCGCCCAGCAGCCTGGTGGACCTGAATACGGCTCTGCTGGGCGATGTACTCCTGATTGCCACGGATCCGGGCAGCTGCGTCGCCATGCCAGTCCATGTGCGTCTCCAGTGCACGGCAGCGCCGGCGCTGCGCCAGCCTCGCCTGCTCGTGGATATGGCCCCGGGCAGTCAATTGACGCTGAGCCTGGAGCACACGGGGGCAGCTGGGGCCCTGGTGAATGCCGTGACCCAGATCCGTCTCGGTCGCGACAGCCAGCTGAACCTGATCCGTGTGCAAGCCCTGCCCGACGACGGGATGCTCACCGAGACCACCCATATCGAAGTCGGGGAAGCTGCCTCCGTCACAGTGACCAGCGTGGATCTGGGCAGCCAGCTGAGCCGGCAATCCCTGACGGTGCTGCTGGCAGGCACCGGCGCCAGTGCGATCGTCCACGGCCTGTTTCTCGCTGACGGGCACCGCCACATCGACAACTGCACGCGACTCGAGCACCGGGCGCCCCTGACGACCAGCCGGGAGACCTTCCGGGGGATCGCCGATGATCACGGGCATGGCATTTTCAACGGCAAGATCATCGTGCAGCCGGGCGCTGCAGGCAGCACTGCCGCTCTCACGAATCGCAACCTGCTCCTCACGACAACCGCAGAGATCGATACGAAGCCCGAGCTGGAAATCTACGTGGACGACGTGCGCTGCAGCCACGGCGCGACTACCGGGCAGCTGGATGCCAACGCCCTTTTTTATCTGCGTTCCCGGGGACTCGACCCCGCGGCCGCCCGCCAGGTACTGACCGCGGCGTTCCTGCGGGAGAGCCTCAGCGGCGTTGCAGTACCGGAACTGCGCGCACGGCTGGAGACGCTGTTGCAGGCACGCCTGCAGGCAGGCCCGCCCGCGACAATGGGCACCGGAACATGACCGCCACAAGCTGCCCTCTGGACGTGGAGGCCATTCGTCGCGACTTCCCGATTCTCGACCAGCAGGTCAATGGGCATCCGCTGGCCTACCTCGACAACGCCGCCTCGTCCCAGCGGCCGCTGCAGGTGCTGGCCGCCATCCAGAACTACTACACCCGGGATCACGCCAACGTGCACCGGGGCGTGCACACTCTGAGTCATCGCGCGACCGATCTCTACGAGGGGGCGCGGGAGACCGTCCGGGCCTTCATCAACGCCACGTCAGTCAGGGAAATCATCTTTACCCGGGGAACGACCGAAGCGATCAACCTCGTGGCTTTCACCTTTGGCCAGCGGCTGAAGGCCGGGGACGAGATCCTGATCACAGCCATGGAGCACCACTCCAACATCGTGCCCTGGCAGCTGCTCTGCGAGCGCAGCGGCGCGCTACTACAGGTCGCTCCCATCAATGACGCGGGGGAGCTCATTCTCGACGACTTCATGCAGCTGCTCGGTCCGCGCACGAAGCTGGTGGCGGTCACCCACGTGTCCAATGCGCTGGGTACCGTGAACCCCGTAAAGACCATCATCGCCGCCGCCCGGGCGCGCGGCGTGCCGGTGCTGCTGGACGGGGCGCAGGCGATCCCGCACCAGGCCGTGGACGTCCAGGATCTGGACTGTGATTTCTACGCCTTCTCCGGCCACAAGATGTGCGGCCCCACCGGCATCGGCGTGCTTTACGGCCGTGAGGCGCTGCTCCGGGACTTGCCCCCTTTCCAGAGCGGTGGGGACATGATCCAGACCGTCAGCTTCAAGGGCACGACGTATAACGACCTGCCGTACCGTCTCGAGGCCGGCACGCCGCACATCGCCGGCGCTATCGGGCTGGGAGCCGCCATCGACTATCTCACCGGTCTCGGCCTGAACAATATCGCTGCGTGGGAAGCCCGGCTTCTGGCCTACGCCACCGGGTTGCTGCTGCAACTACCGGACCTGGCCATCGTCGGCACCGCGCGCGAGAAGGCCAGCCTCGTGTCCTTCAACATCGCGGGCATCCACCCCCACGACCTGGGCACGATCCTGGACCAGCGGGGCGTCGCCATCCGGGCCGGCCACCACTGCGCCATGCCCGTGATGGAGCGCTTCGGCATCCCGGGTACCGCACGGGCATCGTTCGCCTTCTACAACACCCTCGGCGAGATCGACCAGCTCAGAGACGGACTGCGCCTCGCGCAACGGATGTTCGCGTGATGTCCGCTTCTGACCGGGATCTCACGGACCTGTACCGACAGATCGTGCTCGATCACAGCCGGCACCCGCGCAATCAACGCCGGCCCGGGCGCTACGACCGGGAAGCGGAAGGGCACAACACCCTCTGCGGCGACAAGGTGCACGTCTACCTGCAGCTTAAGGACGATACGCTTCAGGACGTTGCCTTCGAAGGCTCCGGCTGCGCGATCTGCCTGGCATCCGCGTCACTGATGACCGAGGCTGTCCGCGCCCGGCCTCTGCAGGAGGCCCGGACCGCCATAGATCAGTTCAGCAGCGCACTGACCACGAACGGTGCAGGAACCCTGACTGGTGATCTCGCCGCGCTCAGCGGTGTCAGTGCCTACCCGTCGAGGATTCGCTGCGCAACTTTGCCGTGGGAAGCGTTGCGTGCCGCCCTGGATTCCTCACAGTCCACCGTGAACACAGAAAAGAAGAGCCCCTCCCGATGAGCAGTGCAGACAATGAGCCCGTCGTCATCAGGCGAGATGTTGAAGGGCTGATGGTGCCATCCGGGATCCCGGTGACGCTCCCCACGGATTCCCTGGTGTACATCACGCAGGCCATGGGCGGCAGCTTCACGGTCTACTTTGAGGGCAATCTCGTTCGTGTTCCCGGCAAGGACGCGGACGCACTGGGCAAGGAGCCGGTGACACCGCCCGCCCTGCCGGAAGATGCCACTGATGAACAGTTCGAGGCGCTGGCCTGGGAGCAACTCAAGACCATCTATGACCCGGAAATTCCGATCAATATCGTGGAGCTCGGCCTGGTTTATGAATGCGCGATCCGCCGGCTGCCATCCGGCGAGCGGGCCGTGAGCCTGCGCATGACAGTCACGGCGCCCGGGTGTGGCATGGGCGAGATCCTGGTCGAGGAAGCTCGGCAAAAGATCGGTATCATTCCTACTGTGGGCGAGGTTGATGTGCAGCTGGTCTTCGATCCGCCCTGGAGCCAGGAGATGATGTCGGAAGCGGCGCGTCTCGAAGCCGGCCTGATGTAGGCCCAGGTGCAGACCCAGATGCAGACCCGGATGCAGACCAAATGCGCCGTCAACTGACCCTCCTCCGGCACGCCAAGTCATCCTGGGACGATGCCAAGCTCAAGGACCGGAACCGGCCCCTGAATGAACGGGGGGAGCGCGACGCGCCCCTGATGGGCAAGCGCCTGCACGCTCGCGGCGCCCGCCCGACGCTCTTTCTCACCAGCCCCGCCATCCGCGCCCGCCGGACTGCCCAGATCGTTGCGCGTGAAATCGGCTTTCCACAAGAATTCCTGCAGCGGGAGGACGAGCTGTACCTGGCGTCTCCGGACGAGATCATCGCGGTGCTCGCCCGCCAGGACAGCAGCTTCAAGGACGTCGTCGTCTGCGGCCACAATCCGGGGCTGACAGATCTGGCCAACCGGCTGACCGGCGCAGGTATCGATAACGTGCCGACCACCGGCGTGGTGGTCATCGGACTAAACCTGAAAGGCTGGGCTGACCTCGATGGTGCGCAGGGTGAACTCCTGCTGTTCGACTACCCGAAGCGGGACCGTGATGCCTGACGGGTGCTACTACTGTTTCCAGTGCGCCAGAATCCTGCCAATCACCACTGGGACTTTGATGCTGGAGATCACTCGCACCTAACCACCGCATCCCTCATAGCGCTCAAGGTCTAGCTTGAACACCCGCATCAGCCGCTGCGCCCAGGTCATGGCCCAGTGCCGCTCTACCAGACTACCGCTCCGAAACTCGTCTGGCGGATCAGCCACATAACCAGCCGATCGCCACATCGCGTCCAACCTCCTGATCCGGGGTTAGACTCTAATGCCTCGTGCTACTCAAAAGCGGAGGGACGTCGGGCGGGCCGACTGTCTTCTCCCCTCAGGCCCGCTTGTCGTCAGCGACCGGACTCGACCTCGCAAATGTCCCGCTATCGTGCAGATTCCGGCCGTGCACCGCGTGGCCAGCGCGGAGTAGCCTGCAGCCAGGGTCGTTCCAGGCCGCGAGAATCGCGGCTCACGTTCCAGAATATGGAACATGCTTTTCCATATTTGGGAATCTTGTTGTAGGATAATCCTCCATGATTGTGATTGGGACCGACGTCGTCGAACGCTATTTTTCGGCCCGGACCGGCCACCGAGGAGTCAAAGCGGCTCGAGCGCAGTACGAAGCCTGGCGAGCTATCGTGGGAAATGCGCAGTGGAGGACACCCGAGGACATCAGGATGGCTCACCCCAAGGTGAGTATTCTTAAAGGCGGTCGAGTGGTCTTCAACATCAAGGCAAATGACTATCGATTAATCGCTTTGGTGCAGTACCAGGAGGGTGTCCTTATGATCCGCTTTTTTGGATCACACGAGGACTACGACAAGGTCGATGCGGAGACGGTGTAATGAAAGCCACATTGTTTATCATTCAAAACGAAGCAGACCATGCGCAGGCGAAAGCCCTGATTGAGAAGCTCATGGGGTCGAAAGATCCGGCTGATCGGGCGCGGATGACAGCCCAGGCGCGCCTTGTCGACGCGTATGAACGCGTCCGCTGGCCGCGCCGGTCACCGACGCTCCCGGATCTTCTGACTTACCTGATGGATCAGAACGGCCTCTCGCGTACCGATCTGGTGCCACTACTGGGAACGGCTAGCCGGGTCAGTGAAGTATTGAACGGCAAGCGCGAGTTAAGCATGACTATGGTACGCAACCTTCGAGAGCGATTCGGGGTTTCAGCGGATTTGCTGATCCCACCGGGACGGGCGCGAGGGCGGCTCGCGGCATAGCGAAGTCCGACTCAAGGGTGTGCGCCTTCCGGACTACTCGACCGCGCAATCGCAGTGCGCGTAGATTCCCCGCGGGTCGTTGAAGCGGGACAACATTTGCGCTTCCCTGTCGAACCGCGCCAGCACCTCACGGGCCATCCCTCCCGGCTGGCCGCCCAGCCCGGACAGGATCGAACCAAGACCCAGACGACCTGCAGCGTGAACGGACTGCGTACCAATTTCCTCCGCCAGACGCTGCAGCAGCGTCCGGTCAGGATCCATATAGCGTCGCCCGTAGGTGCCCTCCTCCAGTCCAGCCCGGGCCGCCGCAGCGGCGACCGCCTCATCGAGACCACCGATCTGGTCAACGAGGCCCCGCTCGCGGGCATCCGCTCCGATCCAGACGCGTCCTCGGGCGATGCCGTCGGCTTGTTCGAAGGTCATTCCCCGCGCAGCGGCGACTTTACCAACGAAAATCCGGTAGGCGTCCTCGACGCTGGCGGTCAGCACGCGCCGGGCGTCATCACCCAGGGGACGATCCAACCGGAGCTGCCCTGCCATTCGCGTCGTACCGAAGCCATCCACGTGCACGCCGAGCCTGGCCAGGGTCCGCGGCACCGTAGGGACGAGGGCACCAACGCCAATGGACCCCGTGATCGTCGTGTTCCTGGCCCAGATCTCGTCGGCGACCATCGCGATGTAGTAGCCACCGGACGCGGCGACGCTACTCATCGAAGCCATCAGCGGTTTGCCGTCCGCCTTTAGCGCCGCGAGTTCATCGACAATGACCTGGGAGGCAAACATGCTGCCGCCAGGGCTATCGATGCGCAGCACGACGGCAGCCACCGAATCGTCGAACCTGGCGCGACGAATCTCGGCAGCCAGGGTATCGCCACCGATCACGCCGGGTGCGGCTTCGCCGTCCACGATCTCTCCAGACGCCACGATGACCGCCACGCTCTTGCCCTGCTTGCCATCCTGCAGGCGTTCCTCAAGGCCCGTGGCAAGCACATAGGCCCGGAAGCCGATGGCGTTGAACGTGCCATCGTCGGTCTCATCGTTGCCCACGAGCGTCGCCAGGTAGTCGTCGACGGCCGGACGACTCATGAGCTTATCCACCAGTCCGGCGGAGACGGCGGCACGGGCGGCATTGCCATTTTCCGCCTCAAGCCGACTCGCGAGCTCGTCGGCATAGGACTGGATAGCGCCGGGCTTCAGCTTGCGGGCTGCCGCCACATCCCTCTCCCAGTCTGTCCAGAGACTGCCAAGCCAGACCTGGCTGGCCTCCTTGTCCTCTGCCGACATGTCGTCACGGATATACGGCTCGACGAAGGACTTGAACTCCCCAACCCGGAATACGTTGAGATCAACCTGGAGGTTCTCCAGCGCACTGCGGAAGAACGTGCGGTAATACTCGTAGCCCTCGAGATACACGAGTCCGAGTTCGTGCATGATGACTTCGTCAGCCTGTGAAGCCAGGTAATACTGATCGCGGGTATACCCACCGCCGATGGCAATGACTTTCTTGCCCGCAGCCCGCACCTTCCGGATCTGGTCCGCGATGGTCTGCAGCTTCGCAAGACCACCGCCATCGAGTCCATCGAGATCCAGCACGACAGCCTTGATGCGGTCATCGGTGGCGGCCCGCTCAAGGCTGTCCGTCACGGCCCGCAAGAGCGTCTGCGGCGGCACGTCATTGTTGATCTCGGCCAGCGCACGATCAAGCGGACTGCCCTCGAGCTGCTCCACGAGCGTGCCCGTGGGGTTGATTACAAGCGCCGCGGATGACGGCACGGGTACGGGCTGACCCACAGAAACCGCGAGCAGAATACCGAAGATGACCAGCAGCAGTATCAGGTGCAGAACCCGGCGGATTGTGTTCAATCCAAACCAGAGAGCCTGTAACAGCTTGCCAAAGAAGCGAAATATGAACATGCGGTGGTTCCCAACTAGCCCTTGTAGCTGATGCGGTAGATCACTCCACGCTGGTCGTCACTCACAAG
>Ga0209254_10005255_pt1 | contig 11903 bp, 7 predicted proteins | sample FrelakmetDIP11DI_FD_187148 | JGI IMG/M metagenome (GOLD analysis project Ga0209254, IMG submission 187148) | Freshwater lake sediment microbial communities from the University of Notre Dame, USA, for methane emissions studies - DIP11 DI (SPAdes)... | ecosystem: Environmental > Aquatic >... | reverse complement strand
ATTATTCATCTCTGCCGCCAGGTTTTACTAACGGCAAAGTGGAAGTATACACCTCAACCTCTATCAGTTGGAAAGAAAAGGTTTTAATAAAGCGAAGTCAGATGTTCCTCTACCCTGATCATTTCAAGGTATCTGAAACTTCTATCTATGAGGGATACTTCCTCTATTACGGTGATACTTTCTTTAATTATCTGGTACAACACGATCTCATTGCCAGATACTATCACGATCAGGATGATTACAAATTGCTGACAAGGTGGCTCAGCAGTTATTTTGAAATGTATGGCATTCTCTCCGGGACAGGTTACTGGAACCGTGCGGGCTTGAATTACCTCCCCCTTTCACAGGACACTTTCCTGACCCTGGATTCTATCCTTGTCCATTCCGGTTACTCTGATGTTCTTGATTATGACTGGATCAATCTTAAACTGGCAAATGATAATTTTGCAACAGGTGACACCCTCAGAGCATTTGAACGGGTGAAAAGGTTAAAGTTTCTGGTGTTTAACAAACCATCTGCAACAGAAAGAGGCCCTTTTTATAATATGCAGATGAATATAGCTAAACAATTAGCTCTATATGGCAAACATAATGAAGCGATAGGGATTGTTGAGAAATTTTCAAGTACAAAAAACAAATTGCATGGCTATTCAACATTGGCTGCCTTCACCAAAATTAATGGGCATGACGGCGAGTCAGATATTTATAAGGACTCATCATTAGCTAATCTTAAGCGGATAAAATTTTTCAGAATGAATCGCGGAGATCTGGGATTCGATTATCGCACAGGACTGGTAGATATGTTTACCCTTCAGGATAATCGAAGTGGAAAACGGCAGGCCCTGGAAAATATAAGCGCTATGGAATTTGAGGCCAAGCTCAGTGGTGTGCTGACCATGGTTCGCACTCAGGCGATGATGGACCATTATTATGATGCAAGGTCTTCAATCCCAGGACTGGCCAACCCGGAAGACAGATTAAGATGTATCAATGCCATCCTGTATGAGGAGGTGCTGAACCGTTCCAGCGTAGGTGAAACAGAATGGAGCAAATTCGATACTGACCTTACTGAATGGTTAAATTATACCGAATTTATATACGACCTTTTTGAATTTTAAAAAATGAAAATAAGTCAGGTATTACAATCTCTTTTCCTCGCTCTTATTCTGGCCGGCCTTTCTGCCATGATGGCAAAAAACGGCTATGGTTACACCCTTATGGGGCTATCATGCTTCGGCCTAGCTGCGCTTTACATTGCGAGGATCACATGGAAAGTGATAGAAGATTTTTCTGGCATGGAATGGAAAGAGATTTCAGAAATTTCAGAAATATTCCTTCTTGCAATACTTATCTCACTTTTTGGCTTCCGGGCTTTTTACATTAATGTACCCTTTAGCGATATTATTTTTATAACGGTTTGCGGTTTGTTGATAGCTGTTTACTACCTTATTGCTGCAGGAACATTTAATGCGGCCAGAAAAGAAAATCCCGTGTTGGCAGGAATTATAGCATTTTTCTTCTCATCACTTATTCTTTTTCTCTTGTCGCTTGGAACCAGGATATTCAGTCCATCATTGTCAGTAGTAACCGGAGCATTGGGATTTCTAGCTGCCGTACCTTTTTTAATCTCTTTGCTTCTTCAGAAAAAATACGATTATTCAGGAAGATCACTTACCATATTTCAATTTATTGTTGCCTCAAGAAATAAAGCCGGGATGCTTTTCCTTTTCTTCATTTTTTCAGGCGTTTACCTGGGACTGTCAAATTTCAAAATCATACCTGCTATAGAGAATGCAGATAAGCCCCCTGCCTACATCGAACTGATAAACCAGGCAGAAAGCGGAAAAGAGAAACCTTTGAATGGCAAATACCGGCATGAGCTTTATAAAGAAGCAATGGATAAGTTCCTTGCCAGGCATGGAGATAAAAAAACAAGATAACCACTTTTAAATGCCCGCCTCTTAAACATCTGCTACTTCTAACTGTTTAATATACAAATTAATACAAACGCCATACACAAATTACTTTTTGGGAATATTGAGGTTACTTTTCAATCTGTTATTTAGCCATACATCGCTTCTTACCTGACATTATAATTATATTGATTTCCAACATTCATTTTAAAAAATGATGTCACGAAAAATCAAATGATTGTATTTATACAGCATAATTTCAAATTAATTGTACATTTGTTAGTATAAAAATCTAAAAATCACATTGTTAATTTATTAACAATAAAAAGAATGCGAAAACAATTTTCCTGATCGTACTTCCAAATTCCTTTCCTGATGGCAAGCATAGTCCCGGGCTACGAATACGACATCTTCATCAGCTATCGCCAGAAAGACAATAGAGGCGACAGGTGGGTCAGTGAATTCGTTAATGCTCTTAAAATAGAGTTGGAATCGACAGTCAAAGAGGATATCAGTATATATTTTGACATCAATCCCTGTGATGGTCTGCTGGAGACTCATGATGTAAATGCCTCTCTCAGAGAGAAACTCAAGTGTCTCATATTTATCCCGATTATCTCGCATACCTACTGTGACTCAAAGAGTTTTGCCTGGCAACATGAGCTAGCTGTCTTTAACAAAATGGCAAAGGAAGATCAGTTTGGACGGGATATCAGACTTGCCGGAGGAAACGTGGCAAGCAGAATATTACCGGTAAAGATTCATGACCTTGATGAGCAGGATAAAACACTGCTTGAAAATGAGCTGGGCGGAGTACTCAGATGCATAGAATTTATATATAAGTCGGCAGGAGTTAACAGACCACTCATGGCAGTTGAAGATCATCCCCGTGATAATCTGAATAAGACCTACTACCGGGATCAGATAAATAAACTGGCAAACGCAATCAAAGAGATCATTACTGCTATAAACAAAAATAATAAACAAGGGGGGGAACATCCAAAAGAGCTGGTGGCAGCAAAAGCGGTCAAACAAACCTATCTGAAACCAAAATTCATTTTAGCCTCTTTATTGGCTCTGATTCTGATAGTACTGGGGATCACATTTATCCCTGAATTTTTAAAACCCTCTGAATCAATTGTGAAAACTATTGCAGTTTTGCCTCTCGAAAACATGAGCGACGATAAGGAGAATGACTGGTTCGGGGATGCAATGACTGATGAGATTATTGTGCAACTCTATAAAATAAAACAATTTACTGTTCGATCCAGAACATCTATAATGCAGTACAAAGAAACTAACAAGACAGGTAAGGTAATTGGCAGGGAACTCAAGGTTAATTATCTTATTGAAGGCAGTGCACAAAGATTTAAGGATATGGTAAGAATACGCGTCCAATTGATATATGCTTCCACAGATAACCATATATGGGGCGAAACATATGAGGCAAAATGGGAAGATATCCTGTCGGTGCAACGTGAGATTGCCAGGCAAATAGCTGATAAATTACAAACAGTACTGACCCCCGAAGAAAAGGAACTGATAGAAAAAACTCCGACAAAGGATCCTGAAGCATATAATTCATATTTACAGGGCCGCTTTTTCTGGAATAAAAGAACAAAAGAAGGATTAAGAAAAAGTCTGGAATATTTTGAAAAATCCATTGCTGAAGACCCTGATTATGCATTAGCTTATGCAGGATTGGCTGACTCATATTGTATTCTTGCATGGTGGGGATGGTATCCAAGAGTGGAAGGTTATGCAAGGGCAAAAAAATTCGCCCTGAGCGCTCTGGATATTGATGAAAACCTTTCAGAAGCTCATGCTATCCTCGGTGATGTTTTATGCTGGGGTGAATGGAAGTGGGAAGAAGCCAGCAAAGAACTAAAGCTTGCCACCGAGTTAAATCAAAACTATGCAACTGCTCATCAATATTATTCTGAATTCCTGGATATTATCGGAGAAAACGATGAGGCCCGGGTACAAATTAATATGGCGCTTGAACTTGATCCTTTTTCAACTGCAATTAATGCGACAAGCTCATTATACTATTATAATGAAGGAAAAATTGAAGAATCACTTAATGCGTGTCGTAAAACCCTGGAAATAAATTCAGACTATGTCTGGGCCTATTGGCAGTCTTTCTATGTTTATGTAAGACTGGGGGAAGATTTAAAAGCTGCTGAAGCCCTTCGGCAGTTTATGCTCAGGGATACTATGACCATGAAAATCGCCAATTCTGTAATAGATGTTTATAATAGGGCAGGGATAAATGGAGTATTGAATTGGCTAATTGAACTTCAGCTTAAAAATCCGGCCGCTAATCTTTATACAGCTAAGTGGTATGCCATGCTTGGAAAGAAAAAGGAGGCATTGGACAGGCTGAACCAAGCGCTCAAAGCCAGGTTATCAGGAATACAGGAGATAAATATTTTACCTGATGAGATTCCGAGAATCTACAATTCCCCGGATTTTGATAACCTTCGACTGGAACCAGGGTTTAAAACAATTATGAAAAAAATGAGATTATCTGAATATTCTAATCATCATAAATAAGGCTAATTTCTTTTTGAACTACTTGACATTAACTTAAGGATAACTTAAATTCATAATTCAATTTCTTAGAATTTTAACCTGATACTTTATTGTTCCGGCAAAATGACGGATTATCTGAAAAATCTTGTTAAAAGGCAGTTTGTAAATTTTCTGTCGTTAATTCTTCTCCTCATCTGTTCTTTATCTGTGTTGCAGGTTTCCGCACAAAATGATACTACGGAGACAAAAGAACAAAAAGGAACCTCCCAAAAGCAGGATATATCACTTTTCGGAAGTGATGAGATTCTTAACGTCTCTATATATATGGATCTTTCGGCCTTCTTAAAGAAAACCTCAAAAACTGATTCTTTTATTGCCAAGATGGTAATTAACCCGGGCAGAACAGATTCCATTAATAGAAAAATCAGGATTAAGTACCGCGGAATATTACGGTATGACATTTGCAGTTTCCCGCCGATACAGATTAATTTCAAAAAACCTCTCTATTCCGATTCCGGCGAAATAAAGAAAATAAAACTGGTTACTCACTGTGAACCAGGAAGTCTTACAGATGAATATGTTATAAGAGAATACCTGGTCTATAAATTATTTAATGCGCTTACAGATACCAGCTTAAGAGTAAGATTGTTGAAAATCAATTATATAGATCCAAAAGGAAATAAAAAGACCATTATAAAATACGGAGTCTTTATAGAGCCCGTCGATTTCCTGGCAAGAAGAACCAATTCAACAATTGTGAAAGCAACGAATCTGAATCAAAACCATATAATCCCAAGGGTTAATGACAGGATGGCAATCTTCAATTACCTGGTTTCAAACTGGGACTGGTCATTGCCGGGGAAGCACAATGTTGAAGTGATCAAGCCAATAAGTTACAGTGCAGGGTCTTTGGGTATTGCAGTTCCGTATGATTTTGATCTGACAGGAATTGTAAATGCAGAATATGCTGTTCCGCCTCCTGATATTGGAATAGAGACCATCCGTAATCGGATTTATTCGGGGCTTTGCCGTACAAAAGAAGTTTACATTGACGACCTCATAGAATTTATAAATAAGAAGGAGAAACTCTATTCAGCTATAAATGAGTGTCCTTACCTGAACCAGAGATCAAAAAAAGACATTACGAATTTTATGGATGAATTCTATAATAAGCTGGAAAAAACGAAAAGCATGGATAACCTTATTGAAGATTTCTTAAGGACATGCAAATATTAACACTACATTTAGAGTCTACTCCGAAACTTAGTTATTTTTCTCCCTTTACTGCTTGACTTTGACTTAGGGATGAATTAAATTTATATTTCAGACTATTTGATCATAAACCTAATGTTATAATTTTACAGCAATATGAATTATTATCTGAAAATTTTAAGCTGCAGGTCTACTCTAAGATTCCTGCCCGTGTATCTTCTTCTCTTTTATTCTTTGTCAGTGCCCCCCGCCCCCCTTTCAGCACAGAATGACACTACTAAAACAAAAGAACAAAAAAAGGGACCTCATAAGCAGGATATTTCACTTTTCGGAAGTGATGAGATTCTGAATGTTTCCTTATATCTAGATCTTGCTGCCTTTGCCAAAAAACCTTCAAAAAGCGATTCCTTTGATGGCACAATGACAATTCATGTGAACGAGACTGATTCCATAAACAGGCAGATAACTGTCAAATACAGGGGAATTTCACGGTACGAGATTTGCACCTTCCCCCCTATGCAGATCAATTTCAAAAAATCTCTCTATTCCGATTCCTCTAAAATTAAGAAACTCAAACTGGTTACTCACTGTCAGTCAAACTCCGTTAACGACGAATATGTTGTAAGAGAATACCTGGTTTATAAACTCTTTAGTGCTCTTACTGATACCAGTTTTAAAGTCAGGTTGCTCAGGGTCAATTATATAGATTCAAAAGGAAACAAGAAGACTATTTCAAAATATGGTATTTTTATCGAACCTGCCGAGCTGCTTGCAAAAAGGACGAATTCAACTGTCGTAAAAACTGTCGCCCTGAATCAAACCCATATTATGCCACGGGTAATGGACCGCCTGGCAATTTTCAATTATATGGTCACAAACTGGGACTGGTCGATACCCGGACAACATAATGTTGAGGTTATCAAGCCTTTGAGTTATAATCCGGAAGGATTAGGAATAGCTGTTCCATATGACCTGGACCTCACGGGAGTAGTAAATGCAGATTATGCTATTCCCCCGGAAAATTTAGGGATTGAAAATGTCCGTCAGCCTATTTTCTCAGGGATATGCCGCACAAAGGAAGTATATACGGAAGACCTGAAAAGATTTTTTGAAGCCAAAGAAAAGCTTTACTCAGTCGTTAACGAGTTCCCACACCTGAACCAGAGGGCAAAAAAGGATATAACAAATTTCCTTGATCAGTTTTTTAATCAGCTTGAAAAACCCAGAAGTATAGATAACCTTGTAGATGTTTTCCTTAATAACTGCAAAAAATAACTGCACTTAAATCATAAAATATGGATGACAATTCATTAGTCTTAAGTAGCGACACAGTTTGGGGAATCCTGTTAAGATTCGCGATAAATCTGGTCTTCATCATTGTTCTGATCTGGATCATATATTTCAGATACACAAAAAAAGAAAAATTTCTATTCACATTTTTCCTCATCGGAATTGTGGTCTTTTTCGTGAGCTCAATAATGAAAAGGGTGGATATTGGGTTGGGGCTCGCCTTTGGATTGTTTGCAATATTCGGAATCTTAAGGTTCCGGACAAGGAACTTCAGCTTAAAAGATATGGCATACCTCTTTGCAACCATCGGCTTATCAGTAATTAATTCATTGGGCATGGTTGTCCTTCCGCTGACAGGCATCCTTGTTATTAATGTCTTAATCATAATCTCTGCATTCGCTTTAGAGAAAATTCTTTGCAATAATGCCTTCATGAAACATACAATTGTTTATGACAAGCTTGAGTTATTAAAACCTGAAAACCAGAATAAACTTATGAAGGATGTCTCGGCCAGAACAGGAAGGACAATTTTAAGGATTAGCATTCAAAAAATTGACTTTAAACGAGATGTTGCAGATTTGGATATATATTTCAAAGAATAGTTCTCTTTTTTTAAGAATTTGAAATGTCAGACTCAGAGAAAATACCGATAACAGTCGGAGTAGTAGGACATCTTGATGTAATTACCACTGAGGAACAGCGGCTGGAGATCACAAATTTTTTCTGCAACCTTGCCGATGAGTATCCTAATTCCCCGATCTATCTGTTTTCATTAATTGCAGAAGGTGCCGACAGATTTGTGGCAAATATTTTCCTTGACATTAAAATAAATAATGAACGGTTTAAGAGCAGATTCGAATTGATAGTCCCTATCCCTTTCAATGCCGATGAGTATAAAAAAGATTTTGATCCTTCATCCCAGCTGGAATTTGAGGATCTCCTTAAACAGTCAAAAAGAAGTTTCTGCATTGGTTGCGATGATAATGAACTCAGCAGACCAGAACAATATCTTAAAGCAGGAAAATTTGTTGCAGACAGTTCAATAATACTTATTGCACTCTGGGATGGGGAACAGGGGAGAAAAGGCGGAACAGCAGATATCGTAAAACATAAGATTACAGGTGATAATGAAAATGTGGCTGAGAGTACATTTGAATATGATGGTACTGTGTTTGTAATGCCTTCCGGCAGGTCCACCTCATCAACTAAAGTTATATCAGATTCTGATCCTAAGTTATCCCTTGAAATTGTTCTAAAGGACTCCGCAATTAAAAAGGCACTTGAAAAAATTGAGGAGATAAATTCAGAGTCCTTAACTATAATTGAGTCAAAATTTGAAAAATCACGGACGAATCTTTTTAATTCTTCCGAGAAGCTTGATTCACCTCAGAAATCACTTCGAAACTGGTATACGGTTCTTGATCTTTTTTCCATTTATTTCAGGAGGAAGGATATCACAATATCAATATGGCTTTTTACAATAGGGTTCTTACTTATAACTGCACTGGAAGTATATTCTAATCTTTTCCCTTCTAATCTTGTTTTAGGTATTGTAATGTCTCTTGCCTTTAGCGCAACGATTATCTACCTCTATTCAAAGAATGCCGACAACCATAAAAAATATCTGTATTACAGGACATTAGCCGAAGCATTAAGGATTCAGTTCTATTGGAATATTGCAGGTATTAATAAAAATGTTTCTGATTATATATTAAGAATACACCGGAAAGACTTCACCTGGATAAAGTATATTATGTCTGCTATTTATGGAGTTACATTCAATAATAAATCCATAACTTCCGAATCAATAAATGATTTAATTCTTAACTGGGTTGAAAACCAGGCCGGTTTTTTCAGGTCATCTGTCACAAGAATGGCGAAGAACCTTGCATTTTTAAATATAATATCGAATAGCTCCTTTGTCATCGGGGTTGCTCTTCTTGTTTCAATATTCTTTTTTGGGGATTATTATAAATCATATCATGCGCTGAACACCCTCCTTGTAATTATTGGAATGCTCGTCGGGCTGTTTGCACTGATAAAGGGATACATAAAAATGAAGGGGTATGAACAGCTTCTTAATCAATATGAACTGATGAACGTAATTTACTCCAGAGCTGAATCAAAAGCCATAGAAACAGAGACATATAATCTTGACCCGGATAGGAAAAATTCATACCTTAAGGAGCTTTTTTTTGTTGTCGGCAAGGAAGCGCTCATTGAAAATGGCAACTGGTATCTCATATTTAAAGACAGAGAACCGGAAATTAAAGGTATTTGAGACTGAAACTCAAAATTGTGATTTATTTATAGCTGTCAAACATGTCAAGCATTATTGAAGGCTATTCATACGATATATTTATAAGCTACCGGCAGAAAGACAATAAATATGACGGTTGGGTAACGGAATTTGTCGATAATCTTAAAAAGGAGCTCGAGGCTACCTTTAAGGAAGAGATCAGCGTATATTTCGACATTGATCAGCATGATGGACTTCTGGAGACGCATGATGTAGATGCCTCCCTTAAAGAGAAGCTAAAATGCCTGGTCTTTATTCCTGTTATCTCACGCACCTACTGCGATCCAAAATCCTTTGCCTGGTCGCACGAACTGAGAGTATTTGTTGAACAGGCGTCCAGTGATAATTTTGGACTAAAGGTGACTCTGCGTAATGGGAATGTTGCCGGCAGGGTACTCCCGGTACGCATTCATGATATTGATAATAATGATCTGAGATTATGTGAAGAATTATTGTCCGGTACCCTCCGATCGGTTGATTTTATTTATAAATCACCCGGGGTAAACAGGCCATTGAGGTCCACTGAAGATCGCCCTCACGATAATCTCAATAAAATTTACTACCGCGACCAGATAAACAAAATAGCAAATGCGGTTGATGAAATAATATACAGTCTGAAAGGAGGATATAATCCGGCGCTGAATGAAAAATGGTTATTTAAGGAACTCCCTGCAGATCAGAAGATTGGTCTGCCTGTTGAGACTAAGATGAAATTCCCGCGAAGGATATACCTATTTCCCGAATACTGGCATAAAAACTTTAAGAGGTATATATTACCGGTATTGTTTATTGCAGTAATGGTTGTTTCATCACTTATCTGGAAAGGTCAGCTTAAATTTCCGGGCAGTGGCAATTCCAAACGGGAACAGGCCAGATCTCATCTTATTAATGCTGTAAAATATTTCAATGATGATTTTTACGGACCATCAAAAGCTGAGCTGGAAAAAGCTCTGGCGATCGATCCTGCATACTCGACCGCCTGGAGTACATTAGCTGCTGTAAGTGTTAAGCTTGGCAATCTGAATGATGCGGTAATTCAAACAATAGAGGCGATCAAACTTGATCCGGACAATGATTCGGCAGCATATAATCTTGCCTTTGCTCTTGATGACAAGAAAGATTATCCAGATTATAAGGACCGTTATAATCAGAGTATTAATCTCAAGTCAGGGCAAAACAGCATATGCATATCTCTAAATGAAATGGCAACTTCGGGCACAAACAGGAAAATCAATCTGCAGAATATTTACAGGGTATTAATATTTAAGGCAAACCCGGAAAAGAAAGTTGTATTTTATGTTGATTACATGAGATTGGTAAGATAAGGCTATTTAATTTCTTTTCATCATCCAATAAATAAAAAGGGATCAATTGTGTTGTTGCTCTGTCTTCTGAATCAAAGAGACACAATTGATCCCTGATTGAGAGTGATACACAATAACAACTTTCTTAATTTCCTCCTACAGCACCCCCACGCACTGGCCATCCATAGTAGGTAGAGTTGTAGCTTTTTTGGCTCACACGTTTATTGGCTCTCTGCATATCCACCATCCATGCCTGGGTTGTACTGCCCTGATATGTCGTCGAAGACCAGTAGGAGGACGATTTCGTATTCACAAATCCTTGTGAGTTAAGCCATTTCGCTGAGTCTGCAACACCATAATTGATAACGCTCTCAAGCTCCTTTACGTTGGGCAGACGCCAGTCTGTATAACTCGCAGCATACCCTAAACAGTTGTAGAACTCTGGATTGCTGTTAAAGTCTTTTATAGTATTAAATATGGTGCTCCAGCTTTTTCTGAAACAGCCCCCATCCTTTAGCCACATGAGCCCTGTGAGATTGTCTGTTACCGTACCATCACCATTGTCATTAAACCTTGGTGTTGGCCAATCCGCTCCAGCATGTATAGAACCGTCATCACCCTGAGCATAGCTCATCGTCTGCCCTGTTTTTGATACCTCAGGAGAATTTGAAGAATCTGTATACCGTACAGGTAAAAAATATAATGTATTATAATTAGACTTTCCGCTCTGAGACCCCAAACCATTATTCATGCTTATTATCCATGCCTGGGTTGTACCACTCTGATACGTTGTAGATGACCAGTAGGAAGATGATTTCATATTCACAAAGCCCTGTGTGTTAAGCCATTTCGAGGTGTCTGAAGTCCCATAGTTCACAAGGCTTTCAAGCTCGTTTACATTTGGTAGACGCCAGTCATTATAACTACCAGTATATCCCAAACAGGTATATTTCCTTGGATTGTTTTTAAAGTCTGTAATTGTATTGAGTGCGGTGCTCCAGTTTTTTCTAAAACACCCTCCGTCTTTCAACCACATTAGCCCTGTAAGATTATCCGTTACTGTTCCATCACCGTTGTTAGTAAACCGTGCAGTTGGCCATTCAATTCCTGCCTCAATGGAACCATCATCCCCCATAGCATAGCTTATTGTTTGACCAGTTTTTGGAAGATCAATTGTATCAGGCATCAATGACAGGGTTTCAACCGCTGCAAAACTTGCACTGATTGTATGGTTGCCGGTTACATTCGTAAAGGTATAACTTGTCACTGCGCCCACTGAGCTGCCATCCACCACGACTCCGCCAACTGTATAATTCGTATTCGCGGTGATCGTGAAGCTCTGGCTTGCCC